>Ga0075421_100000173_pt1 | contig 58784 bp, 55 predicted proteins | sample SoiMetdeltSBSDD5_FD_75292 | JGI IMG/M metagenome (GOLD analysis project Ga0075421, IMG submission 75292) | Bulk soil microbial communities from a Populus tree surrounding site in Tennessee, USA - Soil MetaG P. deltoides SBSDD5 | ecosystem: Environmental > Terrestrial > Soil > Tree plantation... | reverse complement strand
CCAAACGAGCTCCGGCATTTTCTTCAGGGGAAGTGGCACTCTCCAGGTGGAGGGGTGTGTCATCGATGGCCTTCAAAGCATCAACGGAGCCGAAGGGGTCCGCCTGGACCCGACGGGAGACAGCCGCGTGTTGATCGCCGACACGGTGGTGCGCAACTTCGTCGGAACCAACGGCCATGGGTTGCGGCTCTTAGTCGAAAAAGCCGGCTTCATCCGTCTCTCCCTCGAGCGGGTGAGTCTGGTCGGCAACGACCTCGGGATGAGCATCGTGTCGCTGCGCGGCAGCGACGGCGTGATGGCTAGCGTGCGGGATTCGATGGTCGCGCAGAACCACCGCCACGGCATCGAGGTCGCCAGCTTTTCGCCCTCGGACGTGATGATCGAGCGCACCGGCATCGTCGGCAACGGCATGATTGGCGTCTACTCCTCGGGCAACGCCACCGTGCGGTTGCGCACCGCGACCGTGACCCACAACGGGACGGGGATCCTCCCCGGCGGCATCCTTTCCTACGGCGACAACGTCATCGACGCCAACGGCACCAACGGCACCCCCGCAGAGGTGGGAGCGCTGAAGTGAGCCTAAGCGGGGGGAGCGGCTACGGGCCGAGAGCCTGGTGAAGCTCTCGGCCGCGTTGCCGCCCGCGCACTCGGCTCTCCGCTGGCTGGGCAGAGCCTCCGCTCTTGGACGCACGATGGTCGAGTGACGGGCTTTCGGGGCGCTTCCCGATAGGAGGAGTGAGAGCACCCGATCAACCACCTGCGGTGCCAACCGACCGTCCATCTCCAAGGAGGCCCCCATGCGATCCACCGTCCGCCCGTCCCGCCTCGCCACCCTGGCCGCCTTCGCCGCCGCCGGCACACTGGTCCTCGCCGGTGTCACGCCGGCCAGCGCCTTCCAGCACGTCACCTTCGTCAGCGTCAGTGGAGACGACGGCAACAACTGCGGGTCCCCGCAGGAGGCTTGCTTCTCGCTGCAGGCGGCGTACGACCAGTCCGTCGACGGCGGCCAGATCAACATCATCGACGGTGGTCACTACGCCGGGATAGTAATCTCCAAGTCGATCACCATCAACGGCGAGGCCGCCAAGGACGCGGTCATACACAACGGATTCTCCATCGAGACGGAGGAAGGCGAGGAGGTGATGCTGCGCGGGCTGGTAGTAGAGACCGCCTGCTGCGCCGCCATAAACTATAGGGGAAGTGGATCTCTCCAGGTGGAGGGCTGTGTCATTGATGGCACCCGGAGCGGACTCCAAGGAGTCGTCCTGTTCCCGACGGGAGAAGGCCGGGTGTCGATCGCCGACACAGTCGTGCGCAACTTCGCCTTCCCCGGCAGCGCTGGGTTGCTGCTCGAGGCCGAAAAGCCCGACCCCATCCGTCTCTCCCTCGAGCGGGTGAGTCTGGTCGGCAACGACATCGGGATGCGCATCGTGGCGCAGCGCGGCGACGGCGTGAAGGCTGTCGTGCGGGATTCGATAGTCGCGCAGAACGGGGTCAACAGCATCAACGGGGGCAACGGCATCGAAGTCAGCGGCCTTGCGTTCTCGGACGTGTTGATCGAGCGCACTGCCGTCGTCGGAAACGGCCTGATCGGCGTCCACTCCGAGGGCAATGCCACGGTGCGGTTGCGCACCGCTACCGTGACCCACAACGGGACCGGGATCGACCCCAAAGGCATCCTTTCCTACGGCGACAACGTCATCGACGCCAATGGCACTAACGGCACCCCGACAGAGGTGGGGACGCTGAAGTGAAGCCCTGAGCGGAGCCTGGGAGGGCGGGCGGCGGCGGGCCGAGAGCCTGGTGAAGCTCTCGGCCGCGTTGCCGCCCGCGCGCTCGGCTCTGCGCTAGCTGAGCAGAGTTCCTGCTCTACTGCTCGTCCGGATCCGGAAACTCGTCGAAGATCCCCCACTCGATGAGCGGATCGCCGATCACGTTGATGCCGTCGTGGCCGCCGTTCGCCGTGTCCACCCGCTCGCTCAGGTTGATCGCGCCGAAGCCCGGGCTGACCAGCGGGTCTTCGTAAGTGAACGAGGTGGCGCCGAAGCGCACGCCGAGGAACGCGCCGCCGGGCGGAATCGGCGTGGCGTTGGGCGGGAAGAAGTTGGTGTCGGCGGCGAAGTAGCGAAACTCGTAGTTGCCGACGTTGCTCACGCCGTCGTTGACGAACGTCGTGTAGCCGGGCCAGTAGAAGCTGCCGTCGGCGCGTACGAGCGGCGCGACCTTGCGGATCCGCGGGAGACCGCTCACCGTGACGGCGAAGCCGTCGCCCGGCTCTTTCCCGTTCCCGCCGGTCAGCTCTTCACCCCACACCTTGTTGAACCCGGGGTTGGTGACGCCGGGGACGTCGCCCGCGGTGCGCATCGTCCAACCGACCAGGCCGGCCCGGCAGGCGGTGATCCGCATCCAGCCGGCAAAGACCGGGGTGGTCGGATAGTTGGGCGAGCTGGCCAGGCCGGGGCCGATCCGCCGCAGCGCGCCGCGCGGGAAGGTCGGGAAGCTCTCGCCCGGTCCGACTGCGGCGCCGTCGCGGTCGAAGTACTGGACCCGCACCGGGCCGACGTCCGCCACGGTCGGATTGAAGAGGCCGACGATCGTCTGGATGCCCGGCGACGTGTTCTCGAAGGTGAATTCCGCGTTGACCAGGCTGGGCGAGGCGGTGTTCGCCATCATCGCCGAGCCGATGCGAAACCGCTTGCCGACCGAGCTGTCGCCGAAGAAGTCAGCCATCACGGCGTCGCCGACGATCGCCTGCGACCCCTTGACCAGGACGCGATAGTCGTCGTCGACCGTCCCGCCTCCGAAATAGCTGGTGAGGAACAGGTTCCACAGCGTCAGGTCGAGGTGCGTGGCGAACGCCGGAATCGTGACGGTCGTGGTGGGCAGGACCACCCCGTTGCGCGACGAGATGAAGATCGTCGCCGTGGTCGGCGTCGGATTCGGGTTCATGACCCAGAAAAACGGCGCGTTGCGGTTGAGGAAGTCGAGCGTCGCGGTGGTCGATTGGGGGAGCGGGCCGAGGAACAGTTGGGTCTTGTTCGCCTGTCGCGCCTGGAGCTGCTGCATCGACGACAGGCCCGGGTGGAACGGATCGGGGTCGGGCAGGTAGGAGGGGCCGGAGAAGGCGCTGAGATCGACCGACGTCGCCCAGTGGTCGGTGACCCCGACGATCGGCACGCCGTTGGTCGAGCGGATGCGCGCCGAGCCGCGTCCGGGGCCGGGCACCGAGCCGAACGCGAGTGGGCTCGCGACCTCCGTGTGCGTGCCCTCGGCGGGGATCGTCGCGGTGGTCGTGGCGAGGGGGTTGCCCCCTTCGTCGAAGTAGTCGATCGCGATCGTCGCCGCGGGGCCCGGCGCGGGGGCCGGGTTGGTGACGACGATGACGCTCTGGAAAGCGCCGAGCTCGGCTGGCGTCGAAGGGAAGTAGAAGAGGCCGGCCGCGAACTTCTCGACCGTCGGGTAGCCCTGGAGGTTTGTCGACGAGTGGAGGTAGTAATGGTCCGGCTGCGTGCCCCAGTCGTCGAGCGGCCGATCGGTCACGCCCGAGGGGATCGGCTGCACCTGGGCCAGGCAGGGAACCGGCGCGGGGTCGATGATGATCACCTGGTCATTCCAGGCGTGGAGAGCGGGCGCGACGGCTGCCGCGATCCACGCGGCGAGCGCGAGCGCCCGAGCCGGCGAGCGGCGGGTCGAGGGGCTGGTGACTCGGTAAGACATCCTTCTCTCCTTTTGTGAGTGAGGTCTCGGCCGGCCTAACAATTTGCGCCGTGCCGGAGGCGCCTCAGGGAGAGAAGCGGAAACGGCGTGCGCGATCGACGACGGTTGAGGGGCGGGGCCTGCCCCCGCCCGTCCGGATCCCTGGGCGTAGAGGCGGGCGACTACCCCACGCGCGCCAAGTGCCGGATCGCCAGACCTCCGCAGACCACGGTCACGCCGGCGAGCACCGCAGCCGCCATCGCAGCTGGAACGCACAAGTGCTCTCGGGCGTGGCGGCGCTCGCTCAGCCGCCGGAGGCCACGAGGCGCAGCATCACCACGTCATGCGGCGGGACGCTGGCAGCGAACGGCGCCGCGGTGTCGCCGCGCTCGTTGGCCGCCCAGAGGTCGCGTAGCCGGAACTTGGCGACGGCCGTGTCGACGCGGCGGTGCGAGTGGACGTCCTCGATCGTCTCCGCCCGCCAGTCGAAGCGCACGTCGATCGGCTCCCGACCACGGTTGAGGAAGACCACCGCCCAGTCGCCCTCGGCGAGCGGCCGCACCCACACCTCGAGGTCGCCGCTCTTGCGATGGCGGAAGCCCTGGATGCCGAGCGGGTCCTGGTCGACCGCGATCACCTCGCGGTTGGTGAGGATCCGCCTCGTCTCCTCGCTCATCGACCGCGCGTCGTTGCCCGCTATCAAGGGCGCCGCCAGCATCGCCCACAGCGAGAAGTGGGCGCGGTCCTCGCCGGGGCTCATGCCGTTGCCCACCTCGAGCATGTCGGGATCGTTCCAGTGGTCCGGCCCCGCGTGAGCTCGCAGCCCGTCTTGCTTGTCGAGGATCTGCAACACGCCCGAAGATTTCCAGGTGCCGTGGTCGACGACGCAGTCGAAACAGGCGGTGATGTCGCCGGTGGTGCGCCAGAGGTGCCCGATCTCGGGCGCCCACTCCCACGGACGGTTCTCGCCCCATTCGCAGATCGAGAAGACGATCGGGCGGCCGGCGGCGCGCAGCGCCTCGCGCATGGTGACGTAGGCGCCGCGCGCGGCGAGCCCCTCAGAGTTGCACCAGTCGTATTTGAGGTAGTCGATCCCCCACTCGGCGAAGGTGGCGGCATCCTGGAACTCGCGGCCGCGACTCCCCGGGCGCCCGCCGCAGGTCTTCCAACCGACGTCGGAATAGATGCCGAGCTTCAGCCCGCGCGCGTGGACGTAGTCGGCCAGCGCCTTCATCCCCGACGGAAATCGTTGGGTGTGGGGCTGCAGGAAGCCGCGCTCGTCGCGCTCGCCGTGCCAGCAGTCGTCGATGACCACGTAGCGGTAGCCGGCATCGCGCATGCCGCTCGCCACCATGGCGTCGACGGTGGCGCGGATCAGCGTCTCGTCGACGTTGCAGCCGAAGCCGTTCCAGCTGTTCCACCCCATCGGTGGCGTCGGCGCGAGCCCTTCCATCTTCTGCGCCACGGCGCCCGAGGAGACCAGGAAAGCCGCCAAACCCAGCCCAATCCACGACGCGAAGCGATGGCCGGCGTCGAGACGGGCGTGCACAGGGCGATCATCCCACGCCAGTGCCGATCGTCGATTCGTAGGATTTGCCGGCTCGCCGCTGTGTCAGGCGGCTACCACGGGCTCGCTCGCCTTGCTCGAGAGTGACATGTAGCGCCTGCGCAGCAGGAACCGGCCAGCGCGCCGGGCAAGGTCGGCGGCGGTGAACGACCAGACGCCGCTTTCCCTCAAGGTCAGCGTCCACCGATCGTTCGTCGCGAAGAAGCCGAAGCTCAGCTGCGATTCCCCCTCCACGGTGATTCCCTCGAGGAACCCAAGACGGTCTGGAGTCGAAACCTCGTCCTTCACGCGGCCACAACCATCCACGACGTAGAACCACTGGCTCACGCCGTCGTAGTAGTCGTAGCTCGTGATCAGCAGGAAGAGGTCGCCGCAGGCGTATTGCCTGACGATCTCATCGCCCTCGACCACCGTGTCCGTCGATTGGCCATCGAGCAGCAGCTGGCGGCGGAAGTCCCGTGCCGCATGCCGCTCAGGGAGGGCTCTCAGCGAGAACCTGTCGGTGGCATGCATCAGGCGTGCTCCTGTAAGAAGTCGCCCTTCTGCGGCAGTGTACAACCAGCGAAGTCGGGCGATTTCGAAGGGACACCGACCCGTTCCGTCCGTTGCGTCGACGGTTTGAAAGAAGTAGCCGCCCGGGCTCACGCCGATCGTGCGCGCGCCGCCGGAACACTCGCCGGGGCAAGCGTCGAGCAGGGGATAGGTACCTGAGGGCGTGCCGTCGGTCCGCCAGAGCTCGCGTCCGGTCAGCAGGTCGTCCGCGGTGAAGAGCACGAGGTTGCCGACGGTGACGAAGCCGTCCGGGCTCGAGCCCATGGCCACCGGCACGTCGTTGATGTCGGCCACCAGCGCCGACTCCAGGTCCGCGCCGAAGGCGGACGGGCCGCGGTGCAGGGCGGCGAGGAGACAAAGGACAAGGGCACGGCGCACGCGGGACCTCCTCGAGCGTCGAGCAGGATGCTAGCGCTTCCGATCGCTGGGTGGGCCCCGAGCGGCTGTCACACTCGCGAGCCGACACTCGCGCGAGCGTCTGAGATGCCCGCTAGGGGGGGCAGTTCTCGGGATCGCGGTGGCCGACCTTGAGCGGCTCGAGCGGTGGGTCGGCGTTGGAGTCGATGACGAGCTCGCCTCCGGTCTCTCCCGCTCCTCCCGGGCACCACCGGATCGCCACGTCGAGCGGCGGTCCGCCCGGAGGGAGCACGATCGGCAGTGGCGGCGGCGGCGGCCGCACCACCGAGAAGTTCGGCGCTCCCGGATCGACTCGGATGTCGGTGATCGTCACCGTGCCGCGCCCGACGTTGCTCACCCGCACGATCGCCTCCGCGCTGCACTCCCCCGGCGGTGCCGGCTCGAGGCAGAAGACGCTGGTGCGATCGAGCGACAGGCCGCTGCCTTCGACCAGGCCCAGAAGCCGGAGTGGGCACGACGGGCGGCCGGCGCACGCAGGCGGGCGCCGCTGCGAGTGCCAGGAGCAACGCCAGCCAGGGCTGCGCGATCGCCGGTCTCGTGCGGGGCATCCGAGCCTCCCCGAGGGTGACTGGACCCGAGTCTACGCCCGGCGGGCACCGGCGGACACAACCAACAAGGTGACCATCGACTGCACGTTCGTCACACTCGCCGACATCCGGCATCTCAAGGGTATGGACGCACCATTTCACGCCGGCGAGCTCGAGATGCAGCGCCGGGCCGGGGTCGTGGAGGAGGCGCGCCGGGTGGCGGCGATCTTCGCGCCGGGGCTGCCGGACGGTGCGGGGCCGTTCCTCGCCCGCCAGCGGCTCGCGGTGGCGGCGACGCTCGATCCTGCGGGTCGCGTGTGGGCCTCGCTCCTCACCGGGCCGCCTGGATTCTTGGCGCCCGTTGGTGATGACTTGCTCCGTATCGACGCGCGGCGAATCGCCGGCGATCCGCTCCTCGAGAACCTCGCCGCGCGGCCCGAGCTGGGACTCCTGGCGATCGACCCGAGCCGTCGGCAGCGGATGCGTTTCAACGGCCGCGGCATGGTCTCGTCGGACGGCGTCTTCCTGCTCGTCGACCGCGCCTACGGCAACTGTGCGCGGTTCATTCAGCGGCGCCGGCTGGTGGGTGAGGTGGACGGTGACGTCGCGGCGACGCTCATCGGCGGCGCGCTGACCGAGGCGCAGCAGGAATGGATCGCCTCGACCGACACGCTCTTCCTCGCCAGCGCGCATCCCGGTGCTCCAGATGGCGGCGCCGACGCGTCGCATCGCGGGGGCTTCCCTGGCTTCGTGCGCGTCCTCGACGAAGGGCGGATCGCCTTCGAGGACTACCCCGGCAACGCGATGTTCAACACGCTCGGCAACCTGCAGGTCTACCCGCACGTGGGGCTGCTCTTCGTCGACTTCGCCGGCGGCGGCGTGTTGCAGCTCTCCGGCCGCGCGCGCATCGGCGCCGACCGCTCGGTCGAGGCGACGATCGAGGAGGTGCGCGAAACGCCGGCGGCGTTCCCGCTGCGCTTCGAATTCGTCGACTACTCACCGGCCAATCCAAGATTCACCGTTCAACGACAGGAGGAGCGAACGACATGAGCGAGCAGAAGCACGAGCACGAGCACGACTCGGAGAAACACGTCGCCTGCAACGCGGTGGTCCCGGGCTGTTCCTTCACCGCCAGCGCGGCGACCGAGGAGGAGCTGATGCAGAAGGTGGCCGAGCACGCCGCGCACGCGCACGGCGTGGCCGAGGTGAGCCCGGAGCTCGCCGCCCAGGTGCGGGCGGCGATCCAGAGTCGCTAGGCTCTAAGGCGTGGAGGCCCTCGCGGAACCCATCAGCGACGAGGCGCTCGTCTCCCGTGCAGCGGCGGGAGAGGAGGCCGCCTTCGAGGATCTCGTGCGGCGCCACCAGGAGCGGGTCTACCGCCTGGCCTGCCGGCTGACCGGTGACGAGGCCGATGCGGCGGACGTCCTGCAGGAGACCTTCCTGCAGGTCTTCCGTCATCTCGGCGAGTTCCGCGGCGAGGCCCGCTTCACGACCTGGCTCTTCCGTGTCGTCACCAACGCGGCGCTGATGCGCCGCCGGGCTCGTGCCCGGCGGCCGGCCGATTCGCTCGACGCCTTCATGCCGCGCTTCGACGCCGAGGGACGGCTCGCCCCGACCCCGGCGCAGCTCCAGGTGACGAGCCAGATCGAAGAGGTTCTCGACAGGAAGACGCTCGCCGAGCGGGCGAGCGCGGGCATCGCCAGGTTGCCGGACGCGTATCGAGACGCGTTCGTGTTACGCGATCTCGAGGAGCTGCCCACCGCGGAGGTGGCGAGCGTGCTCGGCATCGCTCCAGCCGCGGTGCGCCAGCGCGTCCACCGGGCGCGGCTGATGCTGCGCGGCTATCTCAACGAACTCGCGGAGGACAAGGCATGAGCGACCGCGGTTGTGCTCCGGGGGTCGAGCTCTTGATGGAGTACCTGGAAGGGGAGCTGAGCGCCGAGCTGCGGTCGGCGATCGCCGATCACGTCGCGGGGTGTGCACGCTGCACGGCGTTCCTCGAGTCGTATCGCGCGACGCCCGAGATCCTGCGTCGCGCGACCGCTCGGTCGCTGCCGGCGGACCTCGCCGCGGAGCTCATGCAGGCGGTGCGCGGCCGCTTCGGCGGGGGCGCGGGGCCGTAGCTAGGCTCATTCGCCGCGCCCCCGACGCGATGTCTCGCGCCCTTCACGGCGAAGCCGCCCTACGGCTCCTTCACGGGAACTGGCGCCTGGTACACGGACCACTTGTCGTCGCGGAACAGGTAGAGAGCGGACGAGACCCTCTGGCGCTCGCTGCTCTCGTGGAGATACGCGACGTTCTCCTTGAGGACCTGGACCCTCTCCGCGTCCGACAGTGGCGCGTAGAGGAGCCCTCCGCGCTTGGGGACCGCCACGACGACGCCCTCGGGGTATTGCCGCACGAGCTTGCGCCAGAACTCTCGATCCAAGAAGTAGCTGCTGTCGAGGTCGGGGGACTTGCCCTGGACCATCATGAGACCCTTGGTCCACGGCGCTGCCGCCGGTTCCCCGTACACCCGCTTCACGTTCGCGACGGCAACCGCGAGAGCGGCGTCCACGTTCGACAAGCTCAGCCGAACCAGGTCGTCGGGCGTCGCGTTGACCATGATCTCCGGGCCGTCGAAGACGAACCGGATGTGCATGTCCCCGATGAACTCGAACGAGGCCAGCACGAGCTCGACCTCCTTGCCGTCGAGCACCGTCGTCATCTTCCCCGTTGGCGCGAGCGCCTCGTCGGGCCGATTGGCGCCCATCGACTCGCGCAGCACCACCATGAGGTTGTCTCGGGTTCGCTCGGGCATCACGGGTGTTTGCGCTCGCGCGAGAGACGCCACGGTGCAGAGCCCCGCCAGCAGAGGGACGACCAGCAGGCGGACAACCTCATTCCGCGGCACGTCGAGAAGCGTACCCGACTTCGGTAGATTGGCGCGGCGACTCGACAGGAGGACCGCCCGATGACCCGGAGCTCCCAGCGCCTCGTGCTCGTTCTCGGCCTTGGCTTCGCCGCGCCGGTGTCTCCAGCCGTCGCGGCTGAGCTGCCCGCTTCGCTGCCCTTCTTCTCGACCTTCTCCATCTGCGCCATCGACCCGGCGACCGGCGAGAGCGGCGTCGCGGTGACGACCCGGGTGCCGTTCGTGGGCCGCGCCGTGCCGTGGGTGCGGGCCGGGGTGGGCGCGGTGGCGACGCAGGCGTGGACGGAGGTGGCGTACGGGCGGCGCGGGCTCGACCTCCTCGCTCAGGGGATGGCTCCCGACAAGGCGATCGAGGCGCTACTCGCGGACGACGCGGGGCGCGAGCTCCGCCAGCTCGGCCTCATCGACATGCAGGGGCGCACGGCGTCGTTCACCGGCAAGGAGGACACCGCGTGGGCGGGGAGCCGGGCCGGCCTGCACTACGTGGTGCAGGGCAACACCCTGGTCGGGCCCGAGGTGGTCGACGCGGTCGCCGCGTCGTTCGAGGCGAGCGCGGGCTCGCGGATGCCGCTGGCCGAGCGGCTGATCCTCGCCTTGCGCGCCGGGCACGCGAAAGGCGGCGACAAGCGGTGGGGCAACCTGCAGAGCGCCGCGCTGCGCATCGCCGACCCCAAGGACCCGGGGCGCGGAGGCGACAACATCTCGATCGCCATCGACGTCGGCGAGCATGCCGAGCCGGTGGAGGAGCTCTACCGGATCTACCGCACGACCCAGCGGCGCCTCGGCTACCGCGGCTTCTCGCGGATCGCCGGCCCGGACGTGGTCGAGCTCCACCGCATGCTCCACGCCCTCGGCCACTTCCGCCCCGAGGTGAAGGTCTTCCCGGAGGCGCCGAAGCTCGGCGTCGAGAGCTCGCTGCTGCGCACCGATCCCGCCGCCTTCAACGCGGCGCTGGCGGCGTGGCGCGAGACGTCCGGCGCGTTCGAGAAGACGTGGGGGACGTTCGGCGAGGACTCGGTGGCGGCGGTGGATGCCTTTCGCAGCGCGCACGACCTCGCGCAACCGGGCTACCCGGCGGGGCTCGTCGACGAGAGGCTCGTAGCGGCATTGCGTTCCGCGTACCAGGCGCAGCGATCGGCGCCGGAAGCGCCGCCGCCGAAGCCCTGACGACGTTCCGCAGGTGCTCGAGCGCGACCTCTGCGAGGTCCGGGGCGCCGCCTAGTACTGGCCGATCGACCCGGAGGCGGTGACGGTCAGGGGCCTCCGCCGCAAGGGGGGGGCCGCCACTTCGAGCGGCCTGCCCTCCGGCCCGGGCGGACCCACGGCGAGCGAACCGGCGGCATGGCTGTCCGCTTTTGCCGCCGATTCCCGAGTCCCCTGGTACAGGGCGCAGGTGTGCGCCACCCCAACGAAGGAGAACTGTCATGAACGCTACCGATCTTGCACGCTGCCGGTCCCGACGTCGCTGGCGAGCCCTCGCGGTGCCCGCCGTTGCCCTCCTGCTCGCCCTCTCCGCGGACGAGGGCCGCGGCGGCGCGGCGAGCGAGGGACCCGAGGAGCCGGGCCTGCGGCTCGTCGACGCGGCGGGGACTTCCACCCGCGCCGAGGGGGGCGTCTTCGTCACGCCCGAGAAGCTCCGTGACCTGGAAGCGATGCCGCGACCGGAGTCACCAAGCGAGGACGACGCCCTCGAGCTCGGGCTCGAGAAGGAGGAGGAGTGGCGGGAGTCGCAAGCCGAGGCGCTGCAGAGTCGCGGCGCTACCAAGGGCGCGCCGCGCGGCGGCGCCGAGGCCGGGCCGCTCGGCGCTCGCGACGCCGACGTCCCGTCGAAGGGCACCGTCGTTGCACCGGTGGTGCAGACCCCCGCACCGGTGACCGCCTGGCCGGCGATCCAGGCGCCCGGCGACATCGCCGCCGACACCGGGATCGCCGTCAGCCACACCCACGTCGTCGTCACCACCCGGACGACGATCGCCTACTACGACAAGTCGGGGCTCAAGCTGGGGCAGGTGGCGACGCCGACGTTCTTCTCGCCGCTCGGGCTGGGGGCCCAGAAGATCGACACCTACTTCGACACTCGCTCGCTGTACGACAGCTACCGCAACCGCTTCTGGATCGCGGCGCTGGCCTGGAACAGCGAGTCGTACGACTTCGGGAAGCCGGCGGACCAGCAGAACCCGGCCGTCCTCAAGAAGCGCCGCAACAAGTGCGTCATGGCGGTCTCGAAGACCGGCGACCCGCGCGACGGCTGGTACCTCTACGTGTGGGACTCGGCGCCCGGCGACGGCCAACCGGGGCTCTTCGGCAACCAGGCGGGCGACAGCGCCGACTACCCGATGATCGGCGTCGACGCCTTCGGCATCTATCAGGTCAACATGGTCACCAACGTCGTACCCGGCATCAACCATCGAACGACGCAGGTGAGCTTCTTCCCGGCGGCGAAGCTGGCGGCGGGGCAGGCGGCGTCCGGATGGCTCTTCTACGACCTCAAGAACCCCGACGGCTCGCCGGTCTCCGTCCTGCAGCCCGCGGTGCATCACGGGACCTCGCCGCGCACCTGGTTCGTGTCGCGCTACGGCAGCAACAAGGTGGCGGTGTGGGGCCTCTCGGGCCACCTCACGCCGGCGCAGCAGCTGGCGGTCGGCTCGACGACGCTTCACCTCTTCGACGACCCGAGCGACGCGCCGCAGTACGGCACCGTCGAGCGGATCCAGATGACCAACCTGCTCACCGAGCCGCTCAAGGTCGTCTATCGCCTTGGCCGCCTCTACGTCACGTTCAATGACGCGGCGGACTTCTTCGCCGACGGGAAGCTCGACGCCTGCCGGTTCACACGGCTCAACGTCGGGGCGTTCCCCATCGTCGTCACGGAGGTGGACCGCTGGTTCGGCGGCCGCAGCGACATCTACGATTCGCCGATCATGCGCGTCCACTACGGGTTCCCGGCGGTCGAAGTGGGAAAGAACGGCGACGCGGTCATCGTCTACGGCCGCATGTCGAAGTGGTTCTATCCGCAGGTCGCCTACAGCGTCTACCCGCTGGCGGGCCCCGACATCCAGCCGAGCCGCCGCCTCGCCGAGGGCCAGGACCGCTACGTCTGGCCGGGTCTCGAGCCGCTGCCGCTCTACGACCTCAACGCGGCGACGGTCGACCCCTTCGACGACACGGCGGTCTGGGTGGCCGCACCGGCTACGATCTGGCGCTCACTCGCCGCCCAGGGCAACTTCGTCGTCCAGGTCGCCAAGGTGTTCGGCACCAAGGTCGCCGACCTCGTGCCCCTCGCGGAGCCGTGGCCCTCGACGACGTCTGTTCCGGCGGGCGGCACGTACAAGGTGACCGTCGACCTCCGCAACCAGGGGGACGGCCCGGCGCCGGCCTCGAAGGTCGGCGTCTACCTGACCAACACGAGCACCAACGTCGTGACCCTCGTCGGCTACATCCCGACCCCCGCCACGGCCTCGGGCCAGACGCGCACGGTGAACGCCACCTTCAAGCGCGGCACGCTGCCCAAGGGCTCGTACAAGCTCCGGGCGACCGTCGACGCCACCAACACGGTCCTCGAGTACAGCGGGGCCAACAACTCGGTGGCCGCCGGCGGCACCATCACGCTCAAGTAGGGGTGAGCCCATGATGAATAAGGTGCTCGATGCGCCGGAGCCAGGTCATGACGTCCGGGCGGCAGCCTGCACCAGATGCACCAACTGGTGTAAAGTCGGACCATGCGGCGCGCGACGGTCACTCTCACCGACGATCTCGAGTCGCTGCTCGAGAAGCACCTCGCGAGTCTCGAGACGCCGCCCAGCCTGAACGTGCTCGTCCAGGCGGCGCTCCGTAGCTACCTGACCGGGCGTGGTCCCGGAACGCGGCGGCGGGCGGCAGCCGTCGACTCGATGGTCGGCGAGAAGACACGGGACTTCGATGCTGGACTGCCCGGGATGACCTGGTCCGGATCGATCGAGCTCGACGCCGAGACCGACTTGGCCCTTCGAGAGGCAGCGGCCCGTGAAGGGATGACGCCGTCCGCCCTCGCCGCGGTCGTGCTGCGGCATTACGCGCGTGGGGTGGGGCGGCCGGCGCCGCGGGGGATCGGGGCGTACCGCAGCGGCCGGTCGGACGTGTCGAGCCGCGTCGAGCACCTCCTGCGCTCGGCGGCAAGGAAGAAACGCCGTTGACGCTGGTGGCCGACTCGGGGGCGCTCTACGCTCTCTACGACGCCGACGACCGCCATCATCGGCCGGTCGCCGACGCTCTTGCCGCTGCGCGGGGGCCGGTGATCGTCCCGTCGGTGCTGCTTTGCGAGGTGGACTACCTCCTGCGCGAGTTCCTCGGTGTCGATGCCGAGCTCGACTTCCTGAGGAGCCTCGAGGAGGGCGCCTTCCTCCTCGAACCTTTCACCGGCGTCGACCTCTCACGCGCGCGAGAGCTCGTCGAGCAGTATCGCGACCTCGACCTCGACCTCGGTCTCGCCGACGCCGCCGTCGTCGCCACCGCGGAGCGTCTACACATCCCGACTCTGCTGACCGTCGACGAGCGGGACTTCCGGGCCGTGCGTCATCGCAACGGCTCGGCGTTCGTGCTCTGGCCTGCGGACCGGTAGCTTCCGCCGCCAGGGCCGATTCGTACGAGCGCACGGTCGCGAGTCGATGTCTCGGCTTTGACGAGGCTCGGCGCGAACCGCAAGCGCGGGACCGCCGACCACCCAAGAGGCTAGGCGTAAGTATCTGCAAAGTTGCGCCTTGGCGGTCAGTCGGCTCGATCTCGCCGGGAGGCGGCGCTATGCTGCACCCGACCCCGTGGTCGGCCATCGATCCGCCGCCGCTCTCGCGCTGGCGCTCGCGCTGGCCGCCGCAGCGCGTGCCGAGCGCCTGCCGTTCCGGGTCTACTCCACCGCGGACGGGCTCGCGGGTGACGCGGTGCGGGTGTTGCTGCGGGACTCTCGCGGCTTCCTCTGGGTGGGCACGAGCTCGGGGCTCTCGCGCTTCGACGGCCACGCCTTCCGCACGTACGACATGGCCCAGGGCCTGCCGAGCACGCGCATCGAGGCGCTGGCGGAGACGGCCGACGGCGCGGTGTGGGTCGGCACCGCGGACGGCCTCGCACGGCTGACGGTGGATGCCGCCGCGGGCGCGCGGCCGTTCGTTGGCGTGTCGCTGCCGGCGGTCGCCGCGCCCGACGTCACCTGCCTCTTCGCCGATGGCGCCGGGCGGCTCTGGATCTGCGCCGGCAGCGAGGGCGTGTTGGTGGTCGACGATCCCGCGCGCGCACCGCAGCGCGCGCGTCGCATCGCGCTGCCGGCGGGCGTGCAGGGGGCCGGCGAGGCGGTGGCCGGCCGCGACGGGGAGATCTGGCTGGCGGGCGACCTCGGCCTGGTGCGGATAGACCCAGTGCGGATCGACGCCGGCGGCGGCGCGGCGGCGCTCTGGCCGGTCCGCGCGCCGGCCGTCAACATCACCGCTCTCAACACCGACGAGCAGGGACGCGTCTGGGTCGGTGTCGGCGACGCCTGCTACGTCTTCGCGCCGCCGCCGGCGGGGACGGCGCTGCCTTCGCTGCCCCTCGCCAAGCTGGCGCGTGCGCCGCGGGTGGCCGGCGAGCTGCCGGTCCGGCCGGGCGAGGCGCTCGTCTACGACCCCCGCGCCGGGCTCTCCAATGCCTTCGTCTACGCGATCGCCCGCGACGGCGGCGGCGGCATGTGGCTCGGCACCGGCGGTGGCCTCGTCCACTTCGCGGGGGGCGCGCCGCGCTCGATCGGCGCCCGCGAGGGTCTACCCGAAAACGCCGTCACCGACGTCGTGGCGGCGGCGGACGGCACCGTCTGGGCGGCCACCGAGAGCCGCGGCCTGGCGAGGCTCACGCCGGCGAAGATGATCTCCTACGGCGTCGACGACGGGCTCGAGAACGACCGCGTCACGAGCTTCGTCGAGGACGGGCAGGAGCTCTACGCCGTCGCCTTCTCGCGGTATCTCCAGCGCTTCGACGGCGGCCGCTTCACGGACGTCACGCCGCGCGTGGTCCTGCGCGAGGCGATCGCCGGCTGGGGATGGAACCAGTTCTTCCTCCGCGACCGCCGCGGCCGCTGGTGGGTGCCCACCGCGCGTGGCCTGTTCGCCTTCGCGCCGGTACGCTCGTCGGCGGAGCTCGTCGACGCGCGGCCGATCGCGCGCTATCGCACGACGGACGGCATGCCCGGCGAGGACATCTTCCGTCTCTTCGAGGATCGGCGCGGCGACCTCTGGGTGTCGGTCATCGGCGGCAGCTCGCTGGTCCGCCTGCGCGGCGGCGAGCGGCTCGAGCGGGTGCGAGAAGTGGAAGGCCTTCCCCGCGGCGCGCCGACCGCGTTCGGCGAAGACGCCGCGGGGAACCTCTGGATCGGCTTCTACCTCGGCGGTCTCGCCCGCGTGCGTTTCACGGCGGGCGGCGAGGAGTGGAGCTTCTTCGACGGCCCCCAGGGCGTGCCGCCCGGGATGATCGCCGACCTCTACCGCGACCGCAACGAAGCGCTCTGGCTGGCCGCCGCGAGCGGCGGCATCGCCCGCATCGACGAGCCGGAGTCGGCCGCGCCGCGCTTCGCGCGCATCTCCACCGCCGAGGGGCTGAGCACCGACAGCGCGCGCTGCCTGGTGGAGGACGGGCGGGGCCGGCTCTACGTCGGCACCTCGCGGGGCATCGACCGCGTCGATCCGCGCGGCGGCCGGATCGTGCACCTCGGAGCCGCAGACGGCCTGCCCAACAGCGTCGTCTGGGCTTGCCACGCCGGACGCGACGGGTCGCTCTGGTTCGGCACGTTGCACGGCGTGGCGCGGCTCGACCCGACGCGTGAGGCCGCGGCACGCACCCCGCGGGTGCTGATCTCCGCCGTGCGAGCCCGCGGTGTGCCGCTGCCGCTCCCCGAGCTCGGGGCGGCGCACGTCGGCGGCTGGCGGCTGGCCTCGGATCAGGACACGCTCGAGATCGAATACGTCGCGCTCGGCGGCGACGACCAGGTCGCCAACCAGGTGCAGTTCGAGCACCGCTTCGCCGGCAGCGGCGAAGGCTGGAGCGCGCCGACGACGACGCGCACGCTCGTCTTCCCGCGCCTGGCACCGGGAAGCTACCGCCTGCTGGTGCGCGCGCTGACGCACGACGGCGGGCGGTCCTCGGCGGCCACCGCGTCGTTCGACCTGCTGCCGCCCTTCTGGCGGCGCCCATGGTTCCTGGCGCTCGCCGCGGTGGCGGCCGCGGCGATAGTGTGGACCGCCTCGCGGCTGCGCCTGCGCCGGCAGCTCGCGCTCGAGCGCATGCGCACGCGGATCGCTGCCGACTTGCACGACGACGTCGGCGCCAGCCTGGCGCGCATCGGCCTGCTCGGCGAGCTCGCCGGCGATCGGCTCGGCGGCGCGCCGGAGGAGGCGCGCACGATGCTGGCGCAGATCGCCGCCGAGGCCCGCGAGCTCACCGAGGCGACGGCGGACATGGTGTGGGCCGTCGATCCGCGGCGTGACGACCTCGGCAGCCTGGTGGTGCGCCTGCGCCGCTTCGCCGGCGACCTGCTGGAGTCGCGCGGCATCGTGCTCCACGTCGAGACGCCGGCCGACGCGGAAGCGACGCCGCTGGCGCCCGAGGTGCGGCGTGCGCTCCACCTCGCGCTCAAGGAGGCACTGCACAACGTCGCCAAACATGCCCAGGCGCGCGAGGTCTGGCTGCGCATCGAGCACGACGAGACGGCGGTGCGCGCCGAGGTGCGCGACGACGGGCGGGGGATCGCGCCGGAGCTGGCGGCGGCGGCGGCCGCGGCCGGCCGGCGCGGGCTCGCCAGCCTCGAGTCGCGGGCGCGCGAGGCGGGCGGCAGCGTCGAGGTCGACGGCGCGGCGGGCCGCGGCACGAGCGTGCGGGTCAGCCTGCCGCTCACCGGCAGGCGCCGCCGGCGGGTCGCATGAGAATGCGAGACGGCGAGCCGTCCGGTGGTGGTAACAACGACGGCGTGGAGGCCGCGTTCGACCCGTATCCGCTCGCCGTCCTCGTCGTCGAGGACGACCGCCTGCTGCGCGAGAGCCTGCGCACGCTGATCGCCGGCACCCCCGGTTTCACCTGCGCGGGCACCGCCGCTTCCGTCGAGGCGGCGCTGCGTCTGGACCTCAGCCCGGAGCCCGACTTGCTGCTGCTCGACGTCGGCCTTCCCGGCATGCGTGGCTCGGCCGGTGTCGTGCCCCTCCGGGACCGCTGGCCGCAGGCGCAGGCAGTCATGCACACGATCTACGAGGAGGACGACGCCATCTTCGAGTCGCTGTGCAACGGCGCCGTCGGCTACGTGCTCAAGCGCACGCCGCCGGCCGAGCTGCTGGCGGCGCTGCGCGACGCGCATGGCGGCGGCGCGCCGATGTCGCCGGTCATCGCGCGGCGGGTGATCGGCCTCTTCCGTCGCGTCGCGCCGCGCGACTCCGGCGCCGCGCTGCTCACGCCCCAGGAGGTGCGCCTGCTCGCGGAGCTCGCCGAGGGGGCCAGCTACAGCGGCGCCGCCGCTGCGCTCGGCGTCAGCCTCAACACGGTGCGCACCCACATCCGCTCGATCTACGACAAGCTGCACGTGCACAGCCGCTCGGAAGCAGTGGCCAAGGCCCTCCGCGCCGGGCTGATCTGAGCCGCGGCTCGATCGGCCCGACGCACGCCGATGCGATGGCGAGCGCGTCGCGCGCTCCCTAACGTGGGGGCATGCGATTCCACAACCGTCGGATTGCCGCCTCGGTCCTCGTGCTGCTCGTCTCGCTGGCGGTCGCGGCTCCCGCGGCGGCCGTCAAGCGCCGCGCCTTCGTCACCTCGACGACGGGCACCGGCGACATCTCCACCTGGGCGGGCGCCAGCGGTGCCACGTCGCTCGACCAGGCGGACTCTGTCTGTCGCGCGCGGGCCGGTGCCGCCGGCCTCCCCAACGCCTCCACCTACCGGGCGTGGATGTCGAATTCGTTCCACGATGCCTATTGCCACGTGCAGGGGCAAAACGGCAAGAAGTCCACCGGCTGCAACGGCGCCACGCTGCCGGGCGGCGGACCCTGGTATCTCGTCAACGGCATCACCACCTTCACGGCCGCGCTCGACCAGCTGGTCAACCTCCCCTACGCGATCTATCGGCCGGTCGTCTTCGACGAGAACGGCAACGAGCTGGTCGACGCCTTCATCTTCACCGGCACCCAGTGGGACGGCACCGTCATGCCGAACGACCACTGCAACGACTGGCTCACGACTTCCGGCCTGGCGATGATCGGCAACTCGAGCCGGACCTCGAATGCCTGGACGGGTGGCGTGGCGACCGGCTGCGGGGCGACCGGGCACCTGCTCTGCCTCGAGCCGGGAGCCAGCGAGGTGGTCGTGCAGCGGTGGCAGCCGGGAGCCATCGTCTTCGTGACCTCGGGCGACGGGGAAGGAAACCTCGGCAGCTGGCCCGAGGCGGGAGGAGCGTCGGGATTGGCGGCAGCCGACGCCATCTGCCGGCATTTCGCGACGCGCGGCGCGCTACCGGAGCCGAGCTCCTTCGTCGCGTGGCTGTCGGACAACACGGTCGACGCCATCGATCGCATCACCGTCGACACGACCTTCCGTCGCCTCGACAGCTACCCGATCGCCTTCTCGCTCGCCGACCTCACGGACGGAGTCGCTTTGACAACCCTCCACGTCGACGAGACCGGCGCCTACCTCTGGAACAACTTCGGCGCCACCTGGACAGGCACCGATGCCAACGGGCAACACGACGGCGCCAGCTGCGACGACTGGCAAGACACCGGCTCCTTCTTCGGGCGCTACGGGTTCGCCAACAGCGCGCGCACGAGCGACTGGACCGACTACGCAAGTCTCCTCTGCTCGTCGGAGGCGCACCTCTACTGCATCGGCAACCGCGTGACGCTCTTCTGGAGCGGCTTCGAGCCGGAGCAGCTCGCCAACAGCTGGTCGGCGATGTTCCCGTGAGCACGCCCGCGCGCCGGCTCTCAGCGCACCAGCACGCAGGGAGAGAGCTCGGAAGTGTCGGTGGGCTGTCCCGGAGTCTCCGCGGTCGCCGTGGCGCTCACCTCGGCACCGGGGTCGACGGTGCCGGGGAGAGCGAACGCGAACGACGTGAGACCACTGCCGTCCCCCCGGATCCGCGGCCGCCTGGTAGGCCTGATAAGAATCGCGCGTGGCAACTCGGAACGCATCGCGTCCCGCTCCGGAGGCGATCGCCGCCGTCCTCGACGCGTTGCCCCTCACCGTGCCGACGCGCGAGGAGTGGGCGGCGCTGGCGGCCGCGCAGCTACCGGTCTTCCTCGCCGATCACGCGGTCTGCGAGCAACAGGTGGCTGCGTACGCGCTGTCGCTCGCCGGTCACTACCCGGCGGATCGCGAGCTCGTCGAGCAGGCCGCGGCGCTGGCGCTCGAGGAGGTGCAGCACTTCCGGCGCGTGATCCGCATCCTCCACCGGCGCGGCTACCCGACCGCCGGGCGCCGCCCCAACCGTTGGGTGCAGGCGCTGCGCGGGCGCGTGGAGCTCGGGCGCGAGCCATGGACCAAGATCGACCGCCTGCTGTTCGGCGCGCTCGTCGAGGCCCGCAGCTGCGAGCGCTTCACCCGGTTGCTCGCGGTGCTCGAGGACGCCGAGGTGGCGCGGCTGCTCCACGACCTGGGGCCGGCCGAGCAGCGCCACTGGGAGCTGTTCCACGCCTTGGCCGCGCGCGAGGTGTCCGCGGAGCTCCTGGCCGAGCGCTGGCAGGGTTGGTTGGCCTTCGAAGGCGGGCTGCAGTCGGCGGCCGGCGTCCAGCCCACCGTTCACGGTTGAGGGTGGCGCTCGGGCGAGGGCTGCGCCAGGACCCACTCGAGGACCGGGTCGCGACCAGCGCGGAATTCGTCCCACGTCGGCTCGACCGTCTGGTCCGGCACCACCGTGGGCGGCGAGCCCTTGGGCAGGAACTCGTAGTAGCGCGTCGAGTAGGAGACCACCAGACGCGAGTTGGGGAGCGTCAGCTCGTCGTTCTCCTGGTAGCTGTTGGGCCGCTCGCCGATGGTCTCGCCGACCAGCGTGGCCTTCGCGTTGCGCAGGTCGATGGCGTTGTTCATCGCCGCCGAGAAGGTGTTGTTGCCTATCAGCGCGTAGGCGCGCAGCGGTGACCGCTGCCGCAGCGGCTCGACGAGGTATTTGCGCCCTTTGGTGTAGTCGCCGCCGCCGTTGTCCCGCAGATCGATGACGATCGTGGTCGTCGGATGGGCGTCGACGAAGGCCCACAGTTTCTGCGACTGCTGCCGCAGGTCGTCGTAGGCGCGGAAACCGACGTACACGGTCTTCGCCGGCTCGATCCAGGTGAACCAGAACGACTCCCTGGGGTGCTGGCGGTAGAGGGGCTGCTCTCCGGTCGTCTCGATCCATGCCGGCTTCGCCGTAGCGGCGATCGCCGCCACCGCCGTCGTGCGCTCGGCCCCGGTATCGTCGACGACGGTGAGGCGCACGCGCAACGGGTCGGCGACGACGCCGAGGCCGTGCAGCACCTCGGTGACCCTCATCCACGCGGGGGTGACGCCGCGCACGAAGGCGTCGCTCTCGTCCTGCGAGACGATCGTGTGCACGCGCTCGACGACTTGCGTCACCGGCACGTCGTCGATTCGCACCAGCTTGCCGCCGAGGAGCGCTCTCGCCTCTTCAGTGGCACGCACGACGCGCACGTCGGCGCCGAAGGGGAGCAGCGCCATCGGCAGTCGGTGCGTGCTGTCGGGCATGTGGACGTAGGTGTGGCCGTCGCCGATGCGGGCCGTGATCTGCAACATGCCGACGAGGATCTCGTCGGGGTTGCTGCCGGCGACGCGGGCACGCAGCGCGGCGGCGGCCGCCTCGTAGTCGGCGCGGCTCAGGTGGTGGAAGGCGTTGGCGTGCTTCTTCGGTAGCTGCCGGAGGAGGGTCTCGACGTCCTCTTGCCACTGCGCGGCGGTGAGCGTCGACAGCGGTGCCTGCCGGGCGGCGCCGGCGAGGGCGGGCAGTCCGGCGCCCAGCCCGACGAGGAGCCAGACGATGGTTCGCATACCAGCACTACCGACACCCGCGGCCGGCGGTTACAACCGAGGCGAGGCGCCGGCCGATGGTCCAGGATTCCTCACCGAGCCGGCGACTCCAGTCCGGCCCCGGCCAACAACGCCCGGGCCCTCGTGTCCCGCGCCAGCTCCTGCAGCTCGGGGCTGGTCGTGAGCTGGAGGACGTGGATGCCGCGCTCCTCCACGCCCCGCGCCAGGTAGACGAGCGCGCGCTCGCGATCGCCCGCTCCTTCCCAGGCCTCGGCACGCAGCAGCGCCGGGACGTAGGTGGTGCGCGAGCGGTCCTCGAGACGCGAGAGCTCCCAGCGCCAGAAGGCGGTCATGTCGCCGTCGGCGACGATGAGGCGGAGCTCGGCGAGGCGTGCCTCGTCACAGCCGCGCGCCTGCATCTCGAGCAACCGCTCGCGGAGCGCGGGGCGAACCTCGCCGAGGTGCGCATGCGCGTACGCCCGCTCGCGGTGGAGCCAGGCGAAGCGCGCTTCGAGCGCGACCGCCGATGCGAGCTGGTCGAGGGCCTCGCGCCAGCGGCCGGCGGCGTTGAGCCGCTGGCCCAACGCCGCGTGCATGACCGGTGAGAGCGGATCGAGCTCGCGGGCGCGCACGCCCTCGGCCACCGCCTCGTCGTGGCGCGCCAGCAGGCTGAGCACCTCGCCGTACCACTGGTGCGCCGTGCTGTTGCCGGGCGCGAGCTCGAGGGCGCGCCGGTATTCCGCCGCGGCCGTGTCGAAGTCCCAGTCGAGGGCGAAGGCCACCATGCCGAGCGAGGTGTGGGCCTCGGAGAGGAGGGGGTCGAGGGCCAGCGCACGCTCGGCGGCGGCACGCGCTCGCGGGAACGCCGCCTCGGGAGAGAGGCCGTAGTAGCTCGAGAGGAGGATGGTGGAGTCGGCGAGTGCGGCATGGGCCGGGGCGTAGCCGGGGTCGAGTCGGATCGCCTCGGTCAGGTGCTCGACGCTCGCCTGCAGGCCCTCGATCGTGCGGTGGCCGGCGTGGAAGCGGCCGAGGAGGTATTGCCGGTACGCGGCCGGGTCGACGCGCCCCGAGAGCTCGAGCCGAGAGGCCTCGTCCGCGGTGAGCTCGAGCTCGACCGCCCGCACCACGGCGCGAGCGATCTCGGCCTGGAGCTGCAGGATGTCGCCGATCTCGCGGTCGTACTCCCCGGCCCACAGGTGCCCGTCGCTGGGCGCATGGATCAGCCGGACGGTGACCCGCACGCGGTTGCCGGAGCGCAGGACCGAGCCGACGAGCACCGCGTCGACGCCGAGCTCGCGGGCGATCTCGGGGACCGGCCGGGTGGTCTCCTGGTAGCGCATCGCCGAGGTGCGCGAGATGACGCGCAGGGCTCCGAGGCTGGCGAGCCGGGTGATGAGCGCCTCGGTGAGCCCGGCCGCGAAGTACCCCTCGTCACGCTCTTTCGAGAGGTCGCGAAGCGGCAGGACGGCGATCGACCGCACCGCGGCTGGGGCCGCGGCCTGCTCGCGGTCGGCACCGCGCCGCGCGCGCAGCGCGATGGCGAGAGAGGTCCCGAGCGCGAGCACCAGGGCGATGACGGCGGCGGCGACCGCGTAGCGGCGCGGCGCGACCCAGGCGAGCGCTCGCTCGCGCGGCCCCGCGCGCTGCTGCGGTGCAGGGGATGGCGCCGCGGGCGAGGGGCCCGAGGGCGGCTCCGGGCCGTCGGCCGCCGCGAGCTGCGGCTCGATCTCCTCGACCGGACCTTCGAAGGTGTAGCCGCGCCCGTAGACCGCCTTGATCGAGCTCGGATCGACGAGCAGCTTGCGGGCCTTGCGGATCGTCCGCGTGAGAGCCGACTCGCTCACCTCGGCGCCCTGCCAGAGCGTGTCGAGCAGCTCGTCCTTGGAGACCACGCGGTCCCGGTGGGCCACGAGGTAGGCGAGGACCTCGAGGACCCGGGGCTCGATCGGAACCGGCTGCCCCGCGCGGGTCAGCTCGTAGCGCGCACCGTTCAGCTCGAAGCGGCCGAACCGGTAGATCATCCGCGATCGATTCTAGTGATCCGACCCGATGGCTCCCGTGCCGTGATTCACTCGGTCGGGACGCCCCCCGGGGTCCCGTTTCACCCTCCTGCGGTCACCCTCCGGTCAAGATCTCGCGAGCCTCTCTCCGCAGACTCGAGAGATTCATCGTGGGCTCGCCACGCGGCGAGCCCGGAGGAGGCACAAATGGGCAAGTCAGCCTCGTGGCCGGCGGCGACGGCGCTGCTTCTCCTGGTCGGGCAGCCGTTCGGTGGTGGCGCTCCCGCCGCGGCGCAGCTCACGGTCACCGGGAACCAGACCTTCGACGAGCGGGACTTCGACGTCACTTCGTTCGCGGCGGGAAACCAGTTCGGCCAGGCCGTCGTCACCTGCGACTTCAACGGCGACGGGTTCGACGACCTGGCCGTCGGCTCGCCCATGGCCGACCTGTTCGGAGGCGTGGCCAACTCCGTGGGAGCCGTGCACGTGGCGTACGGCGGTCCGAACGGGCTCACGCTCGTCGGCGACCAGACGCTCACCCAGCCCTTCGGCGGCCCCGACCCTCCCGAGGAGGGGGACCAGTTCGGCCGCGCCCTCGCCGCCGGCGACTTCGACGGAGACCAGCGCTGCGACCTCGCGGTCGGCGCCTTGTTCGAAGATGTCGGGGTGGCGTTCGGCGCGGGGTCGGTGCACGTCTTCTGGGGCTCGAACGAGGGCCTCGAGGACGCGTCGCAAGTCTGGACGCAAGACACCCCCGGAGTGCAGGAGACTGCCGAGACCGACGACCGCTTCGGACAAGCGCTCGCGGCGGGTGACTTCGACGGCGATGGCGACGATGACCTGGCGATCGGCGCCCCCGGCGAGAACGATTCCGCCGGCGTCGTCCACATCCTGTTCGGAACGCTGGAAGGACTGACGGCGGCCGCCGACGAGCTCCTCCACGAAGGGGACCCCCAGGGAACCTCCGGCACCTCCGAAGCGGGCGACAACTTCGGCGCCTCGCTGGCGGTAGGCCGCTTCGACGACGGCTTCCGCGACGACCTCGCGGTGGGCATTCCCTCCGAGGATGTGGCGGATCTCCCCAACGTCGGGCGCGTCGTCGTCTTCTACGGTGAGAACACCGGCTTCGATAGTCGCATCCACGAGCCCCTGACGCAGGCGGCGGTGGGGCTCTCCGGCGAAGAGGGGGACACCTTCGGCTACGCTCTTGCCGCTGGCGACTTCGACGGCAGCGGGAACGACGATCTGGCGATCGGCTCGCCGGGGGAGGGCGTCGGGCTACCCGGCTCGGAAGCCTCCCAGGCCGGACAGGTTACGGTCGTCTACGGCGGGGATGCGGGTCTGGCCGGCAACGTCGCGCACCACTTCAACCAGGACACCACCGGGATCAGCGACCAGGCGGAGGCGTTCGATCGCTTCGGCGAGGCGCTGGCGGCCGCCGACTTCGACTTCGACGGACGCGACGACCTCGCCATCGGCGCCTTGTTCGAGGAGTTCGAGAACAGCGGGCTCTCCAACACCGGCGCCGTCCACGCGGTGTACGGCTCCCCGCGCGGGCTGGGAGGGGGCGCCGAGCAGTTCCACGGTCAGGGGGGCTGGAACGTCGGGGCCGCCGAGGACAACGACACCTTCGGCGAGGTGCTCGCGGCGGGGGACTTCGACGGCAACGGCGCGTTCTCGTTGGTCGTGGGGGTCCCGCGCGAAGGCGTCTCGGGCGAAGCCGATGCGGGACTGGTCGCCGTGATCGGGAGCGTGCGGCAGCCGTTCCTCTTCGCCGACGGGTTCGAGAGCGGCGCCACCGTGGCGTGGGACGCGACGGCGCCCTGACGTCGCGGCGCTGAGCGAGGGGTGGGCGCCGGCGAGACCTCGCAGCCGAGGTCCTCGCCGGCGCCGCACGTCGCTTACACCTTCGCGCTTGCCGACTCGGTGGACCCGCGGCTAGTCGGCGAAACAGCTCAGCTTTTCGATCGTCACGGCGGTGAGCGTGCAGGGGTTCGTCTTCTTGCAGCTCGGGACGAGGTTGGTCTGGTCGACGACCTCGACCTCCGCGCCCCCGCCACCACCGCCGCCACCGACGAGCTTGAAGTCGTGGATTCCCGACTGGTCCTTGACGACGCCGGTGTTGTCCCGCCACGAGATGGTGTATTTGATGAAGCCGTGACAGCTCGGTCCGCAGTCGCTCGAGCCTACCGAGAAGCCAAGCAGCGCCTTGCCCTTGGCGCTCCCGGGGGAGCTCCCGACGTAGCTTGCGGCGGCGTTGCACCTGCCGGACGGGTCCCTGTAGCAGCTCACTTCGTTGACCCTGACCCCGGTCACCGTGTAGCCCTTGAGGCTCAGGTACACGTCGTCCGCCGTGTTCGAGCCGCCGCCCGGGATGAACTTGTAGGGCTCGTTGGAGGTCTCCGTCAGAGGGTTCCCGGAGGTGTCGGTGAAGTGCATCGTGTAGTTGATGAGCCCGTGGGCGGCCTTGTTGGCCGAAACGGCGAAGGTGATGGCCTGCTTGAAGCCGACCGCGTCTTGCGCCTCGGCCTTGACGTAGCGCGCCTTCGCCGTGCAGGTCCTCGACCCGGAGGAGGCGGCCTCCGACTGGACCGCGATTGCCGGCCCGGTCAGGACCAGCCCACAGACGATCAGCAGAACAAGGCTCTTGGTCTCTCGACCGATGGTTTCTCGACCGATGGTCTCTCGACGGATGGTCTCTCGGCGCATCGTCTCTCTCCTTGGGTTCATGGCCGCGGCCCTGGATGTTCGGAGGGCCGTTCTTTCTGATGTGGCGCGCGGCGGCGAGACGTTACGGGTGGCGGCGCGAGGAAGCGCGCGAAGGCCGAGGCGCCTCAGGGGCGGCCGGGATCGGTGGGGATTCGCCGGGCGCGGAACGTGTACTCGGCGGCAGGCTCTCCGTCGCGGCTTCCGTCGAGACCAGGGCCGTAGCCGGTCAAGCTGACCACGTAGGTGCCGTCGCCGATGACGTGGGCGGGAACCCGGACGGTGAGGTCCGGCCCGGCGGACGGTGCGGGCGCGGTCGCGAGGTCGCTGCGCCAGAGCGATCTGCCTCCCGGGGTTTCCAGGGCAACCCTGTAGCCACGGTACCTGTCGGCGGGGAGCTGCAACGCCAGCTCGACCCATTCGACGTCAGGCGTCAGCCCGAGCTCCGGAACCGAGCCTGTCTCGCGAAGGAGGCCGGGGCGGAGGACGAGCCGCACGACGGCGGCGACGGCTCGCGGCAGGGTCCCGCTCGGGGCCGCCCCGCTCGAAACCTCGCGCAGCGTCGTCTCGAGCTGTGCGCGCAGGCGGGAGACTTCCGCCTGGCTCGCCTCCACCTGGCGCGTCAGGCGCTCGGCCCTCTCTGCCGCCTCCTGCTGCGTTCGCTCGAGCCACGCGATCTGTTGGCGCAGGCCGTGGTCCCGCCAGGCCACCAGCACGCTTCCGAACGCGATGGCGGCGATCGCGGCCGCCAGCGGCAGCCAGCTCGGGAGGCGCCCGCCTCTCGCCGGCATGGTCGCGGCCTCGCGGCGGAGGGCCTTCTGGTGAAGGGCCTTCCGGTGAAGCGCCAGGGCGAAGGCGAGGCGGCGGCGGCCCGACGCCGTCGCCCCGTAGGTCTCCTCGACCTGGCCTCGCTCGGCGGGCGACAGCTCGCCGGCCGCGTAGGCGTCGAGCAGGTCGGCCTCCGCCGCCTCGAGCTCCGCGAAGCCGTCGCCTCCCTGCGCGAGCTCCGCGTCGAGCGCCGCGCCCTCGTCTTCGGGCGACGTTCCGAGCACGTAACTGCGTAACGTTTCCTGGCGGTCCTTCGCGCTCACGAGCTGCTCCCCTCATCAGCAGGTGTCCCGGTGCGCCTTTCCGTTACCTGGCGTGTTGCCGTAACCGGGCGCCCCTCCAGGCACGACGTGACGCACCGCTCCAGCCGCTCGCGGAGACGCAGCATCCGGATCCGCAGCGCGCCGGGCTCGATGGCGAGGGTCTCGGCGAGCCGCCGCCGGCGATCGATCCGCCGCACCCCCTCGTCCTCGTAGTACTGCAGGACGAGACCGCGGGTCTCCGGCGGCAAGCCGTCGAGGCAGCGATCGAGGCAGCTGAGAGCATCATCCCGGGCGGCGTCCATGGCGGCCTCGGCGCCACTCTCGAGCTCGCCCGTTCTCGTCGCGGCCGTGCGCGCCACGTCCGCCGCGCCCGTCTGCTCCCGCTTCGCGCGCTTGAGCTCCTCGCGCCACACGTTGCGCGCCACGCCCAGGAAGTAGCCGCCGGGGTCCGCGGCCCGGATCGTCTCCCCTTCCACGAGCCGTCGCGCCACGCGGTCGATCACCTCATCGGTCAAGGCGGGCGGGTCGGCGCACCCCCGCCACTCGAAGAAGCGCAGGAGGTTCCGCCGCAGCTCCTCGTAGCGCCCCGCCGCCTCCTCGCGCTCCGACCCGAGGATCTCCAGCAGCCGCTCGAAGCCGGCAGCGTCGAGCCTCAGCGCCATTCGCCCTGGACCTGGAACCCCGCCCAGTAGAAGGGCGCCCGCCAGCGTTTGCGGCTGCTCACGGCGAGCTGCGCTTCGCGCAGCGCGGCTGCCGGCGAGAGCCGCCGCTCGCCGAGCATCCCCTCGTAGAAGCGCCGCATGAGCTCGGCGGTGGCGGCGTCGTCCACCGGCCAGAGGCTCGCCACGACCCGCCGTGAGCCGGCGTGCAGGAACGAGCGCGTGAGCCCGACGACTCCTTCGCCCGCGACGACCTTGCCGAGGCCCGTGCGACAGCCGCTCAACACGACGAGGTCCGGCGAGAGCCGGAGGTTGAAGACGTCGGCCGTCGAGAGGAACCCCCGCCGCTCGGCGCCCTGCTCGTCGACGAGGGAGAGCACGACGCCGGAGTACTGGGGATGGCTGCCGGCCAGAAACCCGTGCGTCGCGAAGTGGAGGATGCGGAAGTCCGCGATGCGGGGCGAGCGCACCGCGTCGAGGCTCGCTTCGAAGTCGAGCGCGGCAAGCCTCTGCTTGGCCGGCACGAGAGCGAGGATCGTGTCCGCCTCGCGGCGCGTGAAGGGGAGCCGGGGAAGCCCTTCGAGGCCGGCCTCGCGCAGGGCACGGGCGAGGGGCGCAGAGGTGAGTGAGGCCCGGGTCGCGCCGGCCGCGACAGGAGCGGCGCTCGCGCCGGCGCCGGCAGCCCGCGAGCTCTTCGTCACGCGCTCGTCGTCGGCCGAGAAGACCGGGTCGGCGAACACGGCGAGCGTCGCGGCCGGGCCTCCCTTGGCGAGAAATCGGCTCGTGGAACCGGTCCGCCGCAGGAACGCACCCACGGATGCGGAGGGCAGCAGCACGACTTCGTGGTGCAAGAGCAGCGGCGAGCCGGGATGCCCCGGGTCGGGAAGGACGCCGAGCGGCAGGAACTGCAGGGCCCCGTCTGGCACCACCACGATGCGCTTGCCGGCGATCTCCAGGGCCGCCGGCCGGATCAGCGTCTCGCTCAGCTCCCGCAGAAGCGTCGCGAGCTCGTCTCCGGCCGTGCGTGCCGGTGTCGGGGGCGCGGCAAGCAGCTCGTAGGCGCGGCGCGCCGTCTCCTCCACCTTCGCCGGATCGGCGATGCGACGCGCCTTCATTCCCTCGCGGGAGACCACCCAGAGGTAGCCCTGGTCCGCCGACAGCGCGTATTCGAGGAGGACGGTGTCGCCGTCGAGCACCTCGGTCTGGATCTCCGCGAGCGACAGGGGCGCCGCCGGGTCGAGCGCCGAGTAGCGCGGGCTCTCGGCGCGGATCTTCGCCTCCAGGCGGTCGAGCTCGAGACGGATGGCGTCGATCTCCCGTCCCACCTCAGCGGCGGCACTGGCGTCGGGCTCTTTGCGGCTCAGTAGCCGCATCTGCACCTCCGCCTTGCTGGCGAGCGTCCGGCGCAGGATGCGTTCGCGATCGAGCAGCTCCTCTCCCGCGCTCCCCTCGCGGCCTTCTGGAACCTCGCGGAGCTCGACCTGGCTCTCGCGCAGCTCCTCGAGCAGCGCCCGGGCGCGGCCGCGCTCGTGGACGGAGAGCGCCTCCGCCGCGTGCCCCTTTCCCGGCTCCGTCTCGTCGAGGTGCATGAGCACGTCGACGAGCAGGTCGTAGACGCGACGGAAGCTCGCGAGGTAGCCCGCTCGCAGCTCCTGCGCGGTGACCTTGGCGCGCATCGCCTCGACGAGGTCGACCGCCGCCGTCGCCTCGCGTCGCGCACCGGCGACGTCGCCGCTCGAAAGCAGCAGTCGGCCGAGGCCGAGGCGCGTGACGATCTCCCCACCGCGGTCGGCGGTGGACAACCGCAAGGGCAGCGCCGCTTCGAAGGCGGCCTTGGCCTCGGCCGTCTCGCCGCGCGCCGCGTGGGACGAGCCGAGGGCTGTCAGCGCCCGCGCCTCGCCGCGCCGATTGCCGAGCGAGCGCTGCAGCGAAAGCGCCTGCTCGAAGAGCTCGATGGCTCGCGCGTGGTCGCCGCGCAGCGCAGGGATCTCGCCGAGGTTGTAGATGGAGGTTGCCTCACCGCGCCGATCGCCGGTCGGTCGCTGGATCTCGAGCGCCTCGGTCTGGGCCTGCTCCGCACCCTTCGTGTCGCCGAGGTCGAGCCGCACGCGGCCGAGGAGGTTGAGGCTCGTGGTCAGCTCGCGCCCGCCCTGCGCGTCGCGCGTCAGGGGCAGCGACTGCTCGAGATACTCCTTCGCGGTCTCCGACTCGCCGAGCATGTTGTAGAGCGCGCCGAGGTTCGCGAGCGTCGCTCCCTCGCCGACGCGGTCCCCGGCCTCGCGGCGGAGGACGAGCGCCTGCTCGAGCACCACCAGCGCTTGTTGCTTGTCGCCGGTCTCCCCGAGGTAGACCCCATAGTTGTTGAGCGCGGTCGCCTCACCGCGCGGGTCGCCGATCTCTCTCTTGAGCGCGATCGCCTGGAGGTGGTGCTTCTGCGCGAGCTCGACGTCGCCGAGCTGGCTGTACAGGGCCGAGAGGTTCAGGTGCGACGAGCTGATGCCCTCGCGGTTTCCTGCGGCCTCGTGCAGGCTCAAGGCGGTCTCGGCCAGCTCGGCCGCCCGCCGGTGCTCGGAGAGCAGGTAATGGATGACCGCGGCGCTGCCGAGTGCGCTGGCCTTGCCGACGAGGTCTCCCGCCTCTCCCGAGAACCGGGCCGCCTCGTGGAGCCGCTCGATGGCCGCACGCAGGGAGTCGGCCTTTCCCTCCCTGCGCAGCGCGACGGCTTCGGTAAAGAGGGCCTCCGACCGGACGCGCAGCGTGTCGCCGGGCTCGGCCGGCCGCGACGTTGCGATGGCGATGCTGTAGGAGCCGGCGGCGGCGGAGGCCAGCCTCGGGGTGACCACGAGGTCCGCGCAGCGGTCGGGCGCGACGAGGACCGAGAAGTCGATGGGGCCGGAGGTGTCGAAGAAGTCGTCGACGGTGCGGGCTTCTCCGCGAGTTTCGGCTTCACCCTGAGCTTCGTCGCGCTGCGAGGCCAGCACCTCGACGACCAGGTCGACGCCACGCTGCACGACCCGGCCGGTCGCGAAGGTGCCAGGCGGCAGCGCCAGCCGGAAGGCGTGCCGCTCGCCGCCCCGGACCTCGGCCTCCACGGTCTCGCCCGGCGCGACGAGCCGCGGCGACAGCCCGGAGGTCGAGCATGGCGGCGCGGGAGGAGAAGCCTCGGCTGACCGGACCGGCGGGCCCAACCCTGCCGCGGCGAGGAGGAGAAGCAGGGCGCGGGCGGCGACGAGGGCCGCTCGTCGGCCTCCAACCGTGCGCTCGAGAGCCACCGACGTACTCAGCAAAGTGATAGAGCGTGCAGGACTTACTCCCCTCCGATCAAGTTATCACGGGCCGCGAGCCGGCCCACCGCGGCCCGGGTTCCGCGCCGGGGGTGAGCGGCGCTCCGAGGGTGCGATACGGCTTGCCACTCCCTAAGCCCGCGCTGCCACGAACCAGCAGGCCGCCGTGGTGCGGACCACCGCTCCGTCCACATACGGATCGAATGCGGCGCGCACCGTTTCGATGACCTGGGTGCGGGTCCGCTCGTCCACCGTGTGGAGGACCAGGGCGAGGGGACCGAGCCGCGTGACGTAGCGGATCAAGCTCCCCTCGGGGAGGCTGCAGGCGACGTCGATCGGGCGCATGTCGACGTCGGCCCAGCCGCCCTCCTCCAGGATGCGGGTGACCTTGCGCTGGTCGGCGAAGGAGAACATGCCCGGCGCGTCCGGTCGCCGAGGAGGGAGGGTGGGAAGGAGCGGCGCGGCGGCGCGTTCGGCAGTGGTCATGAACGGGTTCTCCTCGGCGCTCCGCCAGGCGACGAACCGCAGCGCGGCACCGTCCGCCGCCGCACGTCTCAGGTTCGCGAAGGCCCGGACGGGATCCTCGAAGAACATGACGCCGAAGCGCGAGACGATCGTGTCGAAGCTCGCGGGCTCGAAGGCGTGCTCTTGGGCGTCGGCGCGAACGAAGGTGGCGGGCACGCTCTCGCGTTCGGCGCGCTGCCGGGCGGCCTCGACGAGCGGCTCCGAGATGTCGATGCCGGTGCATCGAGCCCGGTCTCCGAGCAGCCGTGCGATGGCGAGCGTCGTGCCTCCCGCGCCGCAACCGACGTCGAGGACCCGGCGCGCGGATGCGGCTGCGACGGCTGCGACGAGCAGGTCCTGGAACGGCTCGAGCATCTGGTCGAGCAGCGCCTGCTCCTCGACCCAGGTGCGGCCTGCGAGGCCGTTCCAGAGCGCCGCCTGTTCGCTGTTGCTTTGCTGTGGGATCTCCATGACCGTGCCCCTCGTGGTTGCGTTCTCGACTCGACAACGGCACTATGCCAGCTCAAGTCGACTTGAGGTCAAGATGAACGAGATGGACATCGTGGAGGTGGCCCGACGGTCGGGCGTTCCCGCCTCGGCGCTGCGGTATTACGAAGAGAAGGGCCTGATCGCCTCGATCGGCCGGCGGGGGCTGCGCCGTCTGTTCGACGCCGGCGTGCTGGAACGGCTGGCGTTGATCGGGCTGGGCCGGGCTGCCGGCTTCTCGCTCGACGAGATCCGGTTCATGGTCGCGCCGGACGGGACGGTGCGTATCGACCGGCAGATGCTGGGGGCGAAGGCGGACGAGCTCGACCGAACGATCCGTCGATTGATCGCCATGCGCGACGGCCTCCGTCACGCCGCGGCCTGCCGGGCGCGGAGCCACATGGAATGCCCCACGTTCCGGCGGCTCCTGCGTGCCGCCGGGTCGGGAGCGATTCCCCGCCGCACCTTTCGCGTCGGCGCTCGTGCCGTTGGCTAGGATGCACGAATGGGCACGTTCCGCATCGCGCTCGCCAACCTCCGCTTCCCGCCGACCCCGGCGGCGTCGGTGGCGCTCGCGGAGCAAGCCATCGCCCGCGCCTCACGCGAAGGCGCGGGTCTCGTCTGCTTCCCGGAGTGTTTCGTCCCCGGCTACCGGGGTATGGGCACTCGCGTGCCGCCTCCTGATGCGGCGTTTCTCGACGGCGCCTGGTCGTCGATCGCGGCGGCCGCCGCGCAAGCGGGCGTCGCGGTGGTCCTCGGCACGGAGCGCATCCTCGAGGACAGGTTGCTCGCCACGGCGCTGGTCATCGATCGCGACGGCACGATTGCCGGCTTCCAGGACAAGGTGCAGCTCGATCCCTCCGAAGACGACACCTATTCGCCCGGCAGTGGCAGGCGGGTCTTCACGACCGGCCCGCTGACCTTCGGCGTGACCATCTGCCACGAGGGGTGGCGCTACCCCGAGACGGTCCGCTGGGCGGTGCGGCACGGCGCGCAGCTCGTCGTCCACCCGCACTTCCATCCGGCCGAGCCCGGCTCGTACGCTCCTTCGACCTTCGGCGATCCCGCCAACTCGTTTCACGAGAAGGCGGCGCTCTGCCGCGCCGCCGAGAACACCTGCTGGTTCGCCACCGTGAACTTCGCGAGCCCGGGCTCGCCGACCACGTCGGCGGTCGTCCGTCCAGACGGCACGGTGCTGTGCTGGCAGCCGTACGGCGAGGAAGGGCTGTTGCTTGCCGACATCGACCTCGCCGCCGCCACGGGCCAGCTCGCCGCGCGCTGGCGGGGATACGAGTCGGAGATAGCGGCCCCGCGTTGAAGGGCGTGCCGGGCCCCGGCGTCAGACCGGCCCGCGCAGCCGCCGCAGCCGCACCGCCGCGGCGAGGAATCCCGCCGCGACCACGAGCCCCAGCCACAGCGCCGGGCTGCTCGCGAACCTCCCCGGTGTCATCTGCATCAGCGGATCCATCATTCCGCTCGTGGCGGCGAAGTCGCTGCCCTCGGTGCCGCCACCCATGCGGTTGCCCAGCGCGTTGGCGAAGTGCGAGGTGCCGAAGGCGATCCTCTCGACGATGCTTATCGCGAGGGGCGGCAGGATGGCCCAGAGCCACGGCACGCGCTGCGCCCACGCGGAGACCAGCAGCAGCCAGGCGTAGATGGGCGCGTACAAGAGGGAGTGGATGGTCACCATGTGGTAGGCCAGCATCAGCCACATCCCGGGCAGCGAGACGTGCCCCCAGAGCGCGGCGACGCTGCCGCCGCTCGCCGCCACGACGACGCTGCCGACGACGAGCATCACGATCTGGGTCACCATGGCAATGACCACGGTGAGGAGCGGCAGGACCACGATGGGGATGCTCGCCTTGGCGAGCACGGTCTCGAGATCGGAGACCGGCATCGACTTCCAGAAGAGGATGCTGCGGTCGCGGCGCTCGGTCTGCAGCGCGTCGACCGAGTAGAAGACGCCGACGATGAAGGTGACCGCCATGAGCATGAGGGCGGCGAAGAAGTAGGGCTGCGCCACCACTTCCTGCTGCTTCGCCAGGCCGTGCGCCTCCCTTAGCTTCTCGGGGAGTTGGAAGGCGCCGAGCAGGGAGGCGAAGACGATCAAGCCGGCGACGGCGAGCGGCGCGACGTAGATCGAGCGGCTCTCCCAGAGCTCGCGGCGCAGCAGCCAGAGGAAGCGGCGCTTCGCCGGGATCTCCGCCGGCGCGTTCGTGCGCGCTTCGCTCGCGGGCTCGTTCAAGGTGCTCGGCTCCATGCTCACTGGTTCATGCTTGCCTGGCGGGCCCTCGCGCCTGCGCGGCTCGCTGGCCCACGACGGCGACGAAGAGCTCGGCGATGCCGGGCGCGCGCACCTCGCCGAGCGCCGCCAGGCGCTCGCGGTCGACGCCGTCGAACAGCAGGTCGCTGCGACCGAGACCTTGCCGCTCGTGGATCGGCCCGAGGGCGCGCGCTGCGGCGAGCCGGTCGGGATGTACGGTGAGCTGCGTGTAGCGGGCCTCCAGCGCTTCGGTGCTGGCGGCGAGCACGATGCGCCCGCGGTCCATGAAGAGGAGGTCGGTCAAGACGTGCTCGATCTCGTCCACCTGGTGCGTCGCCACGATGATGGTGCGGTTGCCGTCGTAGTAGTCCTCGAGCAGCGAGTCGTAGAACTGCTTGCGAAACAGCAGGTCGAGGCCGAGCGTCGGTTCGTCGAGCACCAGGAGCCGCGCGTCGATGGCCATGACGACGGCGAGGTGGAGCTGGGTGACCATGCCCTTGGAAAGCTCCCGCACCTTGTGGGTGGAGCGGATGGTGGTCTTCTCGAGGAAGCGCTCGGCCTTCCCGCGGTCGAAGCGCGGGTGCACGCCGGCGACGTAGGTCAGGAGCTGCGAGACGCGGATCCAGCGCGGCAGCACGGCGACGTCGGCGATGAAGGAGACGTCGCACATGACCTCGTCGCGCTCGTGCCAGGGGTTGCGGCCGAGCACGCGCAACTCGCCCTCGAAGGAGGTGAGGCCGAGGACGGCGTTCAAGGCAGTCGTCTTGCCGGCGCCGTTGGGGCCGATGAGCCCGAGGATGCGGCCTTCCTCGACGCGCAGGTCGACGCCGTCGAGCGCGACGTTGGGGCCGTACGCCTTGCGCAGGCCGCGGGCTTCGATGACTGCCACGCCCCTCACCGCCCCTTCTTCTTGGGCTTCGAGGAGCCCTCGTCGTCCAGCAGGTCCTTGGCCTCGAGGCCGAGCCGCTGGATGGTGGCGTGGATCGCCGGCCACTCGTCGTTCAGGAACTTCCGCCGCTCGGCCTCCAGCACCAGCTGGCGCGCGCCGGGATTGACGAACATGCCGCGGCCGCGCCGGCTCTCGACGAGCCCCTCGTCGACGAGCTGCTGGTAGCTCTTGAGGACCGTGAGCGGATTGACCCGGTATTCGGCCGCCACGTTGCGCACCGAGGGCAACGGGTCGCCTTCAGCGAGGACGCCGTCGAGGATCATCGCCACGACGCGGTCCCGCAGCTGACGGTAGATCGGCCGAGGGTCGGTCCACTCACGGTCCATCCGAGCGTCTAGGTCGCCATGAAGGCGAGGGTTGCGGCCCTCACTTGCCCGCTTCCGGCTTGGCCCGTCGCAGGTCGAGGTGAGCGCGGACGTGCTTGTCGCCGGGGAGCATGAAGGTCCAGTCCTCGGTGTGATGGTCCGCGTCGATGATGGTGAAGGCCGTGCGGTGCATGTGCCCGTATTGAGTGCTGCCGGCGACGTCGAGGAAGTCGAACTCTACCGTCTTGCGGTCCGGTGCCGCCTTGCCCACCATGCGCGGCCGGTTGCCGGCGTCGCAGTAGTGGGTGAGGAGCAGGCGGCCTTCGTCGAGATAGAGCATGGTGATGGGGTCGTCGGGCCGCCCCGTCATCTTCATCTCGTGCATGAGCGCGTTGCCCATGGATGTGACGCGCAGCCAGACCTTGGCAGTCGTGCCCGGGGCGAGCTCGGTGACTGGCGGGTCGGTGGTCACCGGCCCTTCCCAGGTGCCGTCGAGCGTCTTGAGCGTGTCGAACGAGCCCTTGGCGTCGGATTGCGCGGTTTGCGCGGGGGCCGCTTCGGCGAGGGCCACGTCGGAGGCGGCGGTGGAGAGGGTGATCAGGGCGAGGGCCAGCAGGATGTGCGGGGATCGCATGGGATTCTCCTCGAGAGCGGTGGTGTTTCGTTGGCGCTTGCGGGGCCGGGTGGGCTCGCTCGCGCTGGCCAGTCGCGGCGGTCCACCCTTCCGGTCAACTGTTGTAGTTAACTACAACACCATAGCGGCTGTCAAGGGCAACCGCCCATCCCCCTCGTCTCTGATGTAGGGGCAGGCCCCGCCCCTACCCCCGGAGGGAGGGGAGAGTCACCGGGGCTCGGACGTTCGAGCCGTCAAGGCGCCGCGTCGTCGATCGCGCCCCCCGCCTGCAGCCGCGCCAGCATCGCGTCGACACTCTTCGTGAGCTGGTTCTCGGTGGGGAGCTGTCCGTCCGGCGTGACCTCGTTGACGACCTCGGGGAGGAGGTGTGCGAGGCCGCTCGCTGCTTCCTGCTCGCTGAGGCCGGCGCGGCGCGCGACTTCCCCGAGGCCGTCGGGGCCGAAGACCTGCTCGACGTCGGCGGGGGAGATGGCGTGGTTGGCGCCCGTGCCGACCCAGGACTGGGTCTGCTGGCCGAGGCCGGCGCGCTGGAAGCCCTCCAGGATGCTGCCGAGGCCGCCGAGCCCCCCGCTACCGGAGCCACCGCCGAGCACGCTGCCGAGGATGTCGCCGAGGCCGCCTTCCGCACCGCTGCCCTGCGCCCCACCTCGCCCGCCGCCGAGCATGCCGCCGAGGACGTCGCCGAGACCACCACCGCCCTGGCCTTGCCCCGCGGCGCCGGGCTGGGCCTGGCGGCGCTTCGCGAGCATGGCGAGCACCACGGGGAGCAGCGCCATGAGGATGCGGCTCATGTTCGCGTTGGCGCCGACGGAGGTCGGGTCGCGCCGCGGTGCAGGGCGCTGGTTCCTCGCCGCGCCGCCGAGCTGGCCGAGCAGATCGTCGAGCAGGCCCATCGTGTCCCCCTTTCGGTGAGCGGCGGCGGGGGATGCGCGTGGCGGTGATTCCGCGAGCGCCGCATCGGCCGGGCGCCGGTGGGGGAGACGATATCGCGTTGTCCGCGCGCGGGCCGTGCGCTGCGTCTCAGCGCCGGCGCCCGTGGATCTTCATCGACACCAGGTCGTCGGCCGAGATGTCGCGGTACCCGTCGGCCGCCAGGTCGCGGATGAACCCCGGCGTCACGCCGTGGATCCGGAACGCGACGAGGTCGTCGGCGCCGAGGTCGCGGTAGCCGAGCTCGGCGAGCTCCTCGACGAAGTGTGGCGTCACGCCGTGGATGCGGAACGCGACGTAGTCGTCGAGCTTCAGGTCGCCGTAGCCGAGCTCGCGCATCTCGTCGATGAACTCCGGCGTCGCGCCGTGGATGCGCGTGGCGATGAGATCGTCGAAGTCCGCGCCTGCGTGGCCGAGGTCGCGCATCTGCCGCACGTAGGCGGGTGAGACGCCGTGGATCCGCCCCGCCACGAGGTCGTCGGCGGCGAGCTCCATGCCGAGGGCGCGGAACTCGGTGACCAGTGCCGGGTCGACCTGGAAGATCCGCATCGCGATGTAGTCGTCGAGCGACTCGCGGTAGCCGACGGCCTGCATGGAGCGGATGAAGTCCGTCGACACGTCGAGGACGGCGAGGGCGAGGAGCTGCTCCTCCTGCGAGTCGCTGCGCCCGTGAGGCTTGCTGCGCTCCACAGGGACGCCCAGGTCGCGCAACGTGGCGAGGTAGGCGGGGTTGGGGGCGAACACGAACTCGCCGCCGCCGGAGCCGTTCCTGAACGAGCCTTCGAGGCTCACCGTCCCTGCCTCGCGCCGCAGGGAGAAGGAGACCGGCGTGGTCGTCGTCGCGGCAACCTGCGCGGCGGTCAGGCCGGGGAAGTCGGCGAGGTCCATCGTCTGGCCGTGGTTGTTGTGGTCGCGGTTGAGCTGGATGTGAATGCGGCCGCGCTCGCTCTTGTCGCGTGTCACGGTCCAGCCGCCGCGGAGGTCGGCGCGGGCCATCCCGGAGATCAACAGCAAGGCGCCCGCGAGTGTGATCGTCGCTCTCTTCATGGCTGGCCCCTCTCCATGGTCAAGGTCGAGGCTCCGTCGCCGTCGGGTTCGATCGGCCAGCGCTCGACCACAAGGGTTCTTCCGTTTGTTACCGGGCTGGCCAGGTGGGGTTACACGCCCGAGCGGCGAGGAATGCCCACGGTCGATCGGCAAGGGGCCCCTGGAAATGGGGCATGCGTGGCCCCGCAGCGGGCTTCGCCCTCGAAGCGGGTACGCCTCCGCTCAGATCAGCGCTGGCCGCTCTTCCCGGTCGCCGCCAGCCGCTCCCGGGCCTCCGTCACCGCCTGCGACTCGGGGAACCGCGAAGACAGCTCGGCGAGCGCCTTCTCCGCATCCGCTCGCTTTCCGAGCCCGGCGTTGGCCACCACGAGGCCGAACAGGGCGATGTCGGGGCGCTCGATGCTGGCAACCTCCAGGGCGTGCGTGAACTGCTCGCGCGCTCGCTTGTTGTCCCTCATGTTGATGTAGTTCCAGCCGAGGGCGACGTGCAGGTCGCCGCGGGTCTTGTCGTCCTTCTTCGCGGCCGGGCTCTTGAGGGCGCGCTCGTAGTAATGCGTGCTGACGGTCAGGAACTTGTGGCCGAGGTAGAAGGCGCCGAGCCCGCGCAGCGCCACGAGGTCCTTCTTGTCTTTCTCGAGCGCCGTCATCCAGGGCTCGACCTCGGAGAAGTCCTCGGGGATCTGCTGCAGGATGAGCTCGAGCTGGCGGGTGTCGCCGAAGCCGACGATGCTGGCGATGGGGTTCTGCCAGGGGTCGAGGACGATCACGGCGGGAATGGCGGAGACGCCGTGCTGCATCGCCAGGCCCCGGCTGCGGTCGTAGTCGACGCGCACGAAGGTCATCCGGTGCGATCGCTCGGCGATGTCCTGGCGGCTCCAGAAATTGCGGTCCATCGCCTTGCAGGGGCCGCACCAGTCCGCCCAGAAGTCGAGCAGCACGGCGCGGCGCTCGGTGCGCGCGGCGGAGAGAGCCCGCTGAGGATCGGTCTGCCAGGTGAGCTCCGCGGCTTCCGCGCCGGCCGCGCCGAGCGTCAACCCGGCGATCAGGAGCCCGACGACCCTTGCGCTGCCCTGGCCGTTGCGGCTGGTGCATCCGTTGCGGCTGGTGCATCCGTTGCGGCTGGTGCATGTGGTGGACATGCGTCCACTCTAAGGCTCCACCGGCCGCGGCGCGCCATCCTTCTTGGCCTCAGGGCAGCGGTCGCATCAGGAAGGCCCGGCCCGGGATCCCGTCCCGGGTCCCCTGGCCCGAAAGGCGCGGGCACTTCCGTCGGTGGATGGTCGTTCCGTCGACCCGATGTATGTCCGGCCTGACGGAGGGGAGCGATCGCGGGCCTGCCGGTTCGCCCGGCGCCCTACTTCGCGCGCATCGCAGCCCAGCCGCCGATCGGCGCCAGCAGCAGCAGCGCCACCATGGCGAGCAGCAACGGCGTGCTGACGCGGACCGCTGCGACCACCCCGCGGACCCCCTGCACCACCTCGCCGCCGAAGAGCCAGGCCAAGAGTCCGATGGCCACCGCGAGCGACATCGCCTGCCCGAGCAGCAGCGACCGGCGCACCAGCGCCTGCGCGTCGCGCCGGTGGCGCGTCCGCACCCGCCACCACATCGTGCCCGCGCTCGGCACCGGCGCCTCGGCGACGGCGGCGGCGCGGTCTTCGAGCAGCGCGCCCGCGACGAGGTGGAGCTCGCCGCAGGCCGCGCACTCGCGCACGTGATCCTCGAGCTCGCGGCCGAGGAATCCGCGGCCCAGCGCGGCGAGGAGCTCGGCCTCGCGGTCGCAGGGCGCTGCGCTCTTCGAGCTGCTCGGGACGTGGCTCATCGCCGCGCACCTCGCCCGCCCTGGCCACTGCCCGGGCGTCCGCCGCCGCTCAAGAGCTCGACCAGCTTCTTTCTGGCGCGGAACAGCAGCGTTCGCACGCTCACCGCGCGCACCCCGATCACCTCGGCGATCTCCTCGTGCGAGGCGCCCTGCGCGTAGGCGAGCCAGAGCAGCTCGCGCTGCGCCGGTGCGAGCTGCTGCATCGCTCGCGCGAGGTCGGTGCGGATCGCCGCCTGCCGCTCGGGCGCCGGGGCGGCGCTCTGCGGCAGGTCTCCCTCCGCGGACTCCTCCTCGAGCGGCACCTCCGCGTGGAGCTTGGCGCGGCGCGCCTGGTCGCGGGCGAGGTTGGTGGCGATCTGGAACAGCGAGCGCCGGCGGTGGGTCTCGCTCTCGTGGCTGGCGCCGGCCCGATAGAAGCGGTAGTAGGCCTCCTGCAGCAGGTCGTCGGCGCGCTGGCGGTCGCCGGTCAAGCGCGACAGGTAGGCCCAGAGCGGGCGTGCCGTGCGGTCGTAGAAGGCGCGGAACTCATCTTCGCCCATGCGCGCGAGCGCGCGGTCGAGCTCGCGCTGCTCGAGGTTCGTTGCGGCCCGGATCACCAGCGAGACGCTCATCGCCGTCGATTATCGCCCATGCTCATCACCGGCTGCCGGCGTCGTCGAGGTCGGCTGTTGCCGCCGCCGCCGAGCCCGGCCAGAGGCCGAACCGGCGCGACAGGACGATGGAGACCGCGGCGGAGGCGATGAAGCCGCCGCCGACGCAGAGTCCGATCACGCCGAGGGCGAAGAATCCCTTGGCGGTCTCGGGGTCGAAGCGGCCGCTGACGAGGATCATGCCGAGGGCGCCGGCGGCGGCGACGACGCCGAGCTGGATGGAGAGCATCGCGCGCGAGAGCGGCGCGTTCAGTGACGGCTGCTCGGCGTGGAGGGGGATGGGCGCCGACTCGAGGAACTTCGAGCCCGCGGGGGTGCGCATGTATTCGAGTAGCGCGTCGCTGTTGCCGAACTTCTCGAGGATCTTGGTGTGGACCTCGCTCTGGGTGCGCGAGAGGCGGCTCCACCGGCGCTGCTCGATGAGCGTGCGGATGAGCCAGGCGAAGGCGAAGGCGACGACGAGGAAAGCGCCGGAGACGAGGATGGGCTCGAGGATGTGGTCGATCTGGCTGCCGGTCTGGGCGAACTCCGCGAGGTAGAAGCGCGGATTGCGACGGACCTCGGGGTGCTCGACGACGAAGCGGGCGAGCTCGGGGTAACCGCTGAGGAAGGCCTCGTTGGAAAGCAGGGTCGGGTCGAGCACGAGGATGGTGGGGAGCTCGGACGGGCTCTGGCGGAGGAGCGTGCCGAAGTCGTTGCGGACCTCCCAGCTGCCCCGAGACAGGGGAGCGGGTGCGGCGACGGCGTCGGTGACCGGAGCGGTGTCCTCGCGAGGCGTCTCGGCCTCGGCGGGAGCCTGCTGGGCGACGGCCACCGGGGAGGTGGCGAGCAGCAGCGCGAGCGTCAGGGCGGGGGCAGGGATCCTTCGCGGGAGGAGGGTCATGAGCGTCGTTCTCCTTGTCGTGGTTGCTGCTAAGTGGGAGAACGGGTGGCCTCCCCCTCGTCCGGCTATTACGAACGGGGGAGGAGGATGTAGACAGTCAGCCGCCCGGTGCCCCGGCGAGCTCGAGATGGCGCCACGGTGTCGCCGCGAGCTCGTCCTCCTCGGGCCCCAGGGCGACGACGCGCCAGCGCAACCTGCCGCCGGCGACACGCTCGCGCAGCCACGACGGTGCGCGATAGCTGCCGATGCCCTGCTGCAAGGCGGCGCGGAACACCACCTCGCCGCCGCCCGCTCCGCCATCGGCCTTGGCGACGTCGACGCGATAGAGGACGCAGGAGGCGTGTTGCTCCCAGGAGAGGTCGATCGGCTGGTCGACGGCGAGGCGCGCGCCGTCCGCGGGGAGCAGCAGCGCGAAGCCGCCGGCGGTGGGCGCCGCGCCGACGTAATAGCGCAGCACGGGGAGCGGAAAGCCCGCGACGCCGCCGCTGTGGACGATGCCCTCGCCGGCGCCCGCGGCCTCGCGGTTGGAGTCGCCCTCGCGCTCCTGCGAAGCCTCGACGCGCAGCAGGATCTGGTGCAGGCCGTCGACGGCCGTGGGCAGCTTGCGCGGGTCGGGTCCGGCGAGCACGTACCTGCCGGTGGGCGGGAGGAAGACGTTGAACCGCGCGAGCTCGGTGTAGCGGCGCTGCAGGGAGCGCTCCTCGGGCGGCAGCGTCGCTTCGGTGAGGAGGTCGCGCGACGCGGGCGGAGGGTCGCCGGGCAGCACCACTTCCCAGCGCCCCTGCAGCCGGCCGGTGCCGTTGTAGGCGATCTCCGCCGCGAGGGCCGGCGGCGTGCCGCCGCGCGCCACGGCGAGGACGGTGGGATCGCCGTCGAAGCGCAGCGCGACGTCGAGCAGCGCGAACGGCGAGCGGGCCCCGCCGGCGGTGAGCCGGCAGGTGACGAAGACGTATTCGGCGGGGCCGCCGTTCGTGCTGGCGAACTTGCGGACGTAGAAGAACGACGGGAAGTCGCCGCGCCGGGCGGACTGGTAGGCGCGCCGGGCCACCGAGGGTGGGATCGACATGACGTCGGTGAAGGCGCTGCCCGCGAGGCGCGACTGGTCGAAGCGGATGGGCAGCCGGCCGAAGACCGTCCGCGGGTCGCACTTCTCCCCGAGGTCGGGGGCGGCCGGAATCAGCTCGCCGCACCACGTGGCCTCGACGGGCACCTGGTCGCGCAGACCGCCGAAGGTGATCAGCACGCTGGTCGCGCCCTGGCTGTTGACGTTGACGCCGACGGGGTCGCGGCGGATCTCGGCGTGCGCGGGGAGGTGGGAGCACGCGCCGAGGGCGACCAGGACGAGAAGCGCGCGAAGGGCGGTGGAGAGGCGCCGCGTGGGCCGTGGTGTCATGCGAGGTCCCTCAGAAGATGGTGAGGCTGAGCCCGGCGTCGACGGTCGACTGGGCGGTGTCGGTGGCGATGCCGAAGAGTCGGTTGCGCGAGTCGGCGCGCTGGTCGAGCCAGCGCACGAAGAGCTGTCCACTCGAGCGGCGGCCCGCGGCGCGCCGCTCCGGCAGCGACCAGATGAGCTGCAGGTCGGTGCTCCAGCTGCGTCCGTCGCTCGGGCCCTGCTCGTCGGTCGCGTGCGAGCGCGACAGCACGCCGGCATAGGTGAGGCGTGGCAGCACGCGCCAGGTGAAGTCGACCCCGTAACGCAGAGTCTCCTGTGTGCTTCGGAGCTCGACGTTTTCGGTGCGCTCGCGCGTGAGCTCGACGCCGACGTCGAGCCGTTTCCAGGGGCTGCCGCCGGCGGTGATGCCCGCTGTCCGCGTCACGAAATCGGCCCGCTCGCGGCCGGGCTGGCGGTTGTCCTGCTCGCTCTCACCGAGCCGCGCACCGAAGCGGAGGTTGCCCGCCTGCCAGTCGAGGCCGGCCGACTGGTTGCGGCTCACCTGGTCGGGGATCTGGTCGGGTCGCATGCCGCTCCCCGGCGCCACGCCGAGCCCGTACTGGTGGACGCGGTCGAAGGTGTAAGAGAGCAGCGGCAGCGTGTTGCGCGGGCCCGTCTTCGTGGGCCAGAGCTGCCCGAGCGGCGCCGCGACGCTGGCGACCTGGCGGCGCGTGCGCGTCGTGTGGATCGTCGGGACGTGGTCGAGGTTGTCCTCGTCGACGCTCAGCCCGGCGAGGAGGGCGGCGGGGCCTAGCTGCACGGCGAGGTCGGCGCCGTTCTCGTCGCGGTCGGCCTCCACGAAGGCGCCGACGGTGCGGTAGAGCGGCTCGACGTGGCGGTGCCGGAGGTCGAGCCGGATGGCGGCCGAGCCCAGCTTCGCGAGCGGGCGCTGCAGCAGGCCGAGGCTCGCGTCGAGGTAGCGCGCGTCGCGGGTCTCGCGCTCGACGGGCACGAGCTCGAGGCCCTGCGCAAGCGCCGGGTCGTCGGGGTTGTCGAAGCGGCTGCGCGCAAAGCCGCCCTCGAGGCGGAAGCGCTGCGAGGGGGTGGAGGCGGAGAGGCGCAGCCCCCAGCCGCGTGCCGATTCGACGTCGTCGACGACGCCCTGGTTGAAGCCGGGGAGCGGCAGGAGCTTGCCGTCGAGGTAGCTCCCCTCGACGCGCAGGGCGCCGGCGCGCGGCAGCAGCTCGAAGCCGAGCGTGCCGGCGAGCACTCGGTGCCGGCTCTCGGCGATGCCGAGGACGTTGCTCCAGCCGACGATCTGCGAGCCGCTGACGGCGGCGACCGAGACGCCGGCGCGCTCGCCGAGCGGCAGGGTGAGCGCCAGGCCGCGGGTGGCGAAGCCCTGCAGGAGCAGCCGGTGCTCGCCGAGCGTGAGGTGGCCGACCTGCAGCGCGGCGCGGCCGCGTGCGACGCGCACCGCGTATTGGGCGAGGTCCGCCTTGGGTGCGTCGTCGCCCTCGGTGGCGAAGCGCAGCGCCTCGCCCCGGAAGCTCGAGCCGACGACGCTCATCGCCGGCTCGAGGGTCCAGCCCGTGCGCCGGGCCGCTCCTTGCAGCGAGAGCTGGAAGGTCCCGTCGCGGACGTGGTCGCGCTGCGGACGATTGTCGGCCGGAGCGTGCGACTCGTGCACCCGCGCGCGAGTGCCGAGCTCGAGGCGCGGCGCGAAGGTGCCCGACTCGAGGCCACCCGGCCGCAGCACGCGCAGCGGGAGCTGCGCCAGCAGGCGCCACTCGCCGCGCGGGGTCACCAGGTAGACGGCGATCTGCCCCTCGCCCGAAGGCAGGGGCATGAGCTCGGGCCGGTAGGCGAGGCCGCGTGGCGTGCGCCGGAAGAGGTCGGTGCGGTCCATGCCGCCGACGAGCACCGCGACCTGCCCCTCCTCCGCTGTCGGAAAGCGGCTGAGCACGAGCTCGACGGTGCCGTCGCGGCGCACCCACTCCTGGCCGCCCGTCACGAGCTCGACGGCGATGTCCTGCGGGCGCGCGGCCGACAGGTCGACGCACAGCAAGAACAGCCAGAGCCACGAGGCGCGCCGTGGCGACCGGAGACGATCCACGGGCGACGCCTCGTAGCCGGACCGCCGCTCCCCGCCTCAGGGGGCGAGTTGAGGCGCGAGATGCAGCGTCGCCGTCTTCTTCGCGAGGAGCGTGTTGCTGGTGCCGTCGACGATGTTGCTGCTGCCGTCGGAGATGCCCGCGATCCTGGGCAGCACGCTCACGGTCACGGCGACGTCCTGCCCGGCGGCGACCGCGCTCTGGTGCGGGACGGTGATCTTGGCCGAGAGCGGGATCGGCCCGCTCGCGGGGACCGGCACCGTGAGCTTCGATGTGAGGTTGGCGCCGTGCACGCCCTGCAGGACGGCGATGATCGACAGCTCCTTCGGGCGCGGCAGGTTCTCCTGCTCGACGTATTTCCAGCTGACGTTGAGGACCAGCCGGTCGGCCGCGAGGTCGGAGACGGAGACGGTCTGGATCTCCACCGGCGACTTGGCTGGTGCGGCGGGCGATGCGGTCTCCGCTCGGGCGGGGAGTGCGGGGAGCGCGAGGAGGAGGGACGCGAGGGCGAGAGCGGTGCGCTTCATGGGAAGGGACCTCCGAGAGTCGTCACGGTTGGTGAGACGGTCGAGCGAGAGGGACCGATGTCAGAAGTCGCCCTGGGCGGCGCCGTGCAGGACGAGGGAGCTCGCGACGCCCATCGACACCGTCACCTCGAACGAGGCGACCTCGCCGGCCGGGGCGCCGAGGGACACCTGCGCCGAGGTGGTGCCAGCCGGCGCCGTGACGCTGCGGAAGACCGAGGTGCCGTCCTTGCGCACCAGCTTGACCTGAACGCTGCCCTGTGTTGTCGCCTTGAGGCAGAGGGAGGCGAGCGGCGGCGCGCTCCAGCTCACCGTCACCGTGTCCGGCGCGGCGAGGGCGAGCGCGGTCACGGCGAAAGACGGCGTGCACTGAGCCGAGAGGGCGGGGAGGCCGGTGCTGCTCGACAACGCCGCGCCGGCGAGAGCCGGGGCGCCGGTGCCGGTGGCCTTGGCGGAGATGGCGAAGGAGCCGAGCACGGAGCCGTTGACGGTCACCTCGTATTTCTTGGGATCGGTCTCGAGGGCGGCGCGGGGCACCTGGATGTTGCGCTGCTGGGCGCCGAGCGCCCCGTTGACCGTCGCCGACCCGGAGTCGCGATGGCCCAGCCGGCGCTCGACGGTGAGGCCGACGTCGTATTTGCCGACGAAGTTCTCCTGGGCCGCGCACGCCAGGGCGGGGTTGCCGGGGAGTCCCTGGAGGCCGCCGGTGCCGGCGGTGACCGGCACGTTCCAGGACACTTCGACGTTGTCCTGCCCGGACAGCCTGCCCGCGTACCGCGGCTCGGGCACTCCGATCGTGGCCGCACAGGGCTGGGGCCCGAGTGGCCCGAGCTGGGCCCGCGCCGCTGAGCTCGCGAGCGCCAGCGTGAGAAGGATCGACGACAGCACTGCCACGCGGATCCGGATCATTGGAGGCCTCCCGGGGGGCCGTTCGCGACAGCGCAAGGCGTCGCGGGCCGTCCCTACCTTGCCTATCGCAAGCCGGGAGGCAACTCCGTCACCCGGAATCCGCGCGGCGACGGCGAGGGCGTTGCCCGGACCGCCGGTCCTGGCTACTTCATCGCCAGCCCGTGCGGCCGCGCCGGCCCACCGGGGAACGCGGTGTCGAAGTCGAGCTCGAAGCGCGGGTCCAGGGTGAGCCCGTGGCGCGTCACCTTCGCCACGTGGATCCGGTGGTCTCCTTCGGCGTGCACGACGCCGGCCTCGTCCTCGTCGAGGAAGTAGTCGGAGATGACGAGGCGCTTCTCGTCGGCGCTGAGCGCCAGGTAGTGCGGCCCCGAGCCCGCTCCCAGGTCGAGGACGTCGAGGAGCCGCGGCTCGTTGGGGTCGCTGATGTCGAGCATGGCGACCTTCCCCGCCATGTGCATCGTGATGAAGAGTCGCTTGCCGTCGCGGGAGAGGCGGAAGAGCTGGGGCCAGCCGCCGTGGTTGATGGTGCCGAAGTCGAAGACGGCCTTGGCCGTCCCCTTGCGGGTGTCGATGAGGTAGAGCTGGTCGTCGGTCATGCCGGCGGTGAAGGCGCGCTCGCGGCGGTCGCCGGGGATGAGCTGGACGTCGATCGAGCCCGAGGGCGTCGGCAGCGTCACGGTGCGCAGGATCTTCCTCTGGCGCAGGTTCCAGACCCGCACGCTGCCGCGGAAGGTGAGCTCATGGTGCGCGGCGTGGAGCGTCGTCGAGGGGCAGACGAAGTCGCTCGTCACCATCAGGTTGCGCTCGGGCCGCACGGAGATGCCGTGCGGGTTGAAGCCCTCGGCCGGCGGAGCGGAGGGGTGCTCCGCCACGATGTCGAGGTTGGGGCCGAGCTCGACGACGCGGCCGGGGCTCGCGCCCGCGGGCCCGCCCATCATGGTGACGAGGAACCCGCCGCCGGGGATCGGGTAGAACTCGTCGGTGATCGACGAGTTGGGGGGATCGGCGGCGCCCAGGAAACGCGGCGCGCGAGGGTGCTTGACGTCGAAGAAGAAGATCTCCGGCTGCCCCTTGAGGATGCTCAGCAAGCCACCCAGGGCGAGCACGCGGCCGTCGGCGGAGAGGCCCACGTGGTGCGGCTCGTTGCCGCTCGCCCCTGGCGCCGGGAGCTCGACGCGTCCGACGACCCGGCCGTAGGTGGGTGAGGCCTCGTCGAAATCGACGACCGCCAGGAAGTCGGGCGCCTGGCGGAAGACGTCGCCCGCCCAGACGAACAGCGTGCGCTCCGCCTGGTGGGACGGCGACGCGGCGGCGAGTGCTGGAGCGAGGCAGAGGAGCCCGGCCGCGACGGCCAGGCGGCGAAGGGAGTGCGGCGTTGCCATGGTGGGCCTCCTCGATCTCTGCAGCGTTGCGACCCTGGAGTGGGCCGCTGCAGAGGGACGCGGAGGGCGCGCCGGGATTCCCTCACGTGGCGATCGCCAACCTCGCGAGCCTCTTCGAGCTGCTGCTGGCGGCGGGCCCGCCCCCGGGAGCGACGTGGCGGGGACGGTGCCCCGAGCCGAGCTCGAACGGCGGCTCGCGTCGGTGCGCGACGCCGAGTGAGGCCCTCTACTCCCCGCGCGTGTACCAGGTCCCGCCGGGCCCGGTGAAGCTGATGCCCTCGGCCCAGATGAAGTGGTTCATCCCGTTGCGGTCGACGGCCACCTCGAAGTAGTCGCCGTACGGGAAGCGGTAGCCGTTGGCGCTCTTGTAGGGTGCGCCAGTGCCGAGGTCGGAGAGGCGCACCGCCGCGCTCCAGGTGTTGCCGGCGTTCTGCGTCTGGCGGTACCACGTGTTCCACGCGTTGGTGCTGCCCAGGCGGTCGTCCTGGAAGACGAGGCGGAAGTCGCCCGCGGTCGGGCCGGCGGCGAGGGCGGGGAAGTTGCCGTTTGCGGCGCCCGGCGCCGAGACGAGCTGGCGTGCGCTCCACGTGACGCCGTTGGTCGACGAGCGCGTGTAGATGTGCTCGGGAGCTCCCGGCGTGTCGTTGACGCCGTAGGCGACCACGATGGCGCCGATGCGATCGATCGCGATGGCGGCGGAGGAGCCGAGGAAGCCGAAGTAGCAGCCCGCCGACCACGCGCAGCCGGGCAGCTCGCGCGAGGTGTCGATGCGGGTCGTGGTCCAGCTCGCGCCGCCGTCGGTCGAGCGCAGGATGCTGACGAAAGCGTCGCCCGTGTAGTCCTGCGTGAAGTCCGTGGTGATGAAGTAGACGTCGCCGTTGGGCGCGACGGCGCCGCCGGTGTGGAACCAATAGCGGGTGTCGTTGTTGGCCTTCCTGTTCGGCCCGAAGCTGGCGCCGAAGTCGTGGGACGCGGCGACGTAGCTGTCGGAGGCGTTGAAGGCGAGGTAGACGTCGCGGCCATCGGACGAGATGGCGAGCACCGGCCGGTCCGAGAACTCCGGTATCTTCCGCCGGCCGGCGAAGGCGATCGGCGTCGACCAGCTGCCGCCGCGGTCGGACGACTTAGTGAACTTGACGCCCGGCACGAAGTCGTCGAGCCATGCCGCGTAGAGGGTGCCGTCGCTGGCGACCTCGACCATCGGGTCGTTCTGCTTCTTCTTGGTGATGGCGAGGAAGCGATCCGGTCCCCACGTCGCACCGCCGTTGCTCGAGGCGCGGAAGACGATCACCGGAAAGGGGCACCCGTTGCACGCCTTGGGGCCGTTGTAGCGCGTCGTCATCTGGTAGACGTACGACGAGTTGGGATCGGCCGCGACGGCGGGCTCCCAGTCGTCGAAGCCGCTCCAGACGCGCTCGGAGTCGAAGCCGGCAACCTTCCCCGGCGAAGGGTTCGCCTCGACCGTCGTGCGCTTCTCGAAGGAGAGGCCGCTCGAGGCCTTCTTGTCCTTGCCGTCGACACCGAGCTCCGCGCAGCCGACGACGGTCGTTGCCAGCGCGAGCAGGGCCGCCACAGGAGCCATCGTGCGCATGGGCCCTCCCCTCGGGATGTGCTGCAGGCACGCTAACACGGCGCGCTCACACGCGCAGCCGCCGCAGCTCGGCCGCCCGTCCGCGGCTGAGCGGCAGCGACGTGCCGTCGTCGAGCACCACCCGGTAGCGGCCGCTGCCGTCGGAGCGCACCTCGCGGACGCGCTGCCAGCGCACGATCGTGGAGCGGTGGATGCGCACGAACTCGGCGGGGTCGAGGCGCTCGGCGAGCTCGACGAGGGTGCGGGAGACGAGATGGCTGCGACCGCCGGTGTGGAGGCGCGCGTAGTCTCCCTCGGCGCCGATCCAGGCGATGTCCTCGACCGGCACCGGTACGTCGCGGCCGCGCTCGCGCACGAGGAGGCGGGCGGGTCGCGGCCCGAGGTCGCTCGCCAGCTGGCGCAGGCCTTCGCTGCCGCCACGACGCGCCGCACGACCGAGGGCCTCCGCGAACCGCTGCTCACTGAATGGCTTGAGCAGGTAGTCGACGGCGTTGAGCTCGAAGGCGCGCACCGCGTAGCGGTCGTAGGCGCTGGCGAAGACCACGAGCGGCAGGAAGCCGCCGGCCTGCGCTTCGGCAAGCACGGCGAACACGTCGCGGCCGGGCATCCGCACGTCGAGGATCGCCAGCTCCGGCCGCTCCGTCGCGAGCGCGGGAAGGAGCTCGTCGCCGTCGACGCACTCGGCCACCACCTCGACGCCCGGCTGGCGCGCGGCGTAGGAACGCAGCAGCCGTCGCGCCGGCACCTCGTCGTCAGCCAGCAGCAGGCGCATGCGCTTCGTCCGGGTCACGTCGTATGGGGACCTCGAGCTCGACCGTGAAGCGGCCATTGTGCCGGCCGAAGTCGAGGCGCGCACCGTCGCCGTAGACGGCCTGCAGGCGACGCCGGGTGAGGCTCAGGCCGCGGCCTTCCGAGAGCGGCGCGTCGCCGTCGAAGCCGCGACCGCTGTCGGCGACCGACACGTGGAGTCGCCCGTCGCGTGCCTCCGCGCGCACCTCGACCACGCCCGGCGCCGACGACGGCGCAACGCCGTGCTTGACGGCGTTTTCGACCAGCGGCTGGAGCAGGAACGGCGGCACCAGGGCGGAGGCGACTTCGGCGTCGACGTCGACGCTGACGGTGAGCCGCTCGCCGAAGCGGGCCCGCTCGATGGCGAGGTAGCTGGTGACGAAGTCGATCTCGCGCGACATCGGCACGAAGTCCTCGTCGATGTCCTCGAAGACGGAGTGCAGCATGGACGCGAGCCCCAGCAAGAGCTCGCGCGCCTGCTCCGGGTCGTCGTCGATCGAGGCGAGGATCGAGTTCAAGGCGTTCATCAGGAAGTGGGGGTGGAGCTGCCCCTTGATCGCGGCGAGCTCGGCCTCGCGTGCGGCCAGCTCGAAGGCGGCCGCGCGCCGCTCCTGCTCGTGCTCGCGGCGCGCCGCGTCGGCCGCGAGCACGACGCCGAGGGCGGCGCCGTAGGTGGTGACGGCGCCGAGGAGCTGAAAGCCCCAGTTGCGGGCGTAGACGAGCTGCCAGAACGCCGGCCCCAGCACCAGGCGCAGGAACCCGGCGATGACGGTCCGCCACACGGCGAGCACGCCGATGGCGAGCGCGGCGTGCGCCGCGACGAGGCCGGCGCCGCGGAAGCGCCGCGCGAACCGCGGTGCGAGGCGGGCGACGCCGAGCATGAGCGCCGCGAGCGTGTACATCTCGACGGCGCCGCCGCAGAGGCCCCCGAACCAGGGAACGCCCTCGTGCAGGTGCAACACGAGGGCGTACAAGACGACGCCGAGGGTCCACGCCGCGAAGGCGAGCCACCTGCCGCGACTGCCGCTCGCCGAGCTCACGGTTCCCCCTTACTCCGTGGGCTTGCTGTCGCCCTGGACCTTCGGCAGCAGGACATGGGTCACCCAGCCGGAGCGAGGCGCGATGCGAAGCGCCGCTTCGTACTCTCGCCGCGCCCCCTCGCGATCGCCCTTCTTCGCCAGCGCCTGCCCGAGCCAGGCGTGCGCGTCGAAGCGGCCCCAGTTGGGCCAGGGGCGATCGGCCGGCTCGCTCGCGAAGAGGGCGATGGCGCGGCGCAGCTCCACCTCGGCCTTGTCGAGGCCGCCACCCCACATCGACGGCGTGTGGAAGTGGCTGATCCCCTGCTGCAGCGCCACACGCGGATTCTGCGGTGCGAGCTCGAGAGCCTCGTCCATTAGGTTGCCGGCGCGCGGCCCCAGCGTCATGCCTCGCATCGGCGAGAGGCCGATCTGCGCGCCGTAGATCGAGGCGAGCAGTGCCTGGCTCTCCGCCCAGCGCGGCTGGATGCGCACCGCCTCGAGCAAGTGTTCCAGGGCCTCCTCGTAGAGGGTCTCCCGCTCCTTCTTCGCGGTCGCCGGCATGAACGAGAGGCGCCAGCAAGCATAGGCGAAGGCGTAGTGCACGAGGGCGCGGCGCGGCAGCGGCGCCGAGGTCGCCCACGGCTGGAGCCGGGCGCGGGCGGCGCGGATGTGCTCGGTGTCGCCGTCGAGCACCGCCTGCTCGAGGGCGGCGATGAACGGTGGCCAGTCCCGCTCGAAGGACTCGGCGGCGGCCTCCGTCGCCTGCGGCGGGGGCGCCGAGGCGGGAGGTGCGGCGGCGGTGGTGGCGAGGGCGACGATGGCGACGATGGCGAGGGAGAGGATTCTCATGACGACCTCCGATCGGGTTTCAAAAGACACCGGGTTCAGGGATCGGTCGATCTGCGCAGGTCGAGCAGGCTCAGACCGAAGTAGAGGCTGCGGGGGGCCGCCGTCTTTACCGGCTGCCGGCGCGAGAAGTCGGCGGAGTACGAGTAGGAGAAGAAGTTGGCGCGGTCGAACAGGTTGCTCAGGCCGATGAAGGCGATGACCGGGCGGCCCGCCAGCTCGAGCGGCCGGCTCGCCGAGAGGTCGATGCGCTCGTAACGGGGCAGGCGGCGGGAGTTGGGCGCGCCGTGGACGGGGAGATACCCGCCGTCCGCCGTCGGCTCGGCGCCGACGATCGGGGTGTAGGGGCGTCCCGAGGCCCGCCGCCAAGACCAGCCGACGGTCCAGTGCTCCGTCGCCTGCCAGCTGCCGACGAGCTGTGCGGTGTGCGGGATCGAGAAGTCGGGTTCCCAGGGCTCGTCGGGAAGCGCGAAGCGCTCGCGCTGGTCGATCGGCGTCCACCGGCGCCGCGCGATCAGGTAGCCGTAGCTCGCGCGCACCTCGCCACGCGGGAAGCGTCGCTGCGCGAAGAGGTCGACGCCCTCGGCGCGGCCGTGCCCCGCGGCCGTGTAGCCCCGGTCGTCGTCCTGCAGCGGCAGCTGCCTGTAGCGCTTGCGATACGCCTCGACGCGGACGAGTGTGCCGCCGGCGTCGCCGCGCTCGAAGCCGAGGATCCAGTGCTCGGCGCGCATCGGCGGCAGGCGAGCGGCGCCACGAGAGCTGTCGAAGTAGCCCGGCGACGGGCTCTGCCGATAGATCCCCCAGGCGGCGCGGAGCTGCCCGCCGGCGAGCGGATGGGAGACCGTGAGGCGCGGGCTCGTGGTCGTGGTGTGGAGCAGGTGGTAGCGGTCGGCGCGCAGACCGGTCTGAACGAAGAGGCCGCGAAGTCTCCATGTGCTCTCGGCGAACGCTCCGGAGCGGCGCTCGTCGAGGTTGACCGCGAAGGGGATGACGCCGCCGTGGCCGTCGAAGTCCCCGGCGCGCCGCGGCACGCGTCCGGCGATCTCCACGCGCGGCTCCTCGCCGTCGAGGCCGAAGCGCAGCTCGCCGGAGCCTCCGCGTGAACCGAGTCCTCCGTAGACCTCGAGCCGGCCGCCGAGGAGCGTCTCGGTGAGCTGCTGCTCGAGCACGCCGATGGTCGTCGAGCTGCGGTAGCTGCTGCCGCCGAGCGACCCCCGGAGCTGCCACCCCGCGGGGAGCTCGGCGCGGGTCGCGACGAGCGCCAGCCGATGGCGGGTGTCGGAGTCGACGAAGCCCGCGAACCCCTCGCCCTCGAGCTCCACCCCGACGGCGTCGGATTGCTGGAGGACGAAGAGCCTAGTCTCCGCCCGCGGCGTCCGGCGATGCAGGCTCGCGCTGGTGTCGGTGCCGCTCGGGTAGCGACGGAAGCGCGTCGCGGTGTCGTTGACCGCGAAGAGCAGTCGCGGGAAGGTGGTGTTCGCCGCGAAGCGCATGCCCCAGCCGTCACCCACGGGTCGGGCGACGTTGAGCGCGGCGCCGGCGAGCCCCGCGGTGACGCTCGCGCGCGGGCCCTCGGGCATGCCGAGCCCCTCGAGATCGACGACCGCCGAGAGGGCGTTGCCGTGGCGTGCCGGGAATCCCCCCGCGCTGAACGAGATGCCGCGCACGAGGAAGGGGTCGACGAAACCGAAGTAGCCGCCCGTCGGGCTCTCGTAGCGGTAGGGATGGTTGACCGGCACGCCGTCGAGCAGGACGGCGACCTCGCTGACGTCACCGCCGCGGACGAACAGGCCGGCTCCCTCGTCGACCTGCACGACGCCGGGAAGGGTGCGGATCAACCGGAAGGCATCGGCCTGCGTCCCCGCCGTGCGGACGACGTCGAGTGGCGCGAACGTCGTCGTGCCCTCGAGCACCGGCGGAGCGGGCGCGGTGACGCTGACCGTCTCGGTGGTGCGGACCACGTTGAGGATCAGGTCGACCTCGGTGACCGGCGACGCGATCTCCACCGTGCGACGGGTCGCGTCCCACCCCGGCCGGAAGGCGACCAGCGTCAGGCTGCTACCAGCGGTCGCGGGAAGCTCGAAGCGACCGTTCGCATCGGTCGACGTCTCGGCGATCATGCCGGCGGCGAAGACCTGGACGTCGGCGACCGGCGCGCCGGCGAGATCGCGCACGGTGCCGCGCACCACCGCACTCGACGGAGAGACGATTGCCGCAGCCAGGAGGAGTGTCGCGATCTGCACGACACCCAGGGTACGGACGAAGTCGCATGCCGGCGGCGGCGCGTCGACGAGCGGCATGACCAGCCGGTGAGCGGCACCGTCGGCCGGCGGCCCTTGAAGCGACGGAAGGCGTCGCCACCGGCGAGACCACGCATTCGGCGGTGGTACGCTCCCGCGCGGAGAAGGAGCTCCCTATCCTGCCTTCGTTCGGTTGCTCTCGTGGCGAGCCCAGGAGCGCTGGTTCTGGCGCTGGTTCTGGCGCCGGTTCTGGCGCCCGCCGGGCTCGCGAGCATGCAACCGGAAGCGAACGAGACAGAGGAGAAGCTCCGATGAGGACCTCAGTCCCGGTGGCGCTCGTATTGACGGCGCTCGCGATGCCCGCAGCGCTCTTTCCGCAGGCGCTGCGAACGTGGGTCTCGGGTGACGGTGACGACGCAAACAGCTGCAGTCGCCTCGCTCCCTGCAAGACGTTCCTCGGCGCCCTGAACAAGACCCAGGCCAACGGCGAGATCGACGCCCTCGAATCCGGCTCGTTCGCTGGGGTGACCATCACCAAGTCGATCACCATCGACGGTGGCGGCGTGTACGCGGGCGTCATGGCTTCCAGCAGCCCCGCGGGCGTAGGCATCACGATCAACGTTCCCAACGGCGAAGTCGTCCTCCGGAATCTGCGCATCAACGGAACTACCGGAGCCGGAACGACCCAGGGCACGATTGGGATCCGGGTGCTGGCCGCTTCGCGAGTCACCCTGCAGGACTGCTACATCTCCAACTTCACGATCGCCGGGATCGACGTCTCTGCCTCGCAGTTCGTCCGGCTGGGAGTCTCGGACACGACGGTCGAGAAGGCCGGAACCGGCATTCGGCTCAACACGGCAGCCGGGGTCTCCGGCGAGCTCAATCGAGTGAACCTGTGGCTCAACGCCACCGGGCTCCTGGCTTTCGGCGGCTCCCACCTGTCGGTCCGCGATTCCGACATCTCCATGAACTCCGTCGCGGGAGTCGTGACCTCCGGATCGAACGTGGCGGTGGGCATCGAGAGCAGCACCGTCGCGCGCAACATCACCGGAATCTCCGTGGCTGCCAACAACTCGGTGCATCTCGGCCGCTCCGTTCTGATCGACAACAACACGGGTATCGTTGGAACGGTGCAGACACATCAGGACAACCACATCTCCGGGAATGGCGCCGGCGGTGTGCTCTCTCCTGTCGGCACCCAGTGATCTCAGGAGCGAAGGAACCGAAGGAGATCGTGTGGCTGTATTCGACCCCGGCGCAGGCCTCGGCTCGCCGCCTGCGCCGCCCCGCGTGCTGCGGTGGCAGAACCTCTACTGCTTCGCCCTCGGCGCGGTGTACCTGCTGTGCGCCGTGGGCGGGCTCGGGATGGCCATCTTCCGCAACCACCTCGTCGATGCGACGAACACGCCCGGCGAGGTGTTGTTCATGGGGCTCGCATTCTTCGTCCTGGGGATCGTCCTGGGGGCACCGTTCCTCGTCGCGCCATTCCTGCCGCGGCGTCGCTGGGTGTGGGTGCTCCACATCGTGCTGATCTCCGTCGGCATGACGAGCTGCGCCTGCATTCCGGTCGCCGTGCCCCTGCTCGTGTTCTGGATCCGGCCGGAGACCCAGGCGTGGTTCGCGGGGAAGAGCCTGGGCGCGATGCGCGAGGAGCTGTCCGAGCAGGCCACGTCGCTGTGAGGGGGGCGCCAGGCGCCCAGGCTGCGCGACCTACTCGGGAGTCTTGACCGCCGCCAGCCGGGTGTCGAGCTCGGCGATGCGCCGCTGCACGCCGGCGAGGCCGGCCTCGGCCTTACGGAGCTGCTCCGGCGTGGGCATCTGCAGCGCCACGCGGCCGCGACCCTCCACGAGCTGGAACTTGTAACGTCCCACCGCGGGCGGCTCGACGGGAAGCGACCGTGCCTCCATACCGGACACCATGATCTTCACCATGCGCTCCTGGCCCGGGCGCAGCGGCGGCTGGAATGGCACGAACTCCTCGCCCGCGGTGGCCGGGCCGCCGGGGATCAACACCTCCACCCGCAGCCAGGCGGTCTCGACCGGGAAGCCGAGCCCATTGCGCACCGTGACCCACGCGGCCATGTGGGTCGAGTCGAGCTGCTGCGCGGTGAACCTCGTCACCTCGAGCTTCGCGAGCTGTTGCTCCGTGTCCAGGATCTCCCGGTAGGCGGTGGCGGATTCCGTCTCCATCGCCCGATCGCGGCGGATCTCGATCCGCTCGGCCTCGGCCATCACGGCTGGGGCGGTCATGCCGCCGAGCTGGAACGGCTTCGTGCCGGTGACCTTGCCGGTGCTCGCCTGACGCACGAGGACGATGGCCTCGTCGAAGACCGCCTGCTGCGACTCATCGACGGAGTCGCGCAGCTCGGCGATCGACCCGTCGAGGTCGGAGGCGTCGAGGACCGGCTCACCGCAGCCGCCGGCGAGCACGGCAGCGGCAGCCAGGAGAAGCATCCCGCGTCTCATCTTGGGGCCGTTCGGACCGGCGCAGTGTAACAGCGTGCCGGCGGTCTGAGGTGTTGCCCGAGTCACGCGCCAGGGGCACGGCGAGGGAGCGGGGCAAGGCGAGGGAGCGGGGCAAGGCGAGGGAGCGGGGCCCTCGTATGCGCCAGCGAGGCGGGACGAGGTCTTCTCGACCTCCTGGCCGTGGCTCGGCCGGCGCGACCGCGCGCCGCCCCTGGGCTAGAGTTGCGGGGTGGTGACGACGACCACCCCCGAGCCCTCGAACGGCGGCGAGTGGCCGGCCCTGGCGGACTGGCGCGACACCTACGCCTCGCTGCACCTGCGCACGCAGATCATCGGCAAGACGCGCCTGGCGCTCGCGCCGATGCAGAACCACTGGTGGCAGGTGGTGCTCTACGTCACCGCGCGCGGCCTGACGACCTCGCCCATGCCCTACGGCGGCCGGACCTTGGAGGTGGAGCTCGACTTCATCGACCACCAGCTCGTAGCGCGCACGAGCGACGGCGTGGTGGCGACGATGTCGCTGGTGCCGCAATCGGTGGCGGCGTTCTACGACGACTACCTGGCGCTGCTGCGCTCGCTCGGCGTCGACGTGCACCTCTGGCCGGTGCCGGTCGAGATGGCGGCGGGGATTCCGTTCCGCGAGGACCGCACGCATGTGGCGTACGACGCGGAGGGTGCCCACCGCTGCTGGCGGGTGCTCGTGCAGGTCGACCGCGTGCTGAAGGAGTTCCGCGGCCGCTTCCTGGGCAAGAGCAGCCCCTCGCACTTCTGGTGGGGCGGCTTCGACATCGCCTGCACGCGCTTTTCCGGAGGTCCCGCTCCGCCGCACCCCGGCGGCATCCCCGGGCTCGCCGATTGGATCACCCGCGAGGCCTACTCACACGAGTGCTACAGCGCCGGCTGGTGGCCGGGCACGGCGGGCATGTACGACGAGCCGGCGTTTTATGCCTACGCGTATCCCGAGCCCACCGGCTTCTCCGCGGCAACGGTGCGGCCCGGGGCGGCGTTCTACGACGGAACACTCCGCGAGTGGCTCCTCCCCTACGAGGCGCTGCGCGCGAGCGCCGATCCCGACGGCGACCTGATGGCGTTCCTGCAGACGACCTACGAGGCGGCCGCCACGCTCGGCGGCTGGAACCGCGGGGCCCTCGAGCGCCGCGAGCCCGTCGGGCGGCCCGCCGCGAATCGCTGATCGGAGGCGCGCGATGGATCCAAACATGCGCGACCGCGTCATCGGAGGCGTCACGTCGCGCCTCAAGTTCCCTCAGCTCCTGGTGCTGACCGCGGGGCTCTTCGTTCTCGACCTCTTCATTCCCGACCTCATCCCGTTCGCCGACGAGATTCTGCTGGGCCTCGCCACCGCGCTCTTCGCCCTCTGGCGGGAGCCCGTGGCGCCGCCGGCGCCAGAGAAGCCGCCGGAGAAGAACATCACTCCCCGGTGAACCGACATGCGCAAGATGACTCCGATCCTCGCCGCGGCCGCCGTGATGGCGGCATCGACCTCCTGTAGCCACAACACCGTGCAGACTGCTCCCGATCAGCAAGCGGCCGTGCCCGCCGCACCCGCGGCGCCACCGCAGTCGTCGCCGCCGCCGGACGCGCCCGCGCCGGCCGGCGCGGCGGGAGACGTTCTGCTCGCGGAGTGGAGCGGGCCCCACGGC
>Ga0075421_100000172_pt1 | contig 58936 bp, 56 predicted proteins | sample SoiMetdeltSBSDD5_FD_75292 | JGI IMG/M metagenome (GOLD analysis project Ga0075421, IMG submission 75292) | Bulk soil microbial communities from a Populus tree surrounding site in Tennessee, USA - Soil MetaG P. deltoides SBSDD5 | ecosystem: Environmental > Terrestrial > Soil > Tree plantation... | reverse complement strand
TCGCTGCATGTGGCGCTTCTGGCCCTTGACGCCTTGCGAGACACGTAAAAAGGGTGGCAAACATCACGACCGACGACCTCCTCGCGCGGCACCGCGCCGCCCTTCCCCGCTGGGTCAACCCGAGGCCGATGCCAAGGAGGGGCTGGAGATCATCAAGGCCGCCTTCACATGACGGGTGTGACAGTGCAGCGGGCGTAAAGATGCGTCTGCTCCGGCGTGTCCGGTGTGGACTTTATGGCGGACTCGTCAAAAATATCCATGACCGTGAATCCGTGGTGGGACAGCAGGGCTGCCAGCTCCCGCCGCGGATACGCGGTCAGCGGCAACTGCACCCCGAGAAACTCCCGGATCATGTAGTCGGTGTCGCCCTCGACCATGCCGATGGCAAAAAGCCCTTCCGCCGCAAGCACATTGCGTATCGCGTCGAGCGCCTTGGCGACCCCGGCGCGGTCGAGTGTCAGCAGCGAGAAGAACGCGACCGCACCGTCGAAGCGGCCCTGGCGCGGGTGCAGGCCGCCCAGGTCGTGCACCTCGCGCTCGACAAAGATGCCTTCCGGGACGTTCTTGCGCGCCAGCTCGAGCATGACCGGCGAGCTGTCGATGCCGACCACCTCGCACCCGGCGTCGGCGAGCTGGCGGGCGGTGGGCACGCCGGTGCCGCAGCCGACGTCGAGCACGACCCGCTCGCCCCGCAGCTGCTCGACGAGCCACCGGCCCGCCTCCACCTGCCCGGGCTTTTCGGCGAATGCTTCGCTGTAGTGCGCCCCAATTAAGTCGAATGCCCGGCTCATGACACCAATTTTGTCGTAGGTGACAGGCAAAATGTGGCGCGTGGCGATGATTGCCTTGGCTGGAGATCGGCTCCAGCGCCTCGACGACGCGGGTGAGCCCGTCGCCGAGCCTGAGCCCGCCACCACGGAGATCGTGGCGAAGCTGGAGGAGGCGGAGCGCCCGCGCTGGCTGTGGGCGAGCACCGAGCAGGTTTACCCCGCCCTGCTGCGCTCCGTGGGGCGCGTGCGCCGCTGCCACGACTTCGAGCTGGTCGAGGCGCTGCTGCTGGCGCACGAGGGCAACTATGGCGCGCCCCGCTCGCCTCAGGCCGCGCACGCCCGCCTCACCGGCGCCGACGTCCCGCCCGACCAGCCGGTGCGGCAGGCCGACCCGCCCGGCACGGGGCAGGGGACCCTCTTCTCCGAGTCCGCGGCGCCTTCCTCGCTTCCCATTTTGCTCATGGGATACCGCCGGCAGCGCCAAAACCTGGCCGGACGGCTGCGCTTGCTCGGCGCGGCCGAGTCCGCGAGTGCGCTGATAGCCGTCGAGATGGGTGAGCAGGGGCTGCCGTGGCGCGCTGACATCCATGACGAGCTGCTGACCGATCTCCTCGGGCCGCGCGTGGCGGGCGGCACGCCTCGGCGGCTGGCCCAGCTCGCCGCCACCATCGCCGACCTGCTCGACTCGCCGGGCCTGCATCCCGACTCGCCGGCCGAGCTGCGCCGCGCCCTGGGCAGGGCGGGCGTCGACGTGCCCAACACCCGCTCGTGGACCCTCAAGCAGGTCGATCATCCGGTGATCCCGTCGCTGATCGAGTACCGGGAGCTGTACCGCATCTGGACCGCGCACGGCTGGTCGTGGCGTGACCAGTGGGTGCAGGGCGGCCGGTTCCGCCCGGCCTATGTCCCCTCCGGGGTGGTGTCGGGGCGGTGGGCGACTCGGGGAGGCGGGGCGCTCCAGATCCCGAAGGCGGTGCGGGGCGCGGTGCGTGCCGATCCCGGGTTCAAGCTTGTCGTCGCCGACGCGGCGCAGCTGGAGCCGCGCATCTTGGCGGCGGTCTCGGGCGATGAGGGCCTGGGCCGGGCGGCGGCCGGGGGCGACCTTTACTCGGCGTTGGCGGCGGAGGCGTTCGGGGGTGACCGGGCAAAGGCCAAGGTGGCCCTGCTTGGCGCGATGTATGGGCAGACCGGTGGGGCGGCGGCTCCGGCGCTGGCGGCGCTGCGGGGCAGCTATCCCACGGCTTGGGCTTACGTGGAGGCCGCGGCGCGCACGGGCGAGTCGGGCGGCCTGGTGCGTTCGTGGCTCGGCCGCACCTGCCCACCGTCCTCTTTGGAGGGAAGCTGGCTCGACGGGGGCGCCTCGGGGCGGGCTCGTGGCCGCTTCACGCGCAATTTCGTGATCCAGGCGACGGCGGCCGAGTGGGCCGCCACGCTGCTGGCCCTGGTGCGCGAAGCCCTCTGGGATCACCGGGCGCGGATGGTCTTCTTCCAGCACGACGAGGTGATCGTGCACTGCCCGGTGTCCGAAGTGGACGACGTGGTGCGGGCTCTGCACGAGTCGTCAAAGCGCACCGGCGAATTGCTCTTTGGCAGCACCCCGGTGCGCTTCCCGCTCTCGATCGCCGTCGTCGACTCTTACGCCGACGCTAAGTGACGTGCGCTGCCTGAGGCGGCGCCGCGCGGTCACTCCATGAACACTGCTAGGCGATGATCTTTGCCTCGCGCAGGCGGTCGAGGAGCGCCGGTGTCAGCAGCCCGGCCCCGGCCACGAGGGAGATGAGGGTGAAGACGACGCTGAGCACCCTCGTCTCGATCTTGCTGCCGGCCTCGATGGAGATGGTGTCGGGCAGGCCGATCATGCGCCACATACGCTTGCCGGTCGGGATGGGCCACAGGATCGGCACCCCCGCCCGGGTGATGATGTCGCCCATCAGGTGCACGAAGCAGCCGACGCCGACCGCTATCCCGATCATCGGATAGCCTCGATCGATCGTGGGCAGGTAGGTGTAGGCGAACCAGGCCGCCCCGGCCGACAGGATGGTGATGAACACCCAGCCCACCCGCTTGGCCCAGTGGTGGAACAGGCCGCGCAGCGCGAGCCCGAACATGAAGAACAGGATGCCCAGCACCGCCCACCGGCCGTAGGCGGTGGCGAGCCAGGTGGCGCCGAAGCCCATCAGCAGGCAGAAGGGGATGGTGTGCGTGAGCGTGCGGTGGCCGTTGTCGCGGTCAGGGTCCTGGCTCAGTTTTGTCATATGGTAGACACCGAGCGATATCTTCTCGATCACCTCGGCGAGGAACAGCGAGAAGACGCCGAAGCTGCGGGAGACCGTCGAGCCGCCCTTGTTCTGGGTGACCTTGCCTGACATGTCAAGGTCGGGAAGGAGCGCACCCCCGGCACACACCGCGGCGCCGATCGCGATCGTGGTCGCGGACTGGCCGTAGTCGAACGCCTCCTTGGCGACCCAGCAACCGGCCAGCCACACCGCTGCGCCCGACAGCGCGTGCGAGGGACCCATCATCTGCGTTTCCTCCCCATGAACCTGTTCGTATGGTACGGATATGGCGCAAGCACTGTGCCAAATGGACGCCAGGAGCGCAATCGTCTGTCCCTCCACTACGGACAGTTGAACAGCTCAATGGGTGACCGGTAGAGTACCGCGCGTGATGTGCCGTGATGGATGAGGAACGCGACGGCATGAATGCGATCGTCATCAATTTAGCCAGGCGGAGTCGGCTCCTGGTGGAGAGGCAGCTGCGCCTTCTCGACCAGATGGAGCGTGACGAGCGCGACCCCGATCGCCTCGCCGAGCTGTTCCAGCTTGACCATCTCGCGGCCCGGCTTCGGCGCAACGACGAAAACCTCCTGGTGCTGACGGGTGGGCAGGCGCGCCGCCGGTCCGAGGAGGGCGATGGCGTCACCGTAGACGCCCTCATCCTGGCGGCACTCTCCGAAATCGAGTCCTACCAACGCGTCCGCTTCGACGTCGCGGTGACCTCCAAGGTCAGCAGCCACGTGGCGCCCGACATGATCCACCTGCTGTCCGAGCTGTTCGACAACGTCACCGCGTTCTCCCCGCCGGACTCTCCGATCAAGGTCGAGGCTAAGGTGTCACCTGATGGCGTGGAATTGACGATTTCAGATGAGGGAATCGGTCTGGCGCCCGGCTTCCTCGTGGAGACCAACAACCTGCTGCGGACGCCACCCGATCTGGACGTCGCGGCCAGCGAGCGGATGGGTCTCGTCGTGGTCAGCCATCTGGCCGCCCGGCATCATGTGCGGGTCAGCCTGGAGTCCACCGCTGCCGGGACCACCGCCGTGGTGCGGATTCCAAGCGACCTGCTGTCATCCGAGGGGACGTCATGACCACCACCGCGCTCAGCAAACCGGCACAGGATCTCAACTGGCTCATCAACGCGTTCACCGACCGCACGCCGGAGGTGCAGCACGCGATGGTGGCCTCCTCCGACGGCATGCCCGTCGCCCTGTCCTCCGGCATCAACAGAGCCATGGCCGACCAGCTCGCCGCGATCACCTCCGGCCTGATCAGCATGGCCTCGTGCGTGTCGCAGCTCGCCGACGGCGACGAGGTGCGCCAGGCCGTCATCGAGATGGGGCGCGGCTACTTCCTGGCCATGACGGTCCGGGACGGGTCGGTGTTCGCGGTGCTCACCACCGCGCAGGCCGACCTGGGGGCGGTCGGCTTCGAGATGGCCCGCCTGGTCAAGCAGGCCGGCGAGATCCTCACCCCGGCCTTGCGGGTCGAACTCCAGCAAGCCCTACCGCGCTGAAGGTTCATTCAGGGCTCGTCGGTCCACTCGGCGGTCAGGTCAAGCACTCGATTACCGGCCAGGCGCAGTTCAGCAACCTTCGGAAGGAATGTGGCCAGCAAGGCATCCTCGGTCCGCTGTGTCTCAAGAACCGCATGTGCGATGTCGTTGCCACCGAGCTGCGCGTCGGTCATGGCTACCTGCATCGTGTCAATACCCATCAATGGCAGGATCACGCATGCATTTTCCATCCGCAACATCATCGTGGTGAGCCGGGCCTGCTGGTCGATATCAGAAAGTTGCCGGAAGGCAGCGAGGTAGCAGGCCGCCGGTACGCCGATCAGGCTTGTGCCCTCATCTTCCTCAACCATCTGTAGCAGCTCACCGACCCGTACGGCGGCGAGCTCAGCTCGTGCGTAGGCAATCAGGGAGCTTGTGTCGAAGATCAGTGTGATTTGCGGCTCGGCCGTCATCAGGCCGCCTTCTGCCTCGCCTCTTCGGCCAGCTCCTGGTGTCGTTGGGCCCGCAACTCATTCACCTGCCGCCGCATCCTGGCAACGCCTTCATCGGTGACCGTGATCCCATGATCGGCCAGCATTTGGCGGATGCTTTCGCGGCGATGGCGAAGCTGGATCGACTCTGCGATGTAGGCCGACGCATTCTCTTCGCGGGCGAGGATCGCGGCGACGTCATCGGGCAGGGTGATGCTGATTCGCTGGGTCATGCGTCGATATTACTGCTGTGTGCATAAGATCACCACGTAAGTTCACCGCGCCGAGGCGGCAGCCGCGGCCAGCTGCACCAGGATCGCGTCGAGGTTGGCGCGCAGCTCCGGCGTTATGTCGCGCTCCTTCGCCAGGTCTGCGAGCTTTTCCTGGAAGTCCCGGATCTCGCTGGCCAGTTCCTTGCCGCGGTTGCCTTTCTGCGACAGCGCCACCCGTTTCAGGTCCTGGACCCGGTTGCGCAGGTCGCGCTCCTTGCCCGGCTGCACCTGCCCGCCGGCGATTCCAGCGTTCACCGCCATCTCCAGCTGTTGCAGGAGCACGGGCACGCTGTCCGTGGCGGCGGTTGCGCTGGGCGTCGCGCCCGGACCTCCCACCGGACCGTTGCTCGTCAGGGCGCCGGCCGAGGGATCCTTTTCCGGCGCGAACACGCTGCCCAGGATGAAGATCGCCCCGATGACGATGGCGAGCACGGCCACGGCGGCACCGGCGATGAGCCCCGGGGACATCCCCTTGCGTGCCGGGGCGGGCTCCTCCGCCGGTTGGTAAACCTGCGTGTACTGGGGCACGCTGGCGGCCCCTGAAACGGTACCGGCCGAGGCGATCAACGTGGGCGACGGCGCCTGCTCAAGCGCGCGGGCAAGCGCGGCCGCGCTCGGGCGCCGGGTCGGCGAGGGGTCGAGCGCGGCACGGATCGCCGACAGCGCCGGTTCGCGCACCGAAGGCGGCAGTGCGGGCTGCCCGTGGCGGTAACGCGCCGCCTCCTCCCAGGAGTGGATCGGGAACGGCTGCTCGCCGGTGGCCATCTCGCAAAGGATCGCGCCGAGCCCGAAGACGTCCGCGGACGGGTCGGGCGGGGCCTGGCGCAGCCGCTCCGGCGGGGCGTAGGCGGGCGTCCCGATGATCCAGCCGGTGTTCTCGCGGTGCCCGGTCATGGCGGCGATGCCGAAGTCGAGCACCTTCACCCCGGACGGGGTCAGCATGATGTTGGCGGGCTTGATGTCCTGGTGCACGACGCCTTGCGCGTGCGCGGCCGCCAGCGCGGAGGCGACCTGGCCGCCGATGCTGGCCGCCTGCGGCCACGGGATCGGCCCGCGCGCCAGCCGGTCGGCGAGCGTCTCCCCGCGCAGCAGCTCCATGACCAGGTATGGCACGACCTGACCGTCGTCGGTCTCCACCTCGGCGTAGTCATGCACGGCGGTGATATGAGGGTGGGTCAGCCTGGCGGCGGCCTGCGCCTCGCGCCTGGCCCCGGCGCGCAGGGTGGGATCGGACGCGGCCTGCCCGGTGACGGTCTTGACGGCGACTTGCCGGACGAGGACCAGGTCGTGGGCGCGCCACACCTGTGCCATGCCGCCGCTGCCGATGCGTTGCTCGAGCAGGTAGCGATCATGCAGGCGCATGCCGGGGGTGAAGGCTGGCATGGTGTATTACCGTATCCCACGGTGTACGCAGATCTTGTCTTCGTGGGCGGCAGCGCCTTCATCGCGGGCGCGCCCCGGCCGCTCGACGTGGCGGTGCGGCGCGGGACCATCGCCGCGACGGGTGACGTTTCGGGCCTGATCGGCCCGGCCACCGAGGTGGTCGAGGTCGGCGACGGCCTGCTCATTCCCGGCATTCAGGACGCCCACGTACATCCGGTGTGGGCGGGCCTGGAAGCCATGCGGTGCGATCTTTCCGGCCTTTCGGGCCTGGCGGCCTACCGGGAAAAGATATATGCCTATGCCCGTGCCAGGCCGGGCGGTGGGTGGGTCACCGGTGGTGGGTGGTCAATGGCCGATTTTCCGGGGGGTACCCCCAAGGCCCGTGACCTTGACGACATAGTTCCGGACCGGCCCGTGCTCCTCCACAACGCGGATCACCACGGCGCCTGGGTCAACTCGGCCGCCCTCCGCCTCGCCGGGATTGACCGGCACACCCCCGATCCGCCCGACGGCCGCCTCGAGCGGGACACGCACGGCAACCCGACCGGTGTCCTGCACGAGGGCGCCGTGGCTCTGGTGACCCAACTGGTACCGCCCGCGAGCCCCGGCGACTACGAGGCGGCCCTGCGCGTGGCCCAGGCTCACCTGCACAGCCTGGGCATCACCGGCTGGCAGGACGCCATTCTCGGGGAGTACGCCGGCTACCTCGACCCGAGTCCGGCCTACCGCACCCTCGCCTCCTGCGGTGAGCTGACCGCGCGGGTGTGCGGGGCGCTGTGGTGGGACAGGCGCCTGGGCCTGGAACAGCTGCCCGAGCTGATCGGGCGGCGGGTCGCCAATGAAGCGGACCGCTTCGCCACCCCGATGGTGAAGATCATGCTCGACGGTGTGGTGGAGAACTTCACCGCCGCCATGCTCTCGCCCTACCTTCACGGGCACGGCAGCGGATTGTCCTTCATGGACTCCGGCTCGCTGCACGAGGCGGTGAAAGCCTTGGACGGGGGCGGGTTCGGGGTGCATTTCCACGCCATCGGCGACGCCGCTGTGCGCTCTGCGCTCGACGCTGTCGCCTCTTCTGCTCGCTCAGCACCCTTTCGCCACCAGATCGCGCACCTCCAGGTGGTCGACCCGGCCGACGTGCCGCGCTTCGCCGAACTGGGCGTGATCCCCAACATGCAGCCGTACTGGGCCTGCCACGAACCGCAGCTTGACGAGCTCGCCATCCCCGTCCTCGGGGACGAGCGTGCACGGTGGCTCTACCCGTTCGGGGACCTCGAGCGCAGCGGCGCCACGCTTGCCGCCGGAAGCGACTGGCCCGTCAGCACCGCCGACCCCTGGCAGGCCATGCACGTGGCGGTGAACCGCTCCTGCGACGGCGGTGAACCGCTCCTGCCCGAGCAGAGCCTGAGCCTTTCCGCCGCCCTCACCGCGTACACGCTCGGGTCGGCGGAGGCCAACGGCTGCCGCGACGCCGGGGTGATCGCCGCGGGCCACCTCGCCGATCTGGTCGTCCTCGACCGCGACCCGTTCGCGGCGCCCGCGTCCGAGATCGGGCAGACCCGTGTGGTGCAGACATTCGTTGGGGGACAACGTGTCTACGGCACCCCTTGAGCCACTGCTTGACGAGGTGGCCAAGCGATGGCGGGTGGGAAAGCGGCTGCTGATCGGCATCGCCGGGCCACCCGGTGCGGGCAAGTCGACGCTCGCTTCCCGGCTCGCTGACCGCCTGGGCAACGCCGCTGTGGTACCCATGGATGGTTTTCATCTTGCCAACAAAGAGCTTCGCCGTCTGGGCCTTGCCCATATCAAAGGGGCGCCGGAAACCTTTGACGCGGCGGGCTATGTCGCGTTACTGCGGCGGATCAAGGCCCGGCCCGCGGAGATGGTCTACGCGCCGACGTTCGACCACGTCATGAACGAGCCCATCGCCGGGTCGATCCCCGTCTTCCCGGAGACCCCGATCGTCATCACCGAGGGCAACTACCTGCTGGTGTGGTCTCTGGCCCGCGAGCTGTTCGACCTGACCGTCCACATTGACACCGACCCTGGAGTGCGCGTCGCCGGGCTGATCGCGCGGCAGCACGCCAAAGGGCTGGACGAGGAGGCGGCGCGGGAGTGGGTGATGCGCAGCGACGAGGCCAACGCCCAGTTGGTTGGCGAGTTTGCCCATCTGGCCAACCTTCACCTGCGCAGGTAGGGCATCATATGCGGTGTGGCAGATGTGCCGGACGACGTTATCCGGGAGCTCTACGCCGCGCCGCCCGACCGGTTCATGGCCGCAAGGGAACAGGCCGCGTCGGCCGCCGCTGACCCCGCGCTGGCCAAGGCCATCAAGAAACTTCGCAAGCCGACGGTGGCGGCCTGGACGGTCAACCTGCTCGCCATCAGGCGGCCCGAGCTGATCGACGAGCTGATCAAGCTGGCCTCTTCGTTGCGGTCCGCCCAGCGCGAGCTGCGCGGCGACAAGCTGCGCAAGCTCGCCTCCGAGCGGCGCACGGTGGTCTCTTCCCTTGTGGCGCAAGCACAATCGCTCGCCGCGCAGGAGCAGCCCAGTGTGAAGGTCGCTGTCGCCGAGGTCGAGTCCACGCTCACCGCCGCCATGGCCGACGAGGAGGTGGCCCGGCAGGTGCGCTCCGGCCGTCTCGTGCGCACGACATCGGCGATGGGCGACTTCACCGTCGACGCTACCGCCACACCGTCCAAAGCGGAGCGACCGGCCAAGCCCCGTGCCGTACCCCCCTCGCTGCGCAAGGAACTGTCGTCGGCGGAGAAGGCCGAGGAGAAGGCGCGCGAGGAGCTCTCAGCCGCCGAGTCCGCCTCCCGGGAGGCCGCCTCCGATCTGGAGCGTATCGAGGAGGAGCTCGAGGAGGTGAGGCGGCGCCGCTCCGAGGCCGAGGAGGAGCTGAGCCGCCGCCGCCACGCACACCGCTTCGCCCAGCGGGCCCTGGCCGCCGCGAGCCGCAGGGTCATGGAGGCCCAGGCCGCCATCGAGGACGCGACCGTCTCCTGAGCCGCGGCGGCCCGTGACCCACGTCCTCACCATCGCTCGGCGACCCCTCAACTCGTGACGCCGAGGTAACTACGAACGTGCGGCGCGCTCGCGCAAGGGCTACCACTGGCGGACCAGGACATCTAGCGGCGGGCGGTGCTCAGGTCGGACTCGATGCGCTTGACCGTGGCGAGCAGCGGCGGCAGCAGCTCGCGCCGCATGGTCTCCAGCGACGTCCGGCTCGCCTGGGTGGAGATGTTGACCGCGGCGATTACCCGCTCGCGCCGGTCGCGGATGGGGGCGGCGACGGCGCGCAGGCCCTCCTCGAGTTCCTGGTTGACGATGGCCCAGCCCTGCGCCCGCACGCGGGCCAGCTCCGCCCGCAGCGAGGCGACCGAGGAGACGGTGCGCGAGGTGAGGCGCTGGAGCCGGACCCGGGACAGGTACTCCTCCAGCTGCTGCGGCGGCAGCCCGGCCAGCAGCACCCGCCCCATCGACGTGGCATAGGCGGGGAAGCGGGTGCCGACGCTGATGGTGACGGTCATGATCCGGCTCACCGGGACACGGGCCACATAGACGACGTCATCGCGGTCGAGCACCGAGATGGAAGACGACTCGTTGACCTCGGCGGCGAGCGCCTCCAGGTGCGGCTCGGCGACGTCCGGCAGGGAAAGACTGGACAGGTAGGCGTAGCCGAGTTCCAAAACCTTGGGGGTCAAGGAGAACAGCCGCCCGTCGCTGCGAACGTAGCCGAGTTCGGCGAGGGTGAGCAGGAAGCGGCGGGCCGCGGCACGGGTGACGCTGGTGGCGGCGGCGACCTCGCTGAGGGTCAGCTCGGGGTGGGTGGCGTCGAAGGCGCGGATCACGGCTAGGCCGCGCTCGAGCGACTGCACGAAATCCGGCCGGCTCATGTGAAGAACTCCAGTAACAACCGGATTACCGCCTCGGGCCGCTCCACGTTGGCCAGGTGCGCGGCGTCCGCAACGATTTCCAGGCGGGCGCCGGGGATGCCGGAAGCGATCTGCTCGAGGTGCGAGGGTGGGGTGGCCGGGTCGGCGGCACCGGCGATCGCCAGCGTCGGCGCGGTTATCGAGGGCAGACTGGGTACCAAATCCATGGTTTCAATCGCGGCGCAACACGCGATGTAGCCCGCCTCGGGCGTGGTGACCAGCATGCGGCGGGCCCAGGCGACCACGCCGGCGTGGCGGGAGGCGAACTCGGGGGTGAACCAGCGGGCGACCATAGCGTCGGCGATGGCGGCGAGACCGCCCTGGCGGACAAGGTAAGCCCGCTCCGCCCACATCGAGGGCGGGCCGAGACGGGCCGAAGTGCAAAGCAGCGCAAGGCGTTCGACGCGCTCGGGGGCGTGCGCGGCGACCCACATCGCGACCATGCCGCCCAGCGAAAGCCCGCCCAGGTGGACCCGCTCGAGCGAGAGGATGTCAAGCAGGGCAAGCAGATCCCCGCCGAGGTCCGCCAGGGCGTAGGGCCCCGGCGGCACAGGTGAGCCGCCGTGGCCGCGGTGGTCGTAGCGCAGTACGCGGAAACGCTCGGTCAGCGCCTCCATCTGCGGCTGCCAAAGGGCGCCGGGCGTGCCGAGAGAGCTGCCCAGCACGAGCACGGGCGCGTCCGAAGGACCGTCCAATGTGTAGTGAAGCGGGACGGTCACCGGGGTACCAGCCTTTCCAACGCGCGATCCACGAACAAGGTAGCGGCGCTGACGGCGGCGGCCACGTCGACCCCACCCAGATTGGCCAGCATCGCTTCCTCGTGGACCCGCAGGCCCTCAAGGCAGCTGCGCAGCCAGGAGACCGCCGATCCGGTGGAGATGAGCAGCTCGTGCAGCGGCCGCCACTGCGCGTGCCACATACCCGCCGCCCGCTGGTGCTCCTGCACCATCGTCGCCAGCAGCGTCGCCACCAGGCCCGGAGCCTGCGCCGCGCACGCCCGCGCGCTGATCGCCGCGACGGGATTTCGCTTGTGTGGCATGGCCGACGATCCGCCCGGCCGCGCCTCGGACACCTCGCCCACCTCCGACTGGGCCAGCAGCACCACGTCCCCGGCGATCTTGGCGACGGCGCCGGAGAGCGCGCCGAGGGCGCAGGCGACCTCGGCGACCCGCATCCGGTTGGCATGCCAGGGGAGTCCGGGATTATTCAAACCCATCAGGGGGTACCCAGGGAGCAGCCCGACCGCGCCGCCGAACTGGACCGCCATCCGGGTTTCCCGGACACGGCGCACCCAATCCCGGACGTCGCCGAGGCCCGCGAGCCAGTTCGCCGCCACGAACCCGAACGTCACCGGTTCGGCGCGCTGCATGAGCGTGCGCCCGGCCATCGGCACCGCCCGGTGCTCGCGGGCCAAGCGGGCCAAGGCGGTTGTCGAGGCGTCTACATCGGACAGTATCTCGTCCAGGGCCGCGCGCGTGGTCACCATCCCGGCGGTGTCAACAATGTCCTGGCTTGTCGCTCCCTTGTGGACGGAGGGTGCCACGTCGCCGGGGAGCATCGAGCGGAGGTGGTTCAGTAATGGCAGCACTGGGTTTCCGTGCTCTGCCGCTTCGCGCGCAAGGGTCGCCATGTCGAAGTTCCCGGCGACGCAGGCGGCTTCGATGGCGTCGGCGTGGCCCGGTGAGATGAGCCCTTGCTCGGCGTGTGCACGGGCCAGCGCCGCCTCGACGTCGAGCATGGCTTGCAGCCAGGCTTGGTCGGACACCGTGGCGCGCACCGGGCCGCGGGCCAGGATCTCGTCGAAAAGGCCGGGCTCAATATTCATAGAAGGTGGTCTCATTCTCGCCCTGGAGCACGATGTCGAAATCCGTGGCGGGCATCGGGATCCGGGTGACCAGGCGCCTCAGCAGGCCTCGGGCGAAGACGGAGACCGCGATGAAGTCGCAGCCCGCCGGCGCGACGGTGTGCACACCCCAATGGCCCTGCGCATCTGTCAGGCATCGCCCGAAACCCTCCTCCTGCCAAGTCTCGATCATCGCGTCGGGAACGGGCTCGCCCGCCCCGTCGAACACCCGGCCGCGGATCCAGAAGGCTCCGGGCGCTCCTTCCGGTACCACATGATGGTTTTGAAAGAGAGCGTGCGCGAAGAACGGTCCGATGGTCTGTGACGGGGTCATTGGTCCTCCATCGGCTTCTCCACCGGCTTCTGCGTGGGCGTCGATCGAAGGATGATGTCCCAGCGGTAGGCCAGCGCCCACTGCGGCACGGTCTCGTTCAGGTCAAACTCGGCAACCAGCAACGGGCGGCCCTGCTCGGGGATGGAGGCGAGGATCGGGTCGAGCGGCAGCAGGGGATCGCCGGGGAAGTACATCTGCGTGATGAGACGCTGCACGAAGGCGCGGCCGAACAGCGAGAAGTGGATGTGCGCGGGTCGCCAGGCATTGTGGTGGTTGCGCCACGGGTAGGCGCCCGGCCTGATGGTGACGAATCGGTAGTTGCCGTCGCCGTCGGTGAGGCAGCGGCCCACGCCGTTGAAGTGCGGATCGAGCGGGGCCGGATGCTGGTCACGATCGTGGGAGTAGCGGCCGGCGGCGTTGGTCTGCCAGATCTCGATCAGCGAGTGGGGGACTGGCCGCCCGTCGCCGTCGGTCACCCGGCCGTGCACGATGATGCGCTCGCCAAGCGGCTCGCCGCCCAGCCCTTGGGTCAGGTCGTGGTCGAGCGGGCCGACCGTGTCCTGGCCGAAGACCGGCCCGGTCAGCTCGACCTTGTCCGGGTCGACCCTTATTGGCGTCTTTTTAGGAGCGCGTAAGACGGTCGATCCGTAGGCGGGCCAAAGGAGTGGCGGTTCATACTTGGTGTCAGTGTTCATGGTTTATCAACTCCCGCAGGGCGGCCAGCTCATCGTCGGTGGGTTCTTTAGTGGTGGCAAGGGTTTCGGCCATTTTCAGCTCCCAGCCGGTGGCCTGCCTGACGGCCGCGGCGTCCACCCCGGGATGCACCTTCGTCAGCGTCAGCTCGCAGCTTGCCGGATCGGGCTCCAGCACGCCAAGGTCGGTGATGAGCATGACCGGGCCCTTGCCGCGCAAGCCAAGGCGCCTGCGGTCGCCCGGCCCCTCGCCATAGCCGACCGAGGTCAGGAAATCGAGCCGCTCGACGAAGGCGCGTTTGCTTTGCCGTATCACGAGAATCACCTCCCGGCAGGAGGCGGCGATCTCGGGTGCGCCGCCCGCGCCGGGCAGCCGCACCACGGGCATCTGGTAATCGCCGCCGATCACCGTGGTGTTGAGGTTGCCGAACCGGTCCACCTGCGCCGCGCTGAGAAACCCGACGTCGATGCGGCCCGGCTGGAGCCAGTAGTTGAACACCTCCGGCACGCTGACGACGGTGTCAGCCGTGGTGGCCAGCTCACTGTCGCCGATGGACAGCGGAAGCCGGGTCGGCTTGGCGCCGATCGCCCCCGACTCGTAGATGAGGATGAGGTCGGGGTTGTGCAGGCGCCGGGCGAGGTTGGCGGCGGTGCTGGGCAGGCCGATGCCGACGAAGCACGAGCCGTGGCCGGCCAGGGCCCGCGCCGCGGTGATGGTCATCATCTCCTCGGCGGTGAACCTCATAGATGCTGTAACCAATCGTTGAAAGCGTTGCGGTCGCGGCTGATCGCGTTCCAAGCACGGTAGAAGGCGTTGTCGCGGTCGTAGTAGTCCTGGGCGTAGGAGGGCCTGGCCCCGCCCGGCACGCGGGCGACCGCGGTGATGATCCATGATGGCAGCACTATCGCGCCGGGTTTCTGGCCGAGCTCGTCGACGATCTCTTCGACGGTCACCAGGCTCTTGCGGGCGGCCAGGACCGCCTCCTTCTGCACCCCGGTAATGCCCCAGAGCTGGACGTTGCCGCGCCGGTCGGCGCGCTGCGCGTGGATCACGGTGACGTCGGGGTTGAGGGCGGGCACGGCGGTCAGCACCTCGCCGGTGAACGGGCAGCTGATCGGCCTGATGCCCGGTGTGTGCTTCGGTAGGTCGGTGCCGGCGTAGCCGCGCAGCACGCCAAAGGGCAGGCCGGAGGCACCGGCCGCGTATCGGTTGGCCATGCCGGCGTGGCTGTGCTCCTCCAGCTCGAGCCGGTGTGGCCAGCCGCGCTCGACGGCGTCGCGCAGCCGGTGCAGCGAGCCGACGCCCGGGTTACCGCCCCAGGCGAAGACGAGGCGGCGGGCGCAGCCTGCGCCGATCATCTGGTCGTAGATGATGTCCGGGGTCATGCGGGCGAGGGTGAGGTCGCGCCGGCCCTGACGGATGATCTCGTGACCGGCTGCGACCGGGATTAGGTGGGTGAACCCCTCCAGCGCCACGGTGTCGCCGTCGCGCACGAGCCGCTTGATGCCGGTTGCGAGGTCGACCAGCTCAGCCATCCCGCCTCCGTTCGTATCGCGAACGGCCGTTCACTCATCGCACAGTATGCGGGCCAATCACATCGCGTCAATGGGTTGACGGTGGTTGTTCGCGGTCGTACGTTCACTTTGAGAACGAGCGTGCGATCTCCGAACACTTCCCCTCCTAATTAGACAGATAGTTTGGATCTTTGGATCAGGGACGGAGCCCCTCGATGAGACGACACCTCGCCGCGCTGGCGCTGCTCACCCTTTTGGCCGCCGGCTCCGCGTGCAGCTCCAGCTCGCCAAACACGCCGGCGCCCGCCCCCGGGCAGCCGGAGAAGGTGACCGTCGGCGTCATCCCCATCCTCGACGTGGCGCCGATCTACCTCGGCAAGCAGAAGGGCTTCTTCAGCAAGCGCAGCATCGAGCTGGAGCTGACCCTCGCCTCTGGCGGCGCCGCGATCGTGCCCGCCGTCGTGAGCGGGCAGTACCAGTTCGGCTTCAGCAACGTCATCTCGCTGCTGCTGGCCACCTCCAACGGGCTGCCGCTCAAAGTGGTGTGCAACGGCAACAACTCCACCGGCGTCGACGGCAGCGACTTCGCCGCCCTGATGGTGAAGGCGGACAGTCCCATCAAGACACCGGCGGACCTGGCCGGCAAGACAGTGGCCGCCAACACTTTGAAGAACATCGTCGACACCAGTGTGCGCGCCTCGGTGCGCAAGGCGGGCGGCGACCCGAAGGCGGTCAAGTTCGTCGAGCTGCCGTTCCCGCAGCAGCCCGCCGCCCTCCAGGCCGGCCAGGTCGACGCGGTCTTCGTGGTGGAGCCCTTCCAGCAGGCCGTGCTCGCCCAGGGCGGGCGCAAGATAGCCTCGTCCTATGTGGACACGGCGCCGAACCTCACGGTCGCGCTGTACTTCGCCTCCCAGCAGCTGATCGCCTCCAAGCCCGACCTGGTCAAGCGGTTCACCGAGGCGATGAAGGAGTCCCTGGCCTACGCCGACGGGCATCCGGATGAGGCGCGGGCCATCATCGGGACCTACACGCAGATCGCCCCGGACGTCATCGCCAAGATGACCCTGCCGAAGTGGCCGGCGGAGATCGACCGCAAGTCGGTGCAGACCCTGGCCGACCTGGCGCTCTCCGACGGTTTGCTGACCAAGACGGCCGACATCAACACGCTCTTGCCGTGAAACCTTTGCTGGGGCTGGCCGTTTTCGGCGCGCTGTGGGAGCTTGCGCCCCGGCTCGGCGTGGTGCCCGCACAATGGGCGCCACCGCTGAGCCGCGTGGTGCGGACCCTGCTCGCCGAGGCGCGCGAGCCCCGGTTCTGGTCCGCGGTGGGCGACACCCTGGTCACGTGGGCGCTGGGGCTGGGCATCGCCGTGGCCGCGGGGATCGTGGTCGGTGTCGTCATCGGGGCCGTCCCGGTGCTGCGCACCGCGACCGCTTCGACCATCGAGTTCCTGCGCCCCATCCCGTCGGTGGCCTTGATCCCGCTGGCCGTGGTGCTCTACGGCGTGACGATGACCTCGACGCTGGTCCTTGTCGTCTACGCATCGTTTTGGCAGGTGCTGATCCAGGTGCTGCACGGGGTCGCCGATGTGGACCCGGTCGCCCGGGACACGGCCAGCGTCTACCGCCTGCCCAAAATCCGTTACCTCTACTGGCCGACGGCCTTGCCCTACGTCGCCACCGGGGTCCGCCTCGCCGCCTCGGTGGCTTTGATCCTTGCCGTCACCGGCGAGCTTGTGATCGGCTCCCCCGGGCTGGGCCAGCAGATCGCCGTGGCGCAGTCCAGCGGGGCCGTCTCGCTGATGTACGCGTTGGTGCTCGTGACCGGCCTGATCGGGGTCGGCGCCAATATCTTGGCCCGCTTCGCTGAGCGGCGTGCTCTTGCTTGGCACCCGTCCGTGCGCCGGGAGGTTCCCGCATGATGCGGCGGATCGTGGTGGTGCTGGGGTTGCCGGTGGCGCTGGTGACGGTGTGGTGGGTTGCCAGCGCGGGCAGCACTGATTTCTACCGGCCATCGCTGCAACGCATCGTCCAGGCGTTCGCCGAAACCTGGTTCGGGCCAAGGCTGGTCGAGGAAGCGCTGCCGAGCCTGATCCGGCTGGGCCTGGGTTACGCCATCGCCCTGACGGTCGGCATCGCCGTAGGGGTCGCGATCGGCTCAAGCACGCGGACGAGGGCCGTGACCGAGCCCGTGCTTGAGTTTCTCCGGGCCATCCCACCACCCATACTGGTACCCATAATCATGCTTTTCGCGGGCATCGGCGACGCGATGAAGGTGATCGTCATCGTCCTCGGGTGCGTGTGGCCGATCCTGCTCAACACGGTCGAGGGTGTGCGTGCCATCGACGAGGTGCTCGCCGACACCTGCCGGATCTATCGCGTGAAACCCTTGCGGCACCTCGTGTTGCGGGCCGCGAGCCCGCAGATCATGACCGGTGCCAGGCAGGCCCTGTCCGTCGGGATCATCCTCATGGTGATCAGCGAGATGGTGGCGGCCAGCAGCGGGCTGGGCTTCACCGTCGTGCAGTTCCAGCGCGGGTTCCAGATCCCGGAGATGTGGAGCGGCGTGCTGCTGCTGGGGCTCATCGGTGTCCTCCTCGCGGGAGTTTTCCACCTCGCCGAGCGGAGAATCCTTGTGTGGCACCACGGGAGCCGTGATGCTGATCGTCGATAGATTGTCCAAAGTGTACGACGCTGACGGGCGTCGGGTGGAAGCATTGGCGGACATCAGCTTCAGTGTGGCCGAGGGCGAGTTCGCCTGCGTGGTCGGGCCGTCCGGCTGCGGCAAGACGACGCTGCTGCGCTGCCTGGCGGGCCTGCTCACGCCGACGAGCGGGACGGCGACGGTGCACGGGAAGCTGGCCGTGGTCTTCCAGGAGTACGGTCGCAGCCTCTTTCCTTGGCTGCGGGTGCGCGACAACGTCGGGCTGCCGCTCAAGGGACTGTCCAAAAGGGAGAGCGAAGCGAAGGTAAGGGACGCGCTGGAGGCGGTGGGGCTGACCGACGCGGCGGGGGCCTACCCGTGGCAGCTGTCCGGTGGCATGCAGCAGCGGGTGGCGATCGCCCGCGCCATCGCTTACGGGCCAATGGTCCTGCTCATGGACGAGCCGTTCGCGGCGGTCGACGCGCAGACCCGGGCCGACCTTGAGGACCTGATCCGTGACGTCTGGCACCGGCTCGGCGTCACGCTGCTGTTCATCACGCACGACATCGACGAGTCCGTCTACTTGGGACAGAGAGTCATCGTGCTGTCGGCCGCGCCCAGCCGGGTGGCCGAGGACATCATCATCGATCTTCCGGACGAACGCGACCAGCTCACGACGCGCGGCGACGCCCGCTTCGTGGAGTTGCGCGGCCGAGTCTACGCCCAGATACAGAAGGCCAAACGCGGGAGCACACCATGACGATACTTGACGAAAAGCTTTGGCAGGGCACGGTTTTCAGCGGCGGCTGGACGACGTCGCGGGGCGGCGACGTGCCCATCATCGAGCCGGCGACCGGAACGGAGCTGGGCCGCACAGGCACCGCGACCGCCGAGGACATCGCCGAAGCGGCGGGCAAAGCCAAGACCGCCCAGAAGGAGTGGGCGGCGGCGACGTTCGAGCAGCGGGCCGCGGTGCTGCGCAAGGCGGGCGCGCTCATCGAGGAGAACGCGGACGAGATCCAGAGGTGGATGATCCGGGAGACCGGCTCGGTGCCGGGCATGGCCGGCTTCGGGACGTATGTGGCCAGTCAGGAGTGCTACGAGGCGGCGGCTCTTGCCTCAAGACCGCTCGGCGAGATTCTGCCGACGGCTCAGCCGCGATTGAGTTTGCTCAGACGGGTACCCGTGGGGGTGGTCGGGGTCATCTCGCCCTTCAACGCCCCGCTGATCCTGTCCACGCGGTCGGTGGCCCCTGCCCTCGCGCTCGGCAACGCCGTGGTGCTCAAGCCGGATCAGCGCACCGCGGTGAGCGGTGGCTTCGTGCTCGCCCGCATCCTGAGCGAAGCCGGGCTGCCGGAGGGCGTCCTGCATGTGCTGCCGGGAGGGGCGGAGGCCGGCACGGCGCTGGTGACCGACCCCAACGTGAGGTTGGTGTCGTTCACCGGCTCGACGGCGACCGGGCGCAAGGTGGCAGAGCTAGCCGGAAAGCACCTCAAGCGGGTGCACCTGGAGCTGGGCGGCAACTCGGCACTGGTGATCCTCGACGACGCCGACATGGACAAGGCCGTCTCGGCCGGGGCGTGGGCCTCGTTCCTGCACCAGGGCCAGATCTGCATGACCGCCGGGCGGCACCTGGTGCACGAGAGCGTGGCGGACGCTTACGTTTCGGCGCTTGCGGAGCACGCCACGCACCTGCCGGTCGGGGATCCGGCGACGGCGCAGGTGGCGCTGGGACCACTCATTGACGAGGGCCAGCGCGACAAGGTGCACTCGCTCGTGAGGTCCACCGTGGAAGCGGGCGCTGAGCTGAGGGCCGGCGGGAGTTACGAGGGCCTGTTCTACAGCGCGACGGTGCTCGACGGCGTCGACACCACCATGCCCGCCTATGCGCAGGAGGTGTTCGGCCCGGTCGCCCCGGTCCTACGGTTCTCCACATTGGACGAGGCGGCGCGGCTGGCGGCAGACAGCGGATATGGGCTGTCCCTTGGCATCCTCACGCGTGATGTGGCCAAAGGGCTGGCACTGGCGGAGAAGGTGCCGACAGGGATCGTGCACATCAACGACCAGACCGTCAACGACGAGGCGGTCGCCCCATTCGGCGGGGTGCTCGACTCGGGCACGGGCGCCAGGTTCGGCGGCACCGCCAACCTGGAAGCCTTCACCGAGCAGCGCTGGATCACCGTGCGCGGCGACGTCCCGGCCTATCCGTTCTGAGATCTCATGCGCACCCAGGTCGCGATCATCGGGGCCGGCCCGGCCGGGCTGGTCCTGGCGCACCTGCTCTCGTTGCGCGGCATCGACTCGGTGGTGCTCGAGCGGCAGAGCCGGGCACACATCGAGGCGCGCATCCGGGCCGGCGTCCTTGAACAGGGGACTGTCGCCCTTCTCGAGCGGGCCGGCCTCGCCGAGCGGCTGCTGCGCGAGCGCATGGTGCACGACGGGCTGGAGCTGCTCTTCGACGGGGTCGGCCATCGGATACCGCTGACGGAGTTGACGGGTACCCCCATAACGATCTACGGACAGCATGAACTCGTCAAAGACCTGGTGGCCGCCAGGCTGCCCCGCGGGCCGCTGCTGTTCGAGGTTTCGAGGGTGGAGGTCGACGGCGCGACGCCGCTGGTCACCTTCACTCACGAGGGGCAGCATCACGAGCTGGCCTGCGACATCATCGCCGGGTGCGACGGTTTCCACGGCGTGAGCCGGCCGTCCATTCCAGACAGTGAGCTGCGCGTCTTCGAGCACGACTATCCCTTTGCGTGGCTTGGCATCCTTGCGCAGGCGCCGCCGTCATCCGAGGAATTGATCTATGGGTACCACCGGCGGGGTTTTGCGTTGCACAGCATGCGATCGCCCAGGCTGACCCGCCTCTACCTGCAGGTGCCGCATGACGAGGATCTGGGTCGCTGGCCGGACGAGCGGATCTGGGAGGAGCTGCGCATCCGGCTGGCGCGTGACTGGCAAACCTGGGAGCTGGCCGACGGTCCGATCGTGGAGCGGGGCATCACCGGGCTGCGCAGCTTCGTGGTCGATCCGATGCGCTATCGCCACCTTTTCCTCGCCGGCGACGCCGCGCACATCGTGCCCGCCACCGGCGCCAAGGGCCTCAACCTCGCCGTCGCCGATGTGGGCGTGCTCGCCGAGGCGGTTGGCGACTACTTCGAGTCCGGCAGTGAGTCGCTTTTGGACAGTTACTCGGAGACGTGCCTGCGGCGGGTGTGGCGGGTGCAGCACTTCTCGTGGTGGATGACGTCGATGCTGCACCGGGCGCCCAGCGGCGACGCCTTCATCGAGCAACTGCAGCTTTCCCAGCTGCGCTACGTGACAAGTTCGCACGCGGCCGCGACCTCGTTCGCCGAGAACTACGTCGGGCTGCCGCTCAAAGGAGTTTAGAGATGCCTCCGTTCCGCGCCGACCATGTGGGCAGCCTGCTGCGCCCGCCGGAGCTGTTGGCGGCCAGGCAGACCGGGGTGGGTCTGCGCGAGGCCGAGGATCGCGCCATCCGTGATGTGGTGCGGATGCAGCGCGATGTCGGGCTGCGCTCCGCGACCGATGGCGAGTTTCGCCGTGCCTCCTGGCACATGGATTTCATCTACCAGCTCGGCGGCGTCAGCAAGGCCGATGGCGAGATCACGGTGCAGTTCCGCAATGAGCAGGGCAACCTCGAGTTCACGGCGGCGGCGCTTCAGATCTCGGATCGGGTACGCCTGCGCGAGCCGATTTACGCGGCCGACTTCGCCTTCCTGAAGTCCATTGTGGACGAGGGGATCACGGCGAAGCTCACCATCCCCTCGCCCAGCATGGTCCACTACCGCGGCGGGCGCGCCGCCATCTCGCCGTCGGTCTACCCGGACGAGGAGAAGTTCTGGGCCGACCTGAGCGCCACATACGCCGACCAGATCCGGGCGATGGCCGCGCTTGGCTGCGAGTACCTTCAGCTCGACGACACCAGCCTGGCATACCTCAACGATCCCGCGCAGCGGGCCTTGCTCGCCTCGCGCGGCGACGACGCCGAGCACCAGCACCTGCGCTACATCAAGCAGATCAACGCGGCGCTGGCCGGGCGCCCGCCCGGCATGGCCGTCACCACCCACATGTGCCGGGGCAACTTCCGCTCTTCGTGGGCGGCCGAGGGCGGCTACGACTTCGTGGCCGAGGCCGTGTTCTCGTCGCTCGATGTGGACGGCTTCTTCCTTGAGTACGACGACGAGCGTTCCGGCGGCTTCGCCCCGCTGCGCTTCGTGCCGCCCGGAAAGCGTGTGGTCCTTGGCCTCGTGACCACCAAGCGGGGCGCGCTCGAGTCCAAGGACGACCTGAAGCGCCGAATCGACGAGGCGTCAAAGTTCGTGCCGCTGGACCAGCTTTGCCTGTCACCGCAGTGCGGCTTCTCCTCGACCGTGGAGGGAAATGTGCTGACCTACGACGAGCAGGTCGCCAAGCTCCGGCTCATCGTCGAGACGGCGGCGGAGGTGTGGGGCGACGGCTAATCTCGGTCCATGACCGGCCGGCCGTCGCTTCCAGGTGGGACCGTCACGTTTCTCTTCAGCGACATCGAGCGGTCGACGGACCTTGTCCGTCAGGTCGGCAACGGTGTCTTCGCCGCCATCCGTGCCGACCACCGCCGCCTGCTGCGCGACGCGTTCGAGGCGCACGGTGGACGGGAGATCGACACCGCCGGGGACGGGTTCTTCGTCGCGTTCGGCAGCGCCCGGAGCGCCGTCGCCGCCGCAGTGAGCGCGCAACGGGCGCTCACCGGCTTCAGATGGCCCGCCGATGCGGAGGTTCGAGTGCGGATCGGCTTGCACACCGCCGAGCCACATCTGGACGGTGACGGTTACGTGGGGATCGGCGTGCACCGCGCCTCACGCATCTGCGACGCCGCACACGGCGGCCAGATCCTCCTCTCCAACGCGACGGCCGGCATCGTCGAGGATGAGGAGCTGCCAGGAATGGACCTGCTTGACCTTGGTGAGTACCGCCTCAAGGGACTTCCGCACAAGCAGCGCCTGTTCCAGCTGGTGGTGCACGGATTGCCGTCCGAGTTCGATCGGCCGCGAACCGCCGAGACCGCCGCACAAACTCCTGGCGTGGGTACCTTCGTCCTCACCGATCTTTGCGGATGGCAGCACGCCATCCGCCGGCTCGGCGACGAGGCGAGCGCAGCGGTCATGGCCGGCTACCACGCAACGGTGACGGAGGTGGTCGAGGCCAACAACGGCATCACCCTTGAGCTTGTGGGGGACAACGTCGTGGCGGTGTTCCGCAACGGAAGCGCCGCGGTCCGGGCCGCCGTTTCCATCCGTGGGGCACTCAGGGCGTTCGAGTGGCCGCCCGGATGCGAAGTCGAGGTCTCAATAGTCGTCCACTCGGGCCGATGGTCGGGCAATCCACGGCAGCCGGCCGCCAGCACGGCTCTCTACCGGCTCATGCGGCTGCGCAAAGTGGCCGAGCCGGGGCAGGTGCTCATGTCGCAGACGGCGGCCGCGCTGCTCGAGGGCGATCGTTTCGCCCCGGTCCTGCGCGACCTCGGCGAACGCATGGTTCCGGAGCTCGACGAGCCCGCGCGCGTCTACGAGGTGGCCGAGCCGCAATAGTGAGAAAGATCCTCTACAGCCATGCCGAGGTGTAGAGGAATTTCGCCGGGTCGAAACACGCTAGAGGCGCTGGCAGATCATCACCGGGTGGTCGTCGGGGTCGGCGACGTCGTATCCGAGCACCGGCTCGTTCCTCGATCCTTCGGGAGCGATCAGCACCGGCTTGCGCAGCCGGCCAATCGTCATGAAGAACCGGCAGGGGACATCCAACTGCTGTTGTCCCTGCAGCTCACGCAGGTCACATTCAAATCGATCGGGTGCGGCTCTTCTGAAGGCGTCTACTGGGGGATGATGCTGCCGAGGTATCGACTGTTGTGGATGCGTTGTTGTTGTTGGGCGAGGTGCCAGATCCAATACCGGTCGAAGTCGCCGTTGCCGATCAGGGCGAGCCTATGACTTGAAGGGTCAAGTCACAATGGCCCGCTTAACCAGCGTGGATGACGTTTTCGGCAAGCGCCGGGCCGGCCGCGTGTCGAGGTGATCAGATAAGCCGGCGGGAAAGGCGGCGGCGCGCTTTGTCGGCGCGGACCAGCGCCGGCGTGTCGCGGAACGTGTCGAGGGCCCGAAGCCATTCGTCAAGTCCCATACGCAGGGGGTGGCCGAGATCCTGGTAGATCTGCAGGGCTGTCCCCCAGTGAGCTCGTGCGGTCGCCTGCTCTTCATTCGCCAGTGCGGAGGCAAGCTTGTCGAACGCGGCCGCCGTACGCAGCGGATCACCGACCTCCCGGGCAAGAAGTAGCTGTCGTTCGGCATGCTGGCGGGCCGAAAGGCGATCCCCCCGGCACAACGCAATCTCGGCGAGGTTGTCGTGGCAGTGGCAGGCCTGCTGCACATCGTCGGCGATGCCCGCGAACGTGAGTGCTCGGTTCAACGCCTCTTCGGCTTCGGACCATTTCTCCATTTCGATGAATGCGCAGCCGAGATTTATGTAGGCGGCAGTGGCGTACTGAGGATTCTGGCCGTACTCGGGGCAGGCCAGGGCGATCTGGAGGTGGCGCACCGCACCATCGAGGTCGCCTTCGTTGACACACAGTCCGCCAACGTTCGCGTTGAAGGCAGCGACCGACAGATCGTTGCCTGCAGCTGCCGCCAGCTCCATGGCCTTCATGTAGTGCTTACGAGCGGCAGAGTACTTCCCGGTTTGCTTGTGGACCATGCCCATGGCGTTTTCCATATGCGCCATGGCGGCCGAGTCCTCGGCCTGCTCCGCGGACGATCGCCCGATCTCCAGCGCGGTTAGCCAGTCTGACCAGTGTCGCCTGATGATGAAGTAGGCAAGCAAGTCCGAGGTCAGCTGCCATGCGCTGCGGTGCCAGCCGTGTTCGTTGGCCAGAGTGATAACGCCCAAAAGGTTGTCGCGTTCGTCGTCGTGCCATCGCAGTGCCGACCCGCGATCGGTGAAGCGGAGGATTTCGTGCGGCGGGTGCATTATGTCGCGGGAGCCCTGCAGTCGGCGGGGCTGCAGGAGCGGGTACGCCGCGAAGACGGTTTCTGCATAGAAGTCGACGAGCCGTCGGGCCGAGGTCTTCCGTCCGGTCTCGGATTCGTCTCGTACGCACATGCGCGCCGCGTAGCGGCGCAGCAGATCGTGCATCCCGTACCGGCCAGGGCGTTGTTCGCTGATCAGTTGGGCCAAGCGCAGCTCATCAATCGCCTGTCGCACCTCGACCGTCGTAACGCCGAGCAAGGCGACGGCTACAGCCGGCATGAAGTCTTGGCCGGGTATCAGGCTCAAGAGCCGGAATAGACGTTGCGCAGCGGGTGCCAGCGACCGATATGAGAGTTCGAAAGCCGCGCTCAGGGTGCCGTCGCCGTCATCGGTCGCGTCGAGCATCGACAAGGGGTCGCCTGTCGTCAACTGCTGAACGTACTCGCTCACCCTCAGGTGGCGGTGGCAAGCGAGGTGCGCGGCGGCTAGCCGCAGTGCCAATGGGAGGCGAGCACAACGCCGGGCGAGTTCGTCGACGGCCGCGGGGTTGTCGTCGACAACGTCATGACCAAGAGCATGGCGCAGCAGGTCGTCCGCCTCGGTCGGGGTGAGCACCTCGAGCTCAAGGAGCCGCGCGCCTTCGTGCACCACCAACCCACGCAGCTCGTTGCGGCTCGTCACCAGAACCAGACAGCCCCGCGAACCTGGCAACAGGGGCCGCACCTGAGCGGCGCTGCGGGCATTGTCGAGGACGACCAGGACCCGTCGTCCCGACAGGTGCGATCGGAACAGGGCGGCGGCGTCTTCGAGATCTTCCGGTATGGCGGCCGGGTCGGTGCCCAGCGCCCGTAGGAAGCGCCGCAGCACATCGAGTGGCTCCATCGGCATCCGTACGGGGTCGAATCCGCGCAGGTCAGCGTAGAGCTGTCCATCCGGGAAGCGGTCCAGTTGACGGTGGGCCCAATGAACGGACAATGCGGTCTTGCCCACGCCCGCCGTTCCTACGATCACGATCAGACGGGGACCGCTGCTCGCGGAACAGATGTCGCTCAGCTGACCGAGCTCCCGTTTCCGGCCGGTGAAACCTTGGACGTCGATGGGTAACTGTCGAGGCGGCGCCGGTCTCACCGGCGACACTACGGAGCCAGCCGTCCGCGGCTGAGGGTCCAGGGTCGGATCGGCCCGAAGGATGGCCGCCTCCAGCATCGAGAACGGCTGTCCCGGGTCAAGACCGTGTTCCTCGGCCAATAGGGTCCGCATGCGCCGCGCCGTGTAGAGGGCTTCGGTGCGCCGTCCCGCACGATACTGGGCAAGCATGAGCTGGCAGACGAGGCGTTCCCGCAGGGGATGTTGCGCCACGAGCTGGGCCAATTGCGGAATCAGCTTGTCGTGGTTGTGCAGGGCGAGTTCCGCCTCAGCCAGAGCCTCCTGCGCACTCAGCCGCTCCTCGTGCAACCGCTGCCGCTCAGCGTGGGCAAACGCCGCCGTAATGTCCGCCAGCGCTTCGCCGCGCCACAGCGCAAGTCCCGCTTGGAGCAGCCGCGCCGACTCTGCCCAGTCACCGTGGGCCGCTCTGCTACGCGCAGCCAGAAGGTGGCGGCCAAACGCTTCAGCGTCCAACTGGTCTTCCGCCAGAGACAGCCAATACCCGCCAGGCCGGGTTTCGACGACGTTCTTCAGGCCGCATCGGCCCAGTGCCTGTCGCAACCTGGAGACGGTCACGTGTATTTGAGATCTTGCTGAGGCTGGCTCGGCCCCGCCCCACAGGGCTTCCATCACCTGCTCAAGGGTCACCAACCGGTTGGCATGGAGCAGCAGGAACGCGAGGAACGCACGGTGCCGGGGCTGGGCGATCGACTGCCGCCCGCTGTCTGTGACCACTTCGACCGGGCCAAGCACAGCAAACCGCATTTCATGCCTCCACATGGAGTGATCTCCGGCGAAGGATAGTCGGTGGCAAGCGAGCGGATAACCCCCCGAGCGCACACTGCACCCACAACGCGGTTTCAGCTGGCTACGGGGGCGACATCGGCAAAGACCGGATTAGCAGTCTGACTCCCCTCACGCGAAGGAGGCCCAATGGCAGCCTTTCCCGGTTGCAGGGGAACGCGAATCATCGGGAGTCATCGCCAACGAACCAGGGTTATCAACCGGAAGGAAGGGTTTCCGGAAAGGACCAGGGAAAGCCGTGAAGTGAAGCGCACGTCGCCTCGTGGTTGTTATCTAGATGGGAGGAAGTAACCAACGTGATCAGAAAACTCGGTACGATGCGTGGTCGGCGCGGAACCCACGTTTTCAGGCGCCTCGGCACCTTCGCCGCTATGCTCGTCGCGCTCTCTGCGGGCCTGGTCGGGGTAGCCCAGCCGGCCTCGGCCGGCTGCGGGAATGTCTACATCGTAAACGGCTACACCGGGCTTGTGGTGTCGGCCGAACTCGGCTATACCGGTTCGTTGTACGGCATGCTTCGGGCCCGCTCCGGCGGTGTAGGTCCTTGGGAGAAGTTCCAACGGTGCATCGACCCGAGCAACAACGTGTTCACCCTCAAATCTCTGGCCAACAACCGCTATGTCAGCGTCGAGATGAACTACACCGGCAGCTACAAGTACATGCTGCGGGCGCGGTCAACGACGGTGGGGCCATGGGAGAGGTTCACCCTGTACGGCACCAGCTCGTATTACATGGATGCGTTTAGGGCCAACTCAAACGGCTTGTTCGTCTCGACCGAGATGGGCTACAGCGGAAGCAACAGATACATGCTGCGGGCCCGGGCCGCGAGCATAGGGGAATGGGAGATTTACCGTTTCGGCCCCCTGTAACCTTTGACGTCTTGGCGACCGGAGTTATCTCTTGCGGAATCGGCGTGTCGTCGGGAACCGGACGGCCACCGCCTGATGATCCTTCGGCTTCGTCCAACCTGAGCCAGTCCTGGCATAGCGAACGCTATCCGCCCAACCGGGTAGCCCCGGTGCATTGCTGCACCGGGGCACCCTAGGGGGCACCGCGTTGAGCGTTGGCAAGATCGAGGCAGACTTGAGCGGTGAAGCCTTCGACCCGACCTGATCCGTGGCTGTCTGCGAAGTCGGCGTTCGCCGGGTTCCGGTTCCCGCCGGAGGTGATCGTGGTCGCGGTGCGCTGCCGACACAAGTTGAGCAAGCAGCACCTGGTGCGGTTGGCCTTGGTCCACCGCCTAATACGAATCGCCGCCGGACATTAGGTCTGGCTCCATGCGGGCCGCGCACGTCAGCGTGGTGCCCTCGGCCGCGTGCTGGTCGGTCAGTGCGTGGCCGAAATGGTTTGCCGGGCGGGTCGGGAGTCAATGGCCGCGAATCGCTATGGCGCGGGCCAGCCGGTCCAATGCCGGCTGGGTGCTCGGTTGCAGTTGGACGATGAGGTCGTCGATGCCGAGTCGTTCGTACGCGTCGATCGCCCGGGCCAGCTCGTCGACGGGGCCGGCGAACGACCCGCCGCCGGTCCGGTCGGGATCAATCAACTCGCAGTCCATGCCCACGGTGCGCCGCAGCGTGGCCGGGTCGCGGCTTTCGGCCTGCAGCGCCGCGTGCATGTTGGCCAGCCGCTGGCCCAACCGCTCGTCGGGTAGCCCGAACCAGGCGGTGTTCCAGGCATCGGCATAGCGTGCGGTCAGCCGCAGCATCCGCGGGCGGTTGCCGGCCACCAGGATCGGGATCGGTCGGTCCGGCGGCGGGAGCAGCACCGCGTCGCGGATCTGGTGGTAGCGGCCGGCAAAGGTCAGCCGCCCGCCGCGCAGCAGCGGTCCGATGATCTGCAGCGCCTCTTCGAACCGGGCGACACGGTGGTCGGTCGGGAAGCCGAATGCCAGGTACTCCGGGTCATACCAACCAGCCCCCAGACCCAAGACGAGACGACCACCGCTGACGCCGTCGGCGGTGACCACCATCTTCGCCAACATCGCTGGGCTGCGAAACGACACACACATCACGAGCTGGCCCAGCTCGATCGTGTTGGTCGATGCGGCGAGTGCGGCCACGATGGTCCAGCCCTCGTGGATGGCCTCGGCGGGCCTGCCCGGCGGGCCGGACAGGAAATGGTCGCAGACCCACAGCGAATCCAGCCCGATCGCCTCGGCGTGGGTCGCAAACGCGTGAATCTCCGGCCAGGTGGGCAGCCGACCGGGTCCATCCGACGCCGAGAACGGCAACGTCACGCCGATCCTCATTGACGCGAGAGCCTAGCGCTCAGACCGCCGCACCGCGATCCCGTCGTGAGGCGGCGCTGCTCGTGACGAACAAAGAGGGCACCGAGCCGACGGCGATCGGACGTCCCAACGGCCGCGAGGTGAGAAGCGGAGCGAATCCCCTCGCTGCCCTGGCTCTCGGTACCCCAGCAGCCTAACCCGGCGCCAGCTCGGGAAAGCCGATTTCCCGACAAAGCCCGGCGGCGCGGCCAGGCGGGCCGTTACGTTGCAGATGTTCGGACGTTGCCGGGCGGCCGGCCCTCACAGCGTCTTGACTCGCACAGGATCCCGAGTGCCCATAGCTCACCACAGAGCCAACCGAGACGCGGCCTTACGACCCTTGCCCATCAACAGGTGACATACCGCCGACAGGCCCGGACAGCCCTAGAGGCGCTGGCAGATCATCACCGGATGGTCGTCGGGATCGGCGACGTAGGCCATGCGCTCGTTCCATGGCTGGTCGGCGGGCTCGGTCAGCACCAGCACGCCGTGTGAGCGCAGCTCGTCGACCGCCCCGTCGACGTCCTCGGTGTAGACGCACAGCTCGAAGCCGCCGCTCTGTGGACCGATGGGCCAGCCGTGCGCGCCGGTCTCCCCCTCCCGCGTCGCGACGACGGCGATGTTGCCCAGCGCCACGAACTCAGGCTCGCCCTCGGCCGGAAACTGGTAGGTCACCGGGAAGCCGAGCAGGTCACGGTAGAACGCCAGCGCCTCGGGCAGGTCGCCGGTGTAGATGATCGGGAAGGCGTCGAAGTACCTGCGGTCCACCCGAAAAGGCTATCCGACATGGACGGTGGGGCGGCGCGACGCGTCGGGTTCGGCGCGGCGCAGGATCTCACGGGTGACAGGCGCGACGTGGCCGCTGTCCGAGAGCAGGAAGCGCAGCAAGTGCCGGATTCAGGTGCGTTTGGCGAGGCCGCGGCGCACCTGACCGGGGCCGTGCACGGAGCGGTCGAGCTCGCGGCCGGTGCTGGAGCGCAGCTGCCACGGCACGTTGATGACCATCACGCCGGGCTGGAACAGCAGGCGGCCCTTGAGGCGCAGCGCGGACTGGTTGTGCAGCAGGTGTTCCCACCACCGGCCGACGACGTACTCCGGGATGTAGACGGCGACGAGGTCGCGCGGGGAGTTGCGGCGCAGCTCCTTGACATACTGCAGGATCGGGCGGGTGATCTCCCGGTACGGGGATTCGATGACGGTCAGCGGCGCCTGGAGGTTGTACTCCTCCCACTGGCGCTGCAGCTCGCGCGTGTCGTTGCCGTCCACGTTGACCGTCACGGCGGTCAGGGTGTCGGGGCGGCCGGCGCGGGCGAAAGCCAACGCCCGCAACGTGGGCTTGTGCACGGTCGAGACCAGCACGACGGCGTGGATTCGGCTGGGCAGCACCATCCCGCCCGGTTCGGGCAGCAGCTCCCGCTTCACCCCGTCGTAGTGGCGCCGGATGGCACGCATCATCAGCCACAGCACCGGGATCGCGATGACCACGAGATAGGCCCCGTGGGTGAACTTGGTGGCCAGCACGATCACCAGTACCAGCGCTGTGAAACAACCACCGATGGCGTTGATGAACCTCGACCGCTGGATCCGCCCGCGCTGCGCCCGATCCCGCTCCGTCGCCAGCAGCTTGTTCCAGTGCTTGACCATGCCGAACTGCGAGAGCGTGAACGAGGTGAACACACCCAGGATGTACAGCTGGATCAGCCTCGTCACGGAGCCGTCGAAGGCAATGATGAGCACCGCGGCGATCGCTGCCAGCGCGATGATGCCGTTGGAGAAGGCGAGCCGGTCCCCGCGCGTGTGCAATTGCCTTGGCAGGTAACGATCCTGGGCCAGGATGGAGCCGAGCAGGGGGAAGCCGTTGAAGGCGGTGTTGGCGGCGAGGATGAGGATGAGGGCGGTGGCCGCCTGGATGTAGTAGAAGCCGAAGCTGTCCGGCCCGCCGAAGACCGCCGCCGCTATCTGGGCGATGACCGTCCTTTGTGGATCGGACTCACAGTTTCCCCGGTACCCGATCAGGTCGCAGGTGTGCTCGGCGATGCGCACGTCGCTGATGAGCGCCAGCGCGGTGATGCCGGAGAACATGACGATGGCGGTGATGCCCATTGCCGCCATCGTCTTTGCCGCGTTCTCCGCCTTCGGCGGCTTGAAGGCGGGTACCCCATTGGAGATCGCTTCGACGCCGGTCAGCGCCGTGCATCCGGAGGAGAAGGCGCGCAGCGCCAGCAGCGCGAACGCCAGCCCGGTCAGGCCCACCTGCTCGGGCCGGATGTCGTAGCCGGCGCTCTCCGCGATCGGGGCATCCCCTGCGGCCGCCCGGCCCAGCCCGAGGGCGATCATGACGATCACCCCGAAGATGAACAGATATGTGGGTACCGCGAAGAGCTTGCCTGATTCCCGGACTCCCCGAAGGTTCATCGCCATCAGCAGCGCCACGAATCCCACGTTGATCGGCACACGCCACGCGTTGAGGTCGGGGACGGCAGAGATGATGTTGTCGACACCAGCGGCGACCGACACCGCCACCGTCATGATGTAGTCCACCAGCAGCGCGGCCGCGACCACCAGGCCGGCGCCCGCGCCGAGGTTCTTCGATGCGACCTCATAGGAGCCGCCGCCCGACGGGTAGGCGCGCACCACCTGCCGGTAGGAGATGACCACCACGGTGAGGAGCACCACGACTCCCGCAGCCACCCACGGCGCCATGTAGAGGTAGGCCAGGCCGCCGAGCGTCAGCACGAGCAGGATCTCCTGCGTGGCATAGGCCACGGACGACAGCGGGTCGCTGGCGAAGATCGGCAGGGCGAGGCGTTTGGACAGAAGTGTCTCGCCAAGGCGGTCGCTGCGGAACGGCCGGCCCAGCAGGAGTCGTTTCAACAGCGTCGTGGGTGATTGCACCGGCAAAATTAGACCGCAGCAAACCATGCCACGAGACAATCTTGACGAAACCTTGACGCCAAGATCACTAGATTTGCGCGAGGAACCGGTATCCCATGCCGGGCTCGGTGACCAGCTGCCGCGGGCGCGCCGGGTCGGGCTCGAGCTTGCGGCGCAGCTGCGCCATGTACTGGCGCAGATAGTTGGTCTCGGACTCGTACTGCGGGCCCCACACGTCGTGTAGGAGCTGCCGCTGGCTGACGAGCTTGCCGGGGTTGCGCACGAGGACCGAAAGCAGGTGCCACTCGGTCGGGGTGAGGCGCACATCGGACCCTGGCGCGGATCCTGGCCCGGTGACGCGGTGGTTGGCGATGTCCACGGTGTGCTCGCCGATGCGCACCGTCGAGGGGGTCTCGGTGTGGGCGGCGTGGCGCCGTGTCGCCGCCCGCATGCGAGCCAAAAGCTCGTCCACGCCAAAGGGTTTGGTAACGTAGTCGTCGGCGCCCGCATCGAGGGCGGTGACCTTGTCGCCGCTTCCAGCGCGCCCGGACAGCACGATGATGGGCGCGTCGCTCCACCCTCGCACCCCGCGGATGACGTCGACACCGTCCATGTCCGGCAGGCCGAGGTCGAGCACGATCAGATCCGGGTGGTAGGCGGAGGCGGTCTTGAGGGCGCCGGCTCCGTTGCCTGCCACCTCCACGTCGTACTCGCGGGCGCGCAGGTTGATCCGCAGCGCCCGCAGGATCTGCGGCTCGTCATCGACGATCAAGACTTTGATCACGCGTTTTGTCCCTTCGCCAGCGGGAGGGACAGCACCATGGTCAGCCCGCCGCCCGGGGTCTGGTCCGGGGTGAGCGTGCCGCCCATCGCCTCGGCCAGGCCCCGCGCGAGCGCCAGGCCGAGCCCTACACCGGCGGTGTTGTCGCGGTCCCCGAACCGTTGGAACGGCAGGAAGACGTTGTCCCATTCCTCTTCCGGGATGCCCGGCCCGTGGTCGATGACACGCAGCTCCACCTGCCCGCCGTGCTCGCTGCCGGTCACGAGGGCGGGCTGGTCGGGCGGGCTGAACCGGATGGCGTTGCTGATGAGATTGACCAGCACCCGCTCCAGCAACCCGGGGTCCGCGCTGACCTCGGGGAGATCGTCGGGTATCTGCAGCCGGACACCGCGGGCCGCGGAGCCGATCTCGTCGAGCGCGGTGGGGACGGCCTCCTCCAAGCCTATCGGCCGCAATGACACGCCAAGGACACCGGCTTGTAACCGGCTCATGTCAAGCAGGTTCGCCACCAGCCTGGCCAGCCTGTCCAGCGACTCCTCGGCGGTGGCGAGCAGCTCGTCGCGGTCGGCGGCGTTGAACTGGACCTCCTTGCTGCGCAGGCTGGTGACCGCGGCCTTCGCCGACGCCAGCGGGGTTCGCAGGTCGTGGCTGACGGCGGCGAGCAGTGCGGTGCGCATCTTGTCGGCGGCCGCCAGCGGTTTGGCCGTCGCCGCCTCCTCGGCGAGGCGTTCCTGGCGCAGGGCCGTGGCCGCTTGCGCAGCAAAGGCTTCCAGCAGCCGCCGGTCGCTGGCGGCCAGCGAGTGTCCGCGCAGGACGAGCGAGAGGTCCTCGCCGACCGGGACGTCCACGTCGCCCTCGCCCGGGAAGCTCGCCAAGGGCTGCCCGACGGACGCCGCCGGGCGCCAGCACGCGGGGTCGTGCCGGTTCTCGACGTTCTTGGGTGCGTCGGGGGCGCGTTCCAGCAGGGTCACCGAATCGAGCTGGAACGTCTCGCGCAGCCGTTCCAGCAGCGCGGTCAGCGGGCGCTCGCCGCGCAGGATCCCGCCCGCGATGGTGGCTAGCGTCTGCGCTTCGGCGCTGGCCTGCGCCGCCTCCCGTGTGCGCCGTGCAGCGAGGTCCACGACGGTCGACACCATGACGCCCACGGCCACGAAAACCAAGAGCGCCAACAGGTTTTCCCGTTCTGCGATGATCCACTGGTGTATGGGCGGGGTGAAGAAGTAGTTCAGCAGCAGGAAGCCGCCGACGGCGGCGACCATCGCCGGCCACACCCCGCCCACCAGGGCGACGATCACGACGGCGAGCAGGAACAGCAGCACGTCGCCGGCGAGGTTCAGCTCGCCGGTGGCGCGCAGCACGAGCGTCAGCAGCGGCAGGCCGAGGACGGCGAGCGCGAACCCGGCGAGGCGCCGCTGCGGCGACAGCGCGCTCTTGGTGCCGGTCGGGCGGCGCCAGCCGCGCTGCGCCTCCTCGTGGGTGACCAGGTGCACGTCGATCGGCCCCGACTCAGCCGTGGTCGTCACGCCCACGCCGCGGGAGAAGATCTGGGCGAACCGGCCGCGCCGCGAGGCGCCCAGCACAAGCTGGGTGGCGTTGACGCTGCGGGCAAAGTCCAAGAGCGCCTTGGGGATGTCGGAGCCGACCACCTCGTGATAGGTGCCGCCCAGGCTTTCCAGCAGCACCCGCTGCTTGGCCAGCAGTGCCGGGTCCGCCCCGGCCAGGCCATCGCTGCGGGTCACGTGCACGGCCATCAGGTCCGCGCCGCGGGCACGGTCGGCGATGCGTGCGGCGCGGCGGATCAGCGTGTCGCCCTCTGGGCCGCCGGTCAGCGCGACCACCACCCGCTCCCGCGCCTCCCAGGTCTTGTCGATGCGGTGCTCGGCGCGGTACCGGTCCAGCTGATCGTCGACCTTGTCGGCCAGCCACAGCAGGGCAAGCTCCCGCAGGGCCGTCAGGTTGCCGACGCGGAAGTAGTTGCCCAGCGCGGCATCGACCTTCTCCGGCCGGTAGACGTTGCCGTGCACCAGGCGCCGCCGCAACGCCTCCGGCGTCATGTCGGCCAGCTCGACCTGCTCGGCGCGGCGCACGATCTCGTCCGGGACGGTTTCGCGCTGCGGCACGCCGGTGATGGTCTGCACCACGTCGTTAAGGGACTCGAGGTGCTGAATGTTCAAAGTGGACAGCACGTTGATGCCCGCTGCCAGAAGCTCTTCGATGTCCTGCCAGCGCTTGGCATTCTTCGAGCCCGGCACGTTGGTGTGCGCCAGCTCGTCGACGAGTACCACCTGGGGCTGGCGGCGGATGATGGCGTCGGCGTCCATCTCCTCGAACGTCGTGCCGCGATACTGCATCTGCTTGCGCGGCACCATCTCGAGGTCGCCGATCAGCTCCTGGGTGTGTCGCCGGCCATGGGTTTCGACGAACCCGATGACCACATCGGTGCCCCGGCCCTTGCGCCGGTGCGCCTCTTCAAGCATGGCGTAGGTCTTGCCCACGCCAGGGGCGGCCCCGAGATAGATTCGCAGTTGTCCGCGAGACATGGGTGAATCCTCTCAGGGCCGCGCCTGGTCGTTGGCTACAGCTTGCCTCTATTACAGCTTGTCGAGAGCGATGTTGAGCTCGAGAACGTTGACCCCGGGCTCGCCCATGAAGCCAAGCACTCGGCCGGTGGTGTGCTCGTCGATCAGCTGGTTGACGCGCTCCACCGTCAAGCCCCGCTCGCGTGCCACCCGCGGCGCTTGAAGCCGCGCATAGGCCACGCTGATGTGCGGGTCAAGGCCGCTAGCGCTGGCGGTGACGGCGTCGGCCGGGACCGCCGGCTCCGCCGGCGCCGAACCCCGGATCGGCACGAGGACGCCAGAGCTGTAATTATCTCCGAAATTGCCACACTCCACGGATACCCCCTGGAATGAGGCGATGAAGGGAGTGGCCGGGCAGCGCTGGTTCACGCTGACCGCCCGGGTGACGCTGCCTTTCAAGCCTTCGCTGTAGAAGACCCGCAGCACCGCCCCGACACCGTCGTCGGTGCAGAACGGCCGCCGCCCGTCGACACCCTCAAGCTCGCCGACTGCCACGCTGCGCGAGCAGACCTGGGTCAGCAGCGCCGGCTCGTCCTCGTCTGGATTTTGCGCCAGGGTGTCCTCGATGGACTCCGGGCCTAGATTGCTGGCGGCGGTCGCGTCAAGGTCATACCCGTCCCCGGCGGCGGAGGGCCGCGACTGGAAGAACCTGGGGACCGCGTTGCCGTCGGCGTCGGTGAACAGCTGGCCGATCAGCGTGCTGCCGACCGGTTTGCCGTTGACCTCGACGATCGAGCCGTTGGCGTTGTCGCGCAGGCCGGGGATCTGGGCGATCCCCAGGATGGCGAACGGGTAGACGATGCCCGTCACCACCGTGAAGACCAGTACCGCGCGGATCGCAGCCCAGTGTTGAGTAATCCAGTTAGGAAGGCGCATCACGGTATCCCTGGAATGAGCGAGACGATGAGATCGATGAGTTTGATCCCGATGAACGGCACGATGATCCCGCCGAGACCGTAGATCCACAGGTTGCGGGTCAGCAGTTTGCTTGCGCTGCTTGGGGTGTATCGCACGCCGCGCAGGGCTAGCGGGATCAGCGCGATGATGATCAACGCGTTGAAGATGATCGCCGAGATGATCGCGCTCGTCGGAGAGTCGAGGCGCATGATGTTCAGGCGGTCCAGCGCCGGGTAGACCCCGGCGAACATCGCCGGAATGATCGCGAAGTACTTCGCGATGTCGTTGGCGATGGAGAACGTCGTCAGAGCACCCCGGGTGATCAGCAACTGCTTGCCGATCTCCACGATCTCGATGAGCTTGGTCGGGTCGGAGTCGAGGTCCACCATGTTGCCGGCTTCCTTCGCCGCGGTCGTGCCGGTGTTCATCGCCACGCCGACGTCGGCCTGAGCCAGCGCCGGCGCGTCGTTGGTGCCGTCACCGGTCATCGCGACCAGGCGGCCGCCCTCCTGCTCCTGCTTGATGAGCGTGAGCTTGTCCTCGGGAGTCGCCTCGGCCAGGAAGTCGTCGACCCCGGCTTCGTCCGCGATCGCCTTGGCGGTCAACGGGTTGTCGCCCGTGATCATCACGGTGCGGATACCCATGCGCCGCATCTCGTCGAAGCGTTGCCGCATGCCCTGCTTCACGACGTCCTTCAGGTGGATCACGCCCAGCGTGCGGGCCGGCTGGCCGTCGAGGACCTCGGCCACCACTAGGGGCGTGCCGCCGGTGGCGCTGATCCCGTCGACCACCGTGCCGACCTCGGCGGTCGGGTGACCACCGTTGTCGCGCACCCACTTCATGACCGCGGTCGCGGCGCCCTTGCGGATCTGGCGTCCCGTCTGGTCGACACCGGACATGCGGGTCTGCGCGGTGAACGGCACGAAGTGCAGGTCGGTCGCCGGCCGCTCGCGCAGGTTGTGCTGCTTCTTGGCCAGCACCACGATGGAGCGGCCTTCGGGCGTCTCGTCAGCGAGGCTGGACATCTGCGCCGCATCGGCCAGCTCCCGCTCGCTGACCCCGTCGATCGGCAGGAACTCCCACGCCTGGCGGTTGCCCAGCGTGACCGTGCCGGTCTTGTCGAGCAGCAGGGTGTTGACGTCGCCGGCCGCCTCAACCGCCCGGCCCGACATGGCCAGCACGTTGCGCTGCACCAGCCGGTCCATCCCCGCGATGCCGATGGCGCTCAGCAGCGCGCCGATCGTGGTCGGGATCAGGGCGACCAGCAACGACACCAGCACGATGCCGGACAGGCCGTCCGCGTTCAGGGCGATGCTGTCGGGCGTGGCCGCCTGCCAGCTCTTGGCGTAGATCGCCATCGGCTGCAGCGCCACCACCGTCAGCAGGAAGATGATGGTCAAGCTGGCCAGCAGGATGTTCAGCGCGATCTCGTTCGGGGTCTTCTGCCGGCTGGCGCCCTCCACGAGTGAGATCATCCGGTCAAGGAACGACTCGCCCGGTTTCTGCGTGATGCGGATGACGATCCGGTCGGAGAGCACTCTGGTGCCGCCCGTGACGGCGCTGCGGTCGCCGCCGGACTCCCGGATCACCGGCGCCGACTCGCCGGTGATCGCCGACTCGTCCACGCTGGCGATGCCTTCCATGATGTCGCCGTCACCCGGGATGAAGTCGCCCGCCTCGCACACGACTATGTCGCCCTGCTTGAGCGCCACCGCCTCCACCGGCTCCTCGCGGTACTGCTCGACCGTGGCACCCTCCGCCCAGCCGACCAGACGGCGGGCGATGATGTCCCTCTTGGCTTTGCGCAGCGCCGCCGCCTGCGCCCTGCCCCGGCCTTCCGCCACCGCCTCGGCCAGGTTGCCGAAGACGACGGTCAGCCATAGCCACACCACGATTACCCAGGCGAACACCGACGGGTCCGCGATCGCCAGGATCGTGGTGAACACCGCGCCCACCCAGACGATGAACATGACCGGGTTGCGCCACAGCGTGAACGGGTTCAGCTTGCGCAGGGCGCTGGGCAGGGACCCCCAGAGCATCTTCGGGTCGAGCAGGCCGCGCCCGACTTTCTTAGGCATTGTTGTCGCAAGAGTTGTCATCGAAGACCTTCAGCCAACGGGCCCAGCGCGAGGGCGGGAAGGAACGTCAACGCCACCAGGATCACCAGGATCCCGACCACCAGGGCGATGAATAGCGGCGTGTGCGTGGGCAGCGTGCCCGTCGAGGCCGGCACGGGCTTTTGCGCCGCAAGGGATCCCGCCAGGCCCAGCACAAGGATGATCGGCACGAACCGGCCCAGCAGCATCGCCAGGCCCAAAGCCGTGTCCCACCATGGGGTGTTGACCGTGATGCCGGCAAAGGCCGAACCGTTGTTGTTGGCCGCCGAAGTGAAGGCGTACAGCACCTCGGAGAAGCCGTGTGGACCGACGTTGAGCTGTGTCGTCCAGTTCCCGGTCGCCAGCGCGGCGGCGCTGCCCACGAGCACCAGTGCCGGGGTGGTCAGGAAGTACAGTGACGCGAACTTGATCTCGCGTGGGCCGATCTTCTTGCCGAGGTACTCAGGCGTGCGCCCCACCATCAGGCCCGCCACGAATACGGTGATCACCGCGATGACGAGGATGCCGTAAAGCCCCGCGCCCACACCGCCCGGTGCCACCTCACCGAGCATCATGTTGAACAGCGGCATCATGCCGCCCAGCGCCGTATACGAGTCTTGGAAGGAGTTGACCGAGCCGGTGCTCGTCAGTGTCGTCGCGGCCGCGAAGGTCGCCGAGTTGGAGACGCCGAAGCGGATATCCTTGCCCTCCATCGCCGCGCCGATCGCGGTCGGCACCGTCCCGGCCTGGTTGAGTTCGAAGACATTGGTCAGCGTGATGCTGGCGATCGCCAGGATGCCCATCACCGCAACGATGGCGTAGCCCTGCCGGTTGTCGCCGACCATGCGCCCGAACACGCGCGGCATCGCGAACGGGATGCACGTCAGCAGGAAGATCTCTAGCCAGTTGGTCCACGTCGCCGGGTTCTCGAACGGGTGCGCCGAGTTGACGTTGTAGAAGCCGCCGCCGTTGGTGCCCAGATCCTTGATCGCCTCCTGCGAGGCCACAAGGCCGCCGGTGATGTGCTGCTGCCCGCCGGTAAGTGTGGAAAGGACGGTGCCGTCGCTGAAGCTCTGCACCGCGCCGCCCGCGATCAGCAGGAGCGCCGCCACCGCGCTGATGGGCAGCAGGATGCGCAGCGTGATCCGGGTCAGGTCCACCCAGAAATTGCCCAGCTGCCCGGTGCGGGAGCGGGCGAACCCGCGCACCAGCGCCACCGCCACCGCGATGCCCACCGCCGCGGAGACGAAGTTCTGCACCGCCAGGCCGGCCGCCTGGACGAGGTGCGTCATCGTCGACTCACCCGAGTAGGCCTGCCAGTTGGTGTTGGTCGTGAAGCTGACCGCCGTGTTCCACGCCAGGTGGTCCCAGACCCGATCGTTGACGCCGTTCTCGAAGTCGGGCACGGCGAAGATCAGGTCTTGCAGGCGCAGGAACGCGTACAGGCCCAGCAGCGAGATGACCGAGAACGCCAGCACGCTTCGGGCGTATGTACCCCACGACTGCTCGGCGTCCGGTTTGACCCCGATGGCCTTGTAAATGCCGCGCTCGACGGCGTTGTGCTTGGTACCGGACACAACCCGGTATAGGTAATCGCCGAGAAAGCGGTACGCCACCGCCCACGCGGCCAGCAACCAGAGGATGAAGATCGCTCCCGCGGTTGCCGTGTTCATCAGAACCTTTCCGGAAAGATCAGAGCCATCACCAGGAAGACGGTCAGCGCCGCGGCGATGACAAGGCCGATCGCATTGGTCGCTGTCATAGCCGCTCTGCTCCCCGGATCGTCAATGCGAGCACGACGAACAGCCCGATGGTGAGCAGCACGTAGGCGAGGTCGCCCATGGTGCGCCTCCTTAAGTCGATTTGTCGATTTTCGTGCTGTTTTACGAGGTATATATAACCACCTCGCTGACACGCAGGGAGAAGGAAAGTGCATCTCGACGGGGATCGGCAGGGTTCTTGACACGATCACTACGGCGGTCCCACGTTTCTTGATGTCATCTTGACGAGACGGTGATTTCCGGCTCATCGGCCTGTGGCGCGTCGTGTTCGGCCGTGTCCTCGGTGCGTAGCCGGCGCTGTCCCAGGCCCAGCAGGTAGGCGAAGGCGAAGGTGCCCAGGTCCCACAGGCTCGATGTGCTGCTCCAGGACAGCTCGCCGTAGCTGTTGACCAGGAACCCCCGATACAGCAGGTAGCCGATGAGGCCCAGGCCGGCGCTGTAGCGCCAGCCGGGGATCAGCGCAGCGCTCAGGCCGGCTGCCAGCGCCATGACCAGAAGGCGTGGCACCGTCGCGTGCTCGGTGAACGCCGCCGCGGCGAACGCCACGGCGATCATTGCCGCCGTGCCGACGCCCAGCTGGATGCCTGGTTGGATGCCTGGTTGGATGCCCGGTTGGGTTGTTCGCACAGACCCATCGAAGCTCTCTGAGCGGGGGATGACGTGCATCTTGACGGCATCCATACGGCCGGCGAGCCATTTTTGATATCGCCTTGACGCAAGGCCAGGGTCTAGTCATTACTGTCCACAAAGGAGCGAGCTCCGCTCCATTTGCATGCATCAACACGTGGGTGACACCACCGAATGACGGGCCTACTATGTCTGGACGACCGATGGGCATTCATCGGACGGTCCGACAGTCTCGTCCGAGTCTGCCTGCATTCGCAGGCCTCACGGGAGGAAAAACAATGCAAGAGGAAAACAAGGCTGAGGTATCGCGCCGCAGCCTCATTCGTCGTGCAGGGACAGTCGCGGCCGGGGTGGGCGCGGCAGGGATCGCGTCCGCGGCGATCGCCAGCCCGGCACAGGCGACCGATGGACAGCCGATCGTGCAGGGCCAGACCAACACCGGTGGGGACTCCACCACCACCATCGCCAACAACAGCGTCAGCAAGGCCGCCGTGACACTCACCAACGCGAGTGGCGCGCCGCTGAACCTGGACGTGGCGGCAAAGCCGAAGTTCACGGCCACGGTGGGCAGTGTCTTCTCGGACGAATACGGCGCGCTCTACACCGTTGGCAACAAGAGGGACACCCCTGACGGGACTGTAACCCTGCCCAACTTCCTCGGCCGGGTCTCGCCCGGGTACAGCACGTCCACGCGGTTCATAACGCCAGAGCGGTGGATGGTGACGATCCCAGGCTTCACGATGCCCAACGGTGCGGACGGTCGCTTCTTCGTTACTCCGGGTTCGGCCAACTATGACTCCGCTGGGCGGGTGTTGCCGAAGAACAACAACGCGATACCGGATCTGGTCCTCGAGTTCGGCGACTGGTGGTTCCACGAGTACGGCATCATCGGAGTCCAGGGCAACCTCGCCGTCATGTCGCCGGTCGGCAACGGCTGGGTCTCCATGTACGACAGCCCGACCTGGCCGGGAACGGCATCGCTGAACTTCCAGAGCGGGCAGATCCGCGATGGGTTCACGCAGATGGGTTTCACGGCACAGGGGAACGTGAACTTCAAGCTGTCGGTGCCCGCGATTCTCGTCTTCGACATCTTCGCCTTCATCACCGGCAACGGGTCCGGACGGACCTTCCAGGGGTCCGGGGCGACCACCAGCTCGGTCAAGCCGGGGCCGGCGGCCATCGAGCCGGATGACCGTCCTCGCAGGCGCCAAGCCAGGTAAGACCGCGATCGCCATGCAGGGCGGCCCACGGCGGGCCGCCCTGCTTGCTTTGACTGCTGGCTGTCTGTGGCTATCGGGCGGCTATCGGGTGGCTATCTGGTAGCGGAGCGACGTGCTGCTCGCCCGCCTCGCTCACCAGCGCGGGTTCGATCCGGTCCGCTGTCTGCTCCGCCGTGGCGACCGGCTGGGCGGGTGCGCGCCGCTGGCGCGGCAGCGACATTGGCGCACGCATCCGCTCTATCGAGCCCTGGAGTTGACGGCGCAGCAGGCGCGACGCCGGCCGCTCCACCAGGCGGTACATCAGCCACGACACCATCAGCAGCGCCAGCACCAGACCGATGAGCAACATCCATGGCGGCAGGTACGGGTGGACCTTCTTGATAATCGTCAACCCCACGTACTGGTGCAGCAGGTAGAGCGGGTAGGTCAGCGCGCCGGCCGTCGTGAGCCAGCGCCAGTCGATACGGTCGAGCCAGCGCAGCGCGATGATCGCCATGAGGACGAAGAAGCCGGTCACGATGACCGCGGTCGGCCTGATGCCGGCGCCGTTCCACCAGAGCTCGCCTTTGACTCTCACCAGTGCCAGCACCCATGAGACCGCGACGATGCCCCACAGCAGGAGCGTTGAGCCGAAGCGATGGATGAGGTAGAAGGCCACACCGGCGACGAACATCGGCGTGTAGTTGGCCGCGAACACCATCGTCAGGTGCGTGTTGCCGAAGCCGGTGACCACGACCGACACCAGGCTCCACGCCAGGCAGAAGCCGACGACCCGCTTGTAGGTGACGCCACGGGCCACGACGAGAGCGAAAAGCAGGTAGAACTGCAGCTCGACCGCGAGTGACCAGTAGGACCAGTCGACGTGCGGCACGCCCAGCAGCCCTTGCAGCATCGTCATGTTGACCAGCACGTCCACGGTCGACTGCGGCTGTTTGACGACCGGCCAGAGCGTGACCACCGCGGTCGTGACCAACACGGCGATCCAGTAGGCGGGGAAAAGCCTGGTGATGCGCGAGACGGCGAACTGCGCGGGGGTGCGGCCCCAACTGCTCATGCAGATCACAAAGCCACTGATCAGAAAGAACAACTCGACACCGAGCCACCCGTACCCGGCCAGTTTCCACAGTGGAGGGAAGAGTTCCCTGGTGTTGGCTTCCCAGGCGGAACTGGCTTGTCCCGCCACGAAGTGCCACGTGACCACCATCAACGCGGCGACCAGGCGCAGCCCGTCGAGGATCCGCAGCCGGGGTTGGCGTTCGACCGCCTCGGCCTGCACCGACACGGTGTTCTCCGGTGTCAAGGAGACCTCCTGACGGTTGGGGATCCCCAGCATGTTAGGCAGGGATCAAAAGCAAAGCCAAGCAGGGTGCGCTGCTCACGTTGGTGCTAGAGTTCGGCAGCGATATTACGGGAGATGGGAGAGAAACGTGGATACAGCAAATTCCCCCACGTTGTCTGTCGTGATCCCAATCTACAACGAGCAGGATGCTTTGCCGCTGACCGTCAAGCGGTTGCGCCCCATCCTCGACGGCTTGGGCCAGACCTACGAGGTGGTGGCCGTCGACGATGGCAGCAGCGACTCGACGTTCGCCCTGCTGCAAGGGATGCGGCGTGAGTGGCGGGAGCTGCGGGTGGTGCGCCTGCACCGCAACTGCGGTCACCAGGCGGCGCTGAGCGCGGGCCTTCGCCTCGCCCGCGGCCGCTATGTCGCAAGCATCGACGCGGATCTGCAGGATCCCCCCGAGAAGATCACGGAGATGCTCGAGCTCGCACAGCGCGAGGGGCTCGATATCGTCTATGGGATCCGGGTGGACCGCAGCAGCGACACCTGGGCAAAGCGGCGCTCCGCGGGCCTCTACTATCGCCTGATGCGGCGCCTGGTCGGGGTCAGCGTCCCCGCGCACGCCGGTGACTTCCGGCTGCTGAGCCGCACGACCGTCGAGATCCTCAAGGGCCTGCCGGAGCACCAGCCGGTCTATCGCCTGCTCGTGCCGTGGGTGGGGCTCCCCAGCGGTCAGGTGACGTATGTTCGCGAGGAGCGCGTCGCCGGGCGCACGAAATATCCGCTGAGCAAGATGGTGCGCCTTGCCGCCGACAGCGTCACCAACTTCTCTGCGGCACCGCTTCGCCTTGCGACCTGGCTCGGCCTGGTCGGCTTCGCCCTGTGCCTCCTGCTGCTTATCGGCTCGGTCGTCGTCTATTTGCTGGGTCACGTGGTGCCCGGCTGGACCTCGCTGCTCACCGCCATCGCGTTCCTAAGCGCCGTACAACTGCTGTGCTTGGGGCTGCTGGGGGAGTATGTGGGCCGCGTTTACAGTGCGGTCCAGGGAAGGCCCAGCTACTTCGTTGGCTACGATTCCGCTCAGGCCGACGAGGCCGCGACGCCTCGGCCCAGGCGGTCACGCGAGCGCGTCGACGACACCAGCGACTTCTTCGCCGTGCCTCGCTGACCTCGCTACGACTGTTGGAGACATGTACATGCTTTCGGCTGCAAAGCGACTTCTGAGCAACGTCCACCTCTATGTGCTGCTGCAGAAAGGTCTCGGCGCCGACCGGCTCCGATATCGGTGCCTGGACCGGCTCGACCTCCAGCCGGGCGAGGTCGTCCTGGACATCGGGTGCGGTCCGGCCTACTACTTCGAGCGCCTTGGCGATGTCCGCTACTACGGCTTCGACACCTCGGCCGCGTATATCGAGCACGCCAACCGGCGCTGGGGCGACCGTGCCGAGTTCCGATGTGAGGTGTTCACCGAGGAGCACCTGGCGGTGCTGCCGCCGGTCGACAAGATCCTTCTCTTTGGGCTCCTGCACCACCTTTCGGACGACCAGTCGCGGCAGCTGCTGGAGCTGTGTTCACGGGCGCTTGCCCCCGGCGGCACCGTCATCTCCGTCGACACCTGCTACGAGCCCGGCCAAGGCAGGATCTCGCGGTGGATGTCGGACAACGATCGCGGCGAGTTCGTGCGCTCGCCCGAGGAGTTCGCCGCGTTCGGCCGGGAATTCTTCGACAAGGTGGACGGCGAGGTCTGGAACGACGTAACGCGTATCCCGTCGAGTTTCTGGATGATGCGTATGGGCACCCCGACGCGGGCGCGGTCGACGACACGGGAAGTGTTCAGTGGACGGGGTTGAGATCCGCAAGCTCGTCGCGCTCGAGGACAAGCACTGGTGGTACGCGGAACGCAGGGCCCTGCTGGCGCGCCGGCTGCGCTCGCTGCCGGCAAGGCCCGGCATCGCGCTGGACATCGGCGCCGCGGGCGGTGGCAACACCCGGGTGCTTCGCGACCACGGTTGGTGGCCCATCGCGCTGGAGTACGGGGCGGAGGGTGCCGCGGTCGCGCGGGAGCGTGGCCTGACGACGGTGCGCGCCGATGCGCGTGACCTGCCGTTCCGGTCAGGCTCGATCGACCTGGTGGTCGCCTTCGACGTGCTTGAGCACATCAACGAGGATGACCGCGCGATGGCCGAGATCGGCCGCGTGCTGCGGCCGGGAGGCACCGCATTGATCGCGGTGCCCGCGGACATGAAGCTCTGGTCGGCGCATGATGTCGCGGTGGGTCACGTCCGGCGTTACTCGAGGGAGACGTTACGGTCGCTGGCCGAGCGGGCCGGATTCCACATCCGCGAGTTGTGGAGCTGGAACGTGCTTCTGCGGCCGGTGGCGGCGTGGCGGCGCAAGTCGTCCGAGAGCAGCGACCTGGAGGAGCTCAACCCGATTGTCAACGCCGGCTTGGGCCTCATCGTCGCGGCCGAGCGTTACCTGCCGGTCAAGCGGCTGCCTGGCGTATCACTGGTGATGAAGGTGGACAAGCCCGCCTCACGCGCCGGCGGGCTTGCCGAGGTCGTAGACGGCGACGCGCCCATTGTCATAGACGACGGTCGCCAGACCCTGCAGAAGGCCTGACTCCGCGCCGACCTCGCGGACGGCGACCAGGTAGCGCACTCCGTGCCGGGTCCTCAGGCCGGACAGTCCCTGCGCAGTCGGGGCGTAGAAGGCGTCCTCGTTGAGCCGGTAGAGCTCCTGGTCCCAGAACTCAGGCCGGCCCAGCGCCTGTGCCCGCGGCGCGAACGCCCAGCCCTCCAGCAGCACCGAACGCTCGGCAAAGGCGCTGAGCCAGAACGAATCGGCGGAGGGGCACTCGCGGGTGAGCCGGGAACAGTGCGAGTTGGTCGCCACTACCTCGGCGGGATCGCTGTGGTCGCGCACCCAGCGCGCGGCCTGGACCGCGGAGGCGGGCACGCGTGCCTTGTGGCCGTAGGGACCGCCGGGCACGCCCCAGCTCACCTTCACATCCATGAGCAGCCCGGGGGCTCCGGCGACAAGAGCGGCGGTCAGCAGCACCACCCCGCCACGACCGCGAAGGGGCGCGAGCCGGCGCTGCGCCAGCCGCCAGGCGATCGCCGCCACCACGGCGGCAATGCCAAGCACCGCGGCGAGCTTGAGCATCGGGATAATGGTGCTGTAGGGGCGGTCAAAGGCATAACCTGTGGCGTACTTCCAGGTGACGGCGGTCAGCGCCAGGGCGAAAGCGGCGGCCCCACACCCGAGCAGTGCCCGGCCCCTTGCCGAGAGCCGCGCCCGGTCGAGCACGAGTGCGTACCCCCACGCCGAAAGGATCAGTGAGAAGGGGAACGCGGCCCGGCCGAACCAGCTTGCGGCGTAACCGCTCAGGGTCAGGTGCAGTACCGGTCCGGCGATCGCCCCGCCCAGCAGGAACCACTGCACCGGTTCAAGGCGGGCCTTGCGAATCCACAACAGCGGGATGATCCCGGCGGCTCGCAGCTGGAGGTGCAGCAGGTACGCGGCGAACGCGGCGCCGATGATGAGCACCTGCTTGACGATCGAGCGCGGCTCGCCCTGCGCAGCCCACGCCCACGAGATGTTGTTCAGCGGTGCGATGGAGATGCCGTACGTCTGGAAGCCGAAGATCACGGCGGTCGCCGCGAGCTGAGCCACCACCACGAGGACGCCCAGATTCACTGTGCGCCAAGGGATCCGGCGGTTGGCGACCGCCACGGCGAGGCAGGCCAGGGCCAGTCCACCGCCCAGCACCGGCAAAGAGCTCGCCTTGGTCGCACTGGAGGCGAGCGCGAACAGCGCCATGAGTACGAAAGCGCCCCGCCCCAGACGCGGCACCGCGTTGTCATCCTCGTGTTCTCGCCGCAACAGCTCGCCGGTGACCGCGATCAGCGGCACCAGCAGCGCCCAGCTGAACGTCATCGACAGGCTGGGCCAGATCACGAACGTGGCCTGGGTGCCGAAGGGCGGCCAGATGGCCGCCGCGAAGTCGAACTCGCCGATGACAAAGAACATGGCGGCCGCGGCCACCCCGACCCAGCTGCGTCCGGACAGCCGCCAGCCGGCGACGGCCGTCAACACCGCGATCAGCGCGCAGATGGCCGGAACCATGAGCCGCATGGTGACCACCGGCAGGTCGATGCCGCCCACCATGCTGGTCATGGCCAGGTGCACATAGGCGAACCAGTGGTAGTGCAGCGGTTCGCCGGCGACCTGCGGGACGTCCAGCGGGAGGTGGTGCTTGGCTTGACCGGCGAGTGAGAGCTGGTAGGGCAGGTCGAGGAACTGCTCGGTGGACTCCGCGCCGGGGATGATCGGGTTGACCGACAGGAACACCCCGTACAGGTAGGCGACGAACCAGACCGCGACCCCGGCCAGCGCCCACGACCAGGCAAGCGACGGCCTCGTGGGGTAGTGGGCGACACGCCAGTGTCGCCGCAGCCCGGGCACAGCGACGAAGAGGGCGATGACCACGACGGGCCACAGCCACACCACGGAGCGCAGGTCAAGGGCGGAGAAGGTGGCCCAGGCCGCCAGCTCCAGCACCAGGCCCACGGCGATGCCCATCGCGACGTCTTCAATGAAGGTATGCGGGCCGCGCCGCAGTGCGCGGTAGACCAGCGTCCCTGGCAGAGCAAGCGAAAACGTGCCGTAGGCGAGGTAGCGAAGGATGTCGAGCACATCCGTATCGGCGGCGATGAGAAGGCCGGAGACGGTGGAAAGTGCGGCGGCGAATGGCAGCCAACGCCACCACCAAGCGGTCGCGACACGCCCGCGCGTGTGCGCCGACACCGCCGCAGGGCCCGTCACGGTGAGCGTCAAGCCAGCCTCCACCCTGTGCCGTTGAGTCATGATGCGCGAAAGACTCCAGCATCCTAGCCACCGGTCATCAAGTCCGTGACGGCGGCGGAAGTTGACCATTACGGCGTTTGTGCAGGAGCGGGAACCGAGTATATTCCCCGCCATGCTTCAGGATTCGCTGACAAAACAGCGCACGCCGCCGGAGGTGGAGGGCTCCGCCGGTGATTCCTGGAGTACACCCGCCGGCCAGGATCAAGGACGAGCACGGCCGTGGCGGCGGGCGGCGATCGGCGCCGTGGTGGTGTGGGTCGGCAGCCACGTGGGATACCTGTCCGTCAACCTGCTGGCATGGCGGGTCGGCAGGTTGCCCGATCCCGGGGGGCTGCGCTATCTGCTCACCGTCTGGTACCGGTGGGACACTGGCCACTATGTGCGCATCGCCGACTTTGGCTATGGCGTCAACGAGTTGGACAGAGCGTTCTTCCCGCTCTATCCCATCTTGATCAAGGGCGCTAACTACATCTTGCCCGGTACAGGCAACTTTGCCGCACTCGTCGTGTCCAATGTGGCCTGTCTCGGGGCGCTGATGATGATCCATCGGTTGACCGAGCTTGAGTTTGACGGCGCCGTCGCCGAGCGCACGCTCTACTTCCTCATCGCCTTCCCCACCGCCTTCTTCCTGAGCGCCGCCTACAACACCTCACTGTTCGTCCTGCTGGCGGTGGGATGCCTGTACTTGATCCGCAAGGGCCGTTGGTGGACGGCGGCGGTGCTGGGTGCGCTGGCGACCGCGACCCGCTCCTCCGGCGTGCTCCTGGTGCTGCCGTTCCTGTACGAGTACCTGCGGCAGCGCGATTTTCAGATCCGGCGCGTGCGGCTCGACATCCTGGCCGCAGGGGGCATCTTCGGCGGGATCGCGGCGTTCAGCGCCTACTGCTGGCGCGCGTTCGGTAATCCGCTGGCCTACGTGGACGCCCAGCACTTCTGGGGCCGCACGTTCCACTGGCCCTGGGAGTCGATTTACAAGACGGTGGAGTCGATCGTCGTCAACCCGAAGCTGAGCCAGTATCAGCTCACCAACCTCCAAGACCTGCTGGCGGTGGTGCTGATCTTCACGCTGTTGACGTTGGCCGTCGTCGGCCCGTGGAAGTTCCGGCGCGATCAGCTGTACCTGGTCATCTTCGGGTTCGCGGTCGCCCTGTTCCCGTTGTTCAACGGCACCGCGTTCGGCGACGCGCGGCCGATCGTGTCCACGTCTCGGCACCTGCTGGAGGCGGTGCCGGCGTTCATGGTGCTGGCGATGATCGGAGCCAACCGCCATATCGAGCGCGTCTACGTCCTGGCGGCCACGATGGCGCAAGCCGTGCTGCTCGCGATCTTCTTCCACTACGACTGGGTGGCCTAGCTCCCCCGCTGATCCGCGCCGCGGGCCAGCCCCGCTCGGCTGGCCGACGGTGGAGCCGATGAGGCACGGTAAGGTGGAGCCCGGCGCGCCGGGAAGTCATAGTTCGGCAATCTCATCATCGTGGGGAGCCGGCCGTGCGTAGTGTCCAGATCATTCTGCTTCTGGTAGGGCTGGCCACCGTCGTTGCCGTCTTCGCCCGGCGCCTCGCCGTTCCCGCGCCCTCCCTGCTTGTCGTGGCGGGGATGGCGATCGGCTTCATCCCGGGCGTGCCCCAGATCCACGTGACGCCGGAGACGATAAGCCTCATCGTGCTGCCGCCGCTGCTCTACGCCGCAGGCGAGGAGCTCGCCTGGCCGGAGCTGCGCCGGTCCTGGAAACCGGTGGCGGCGTTAGCGATCGGGCTGGTGCCCGCGTCGGCGGTGGCCGTCGCCCTGGTGGCCATCGCGGTAACACCCGTGCCGTGGGTGCTCGCTTTCGTGCTCGGGGCGGTGCTGTCCGCGACCGACCCGGTGGCGGTGAGCGCCCTGGGCCGCAAACTCGCTCTGCCGCAACGGCTTCAGACTTTGGTACAGGCGGAAAGCCTGTTCAACGACGCCACGAGCCTCGTCCTATTCCGCGTCAGCGCCACCATCGCCGTCAGCGCCGCGGCCGTCACCTGGCAGGGCGTGGTCGGCCAGTTCGCACTGCTGGCGCTCGGCGGTGCCGTGTGCGGCGCGGTGGTCGCGGGCGTGGTGGCGTTCCTGCGCCTCAGGACCGAGGACCCGCTGGTCGAGTCGGTGATCACGCTGGTGACGCCGTACCTCGCTTACGTGCTGGCCGAGGGGTTTCACGCCTCCGGTATCACCGCCGTCGTGGTGGCGAGCGTGATCCTGGGGGCGCTGACGCCGCGGCTGACGACCTCGACCACCCGGTTGCAGATCCACGCCGTGCACGGCACGGTGGTTTTCGCCCTGGAGAGCGTCGTGTTCGCCCTCATCGGGCTGCAGCTGCCCGGCCTGTTGCGCACCCAGGCCGCCGCGGACCAGCCGTGGGTGATCCCGATGCTGCTGATCACCGTGACGCTGATCGCGGTGCGGATCGCCTGGATCTTCCCGCTCGCGGGGTTCCAGCATTGGCGCCACATCGACGCCGACCGTCCGATGTGGCAGGTGCCCGCGGTCATCTCGTGGGCCGGCGCTCGGGGCGTGGTGCCGCTGGCCGCCGCACTGTCCATTCCGGAGGATGTCGCCTACCGTGATCTGCTCGTCCTGCTCGCCGTCGGCGTGACCATCATCTCCCTTGTGGTGCAAGGCTTTACGCTCGGGCCACTGGTGCGCCGGGTGTCGCTGGCGGTGCCCCGGGAGAACCTGGTCGAGGAGTATCGCGGCGCCTGGTCACGCCTGGCTTCGATTGGGCAGGAGCACCTCGACGAGCTGGAGCAGCTTCAGGCGATCGCGCCAGTCCTGATCGAGCTGGCGCGGGTCAGCCTGCGCGGGCGCGTCCAGGCCGACGAGGGTGAGCACATCACGACCGCCTACGCTCAGCTGCGCCGGGACCTCGTGAATCTGCAAAGCCGCGAGCTGGAGGCGCTGCACCGGGCGGGCAAGGTCAGCGAGGCGACCCGCCGCCGCATCCAGCGCGATCTCGATCTTGAAGCGGCCCGTTACACGGCCGGCGACCACTAACCAACCCTGACCGGCTGCGGGTGGCGCAGGCCCGGATGCCCCTCGGGCAGGCGCCTGCGGATCACCCACCAGCTCACGGCGAGGCAGGCGGCGACGAGCGGCCAGGTGAGCACGGCCGTCGCCACGCTCAGCGCCTCCACCATCCCGGCGAGGTAAAGCGGTGTCCACACGATGACGCGGATCAGGTACTGCCAGACCCAGACCCAGCTGCCCCAGCTGTACGCGCTCAGCAGCGCGCGATCGTGGCGCCAGCGGCCTTTCTGTCCCAGCACCGTGCCGACCACGACGCCGAGCAGCGGCCAGCGTACGACGATGCTCACCGCCCACGCGAGCGCGCTCGCCATGTTGGTCCACAACCGCAGCAGGTAGAAGTCCACGGCCTGCCCGGTGCGCAACGCGATCACCGCGGCGACCACCACGCCCAGCAAGCCGAGCAGGACGGCGCGTGGCTTGTCGCCGCGCGAGAGGCGCCAGATGCCGATGGCGGCGCTGGCGATCACGGCGGCGAGCGCCGCCCAGCCGACGGAGCGGTTGGTGGCGGTGAAGGTGACACCAAAGACAAGTGGCCCGATCGTGGCGTCAAGCGCGGCCCTGCGTCCGCCCAGCAGGCTGGCCAAACTCTCTCGGGCCGGGTCGGGCATCCAGGACGCTGGTGGCGCATCGCTTGGCGGCTCCGTGGTGTTGGCGGGCACCAGCCCGCCACCAGCGATGCCGGAGGCGGAGGGCGAGGCGAGGTCCGGCCGCCCAGTGTGGCTGTCCGGGTCTTGCGGCGTCTTGTTCACGGGGGGGCTCCGGTTCCCTCAGGTTAGGCGAGCCTACCCTGCATGGGCGGTTGAGCGGCACCGGGTGGTTCCTGGAATGCAGTCCTGCGTCTGGTAGGAAGGGGTTCGTGCGCACTGCTGAACACGAGGTTATCGAGCTATGCCGGGATCTTATCCGCATCGACACGACCAATACAGGTGATCTTGCTACTAGCGTGGGGGAACGGGAGGCGGCCGAGTATGTCTGCGGAAAGCTCGGCGAAGTGGGCATCGACCATACGCTCCTGGAAAGCGCGGCGGGACGAGCAAATGTGGTGGCACGCATAGAAGGTGCTGACCCGACGCGTCCAGCTCTTCTGGTGCACGGTCATCTTGATGTGGTACCCGCTGATGCCACCGAATGGTCAGTGCCCCCCTTCGCCGGGGAGATCAAGGACGGTTTCCTGTGGGGCAGGGGAGCCGTCGACATGAAGGACTTCGACGCGATGATGCTCGCGGTGGTCCGGGAATGGAAGCGCACCGGCTATGTCCCGCCACGCGACATCGTCATCTGTTACACCGCCGATGAGGAGGCCGGAAGCGATTACGGCGCAACGTTTCTGGTGAACAACCACGCCCACCTGTTCGAGGGCTGCACCGAGGCGATCGGCGAGGTGGGCGGCTACTCCTACTCGGTCACCAGCGACCTGAGGCTCTACCCGATCCAGACCGCCGAAAAGGGCATCGACTGGCTCAAGATCCACGCCACCGGCCGCCCCGGGCACGGCTCGTTCGTGCACGACAACAACGCCGTCACCACGCTGTCGGAGGCGGTCGCCCGGGTCGGCAACCACCGCTTCCCGATCACGATCACGCCGACGGTCCGCGCCTTCCTGGAGGAGGCCGCCCAGGCGCTGGGTATCGAGTTCAACCCGGACGACCCCGAACTGACCATCGGCAAGCTGGGTCCGGTCTCCGCGATCATCGGCGCCACCATCCGCAACACGGCCAACCCCACCGGGTTGGAGGCGGGATACAAGCACAATGTCATCCCGGGCAAGGCCAGCGCGACCATCGACTGCCGCACCCTGCCCGGACAGTACGACCTGTTCCGCGAGCAGTTGCGCGAGGTCATCGGGCCCGACCTGGAGATCGAGTCGGTGCACCGGCAGCCGGCGGTGGAGACCACCTTCGACGGGCCGCTGGTGGAGGCGATGGCGGCGGCACTGCGCGCCGAGGATCCGGGCGCGCACGCCCTGCCCTATATGCTTTCCGGCGGCACCGACGCCAAGCAGTTCGCCCGCCTGGGCATCCGCTGCTTCGGGTTCTCCCCGCTCAAACTTCCCGCGGACCTGAACTTCTCGGCGTTGTTCCACGGCATCGACGAGAGGGTGCCGCTGGATGCACTACAGTTCGGCGTGCGGGTCTTGGATCGATTCTTGAAGGGTTCCTAGTTATGACCGACAACCACGCCGCCGTCGAGGCTGCGCTGGAAGAGATGATCACCACTGCTCGGGCTCACCTGGCCGCCGTCCGCGACGCCAAAGGTGAGATCGACAGCGACGAGGTCTGGCGTGCCTATGTGGCGTTCAACAATGCCGCCGTCGCCTACGACGAGGTCCTTTCATCGACCTATGGCGAGCCGCTGCCGTGGGAGGTCGAGGCGATCGACCCGGACAAGGCCGACAAGTTCGCCGCCGATCTGGTGGCGGCGGAGTCCGAGCCCGACGACCCGCACCCGCGTGTGGTCTCGGTGCGCCAGCGCCGCGACTACCACGTGCCCAGCGTCTCCGCACTGATCAAGGCGGCCGAGCTGGCACGCATAGAGGTATCGATGGGTGCCCCGGAGGAGCCGATCGACACGGTCGCCGACGCGCTGCTCGAACTGCTGCAGTCCTCCGACGGTTCCCTTGCCGCCCTTGACATCCCGGAGCTGGAGCCGCTCGACGGCATCGTGACCATCGCCGAGGTCGACAAGGCGTTCGAGCCGGATGTCTTCCCCGAGTCCGACGCCAACGGCCCCTACCAGCTTTCAGGCAGCGACAAGCTGGTGGCCCGCCTCGACGAGCACCTGACCGGCGAGCTCTTCGAGGACGAGGAGTAAGGCTCAGACACTGAGACCCGGCAGGAGCATGTTCTGCCGCACGAGGCGGCGAAGCAGCACCTGCCGGGTCCCGTCACGCAGCAGCCGTACCTGGGCCAGCTCCCACCCGCTGTATTCGGCCTGGATCGCCAATCGCGCCGTAACGGTCACTCGATCTTCATTGGGTGGCAACCGCAGCGGCACGTATTCGTAGTCCATGCGGCTATGCTGCACCCTTCATGGCTATTTTGGCCAGTGTTACCGGCGCCCTAGAGTTCCCGCTCGGGATATCCCATGCCGATCGCCGACACGTCGTCGAGGGCCTGCGCGATCTCGGGCGGCAGGGTGAAATCCTCGACGCCCAGGGCCGTCATGAGGTGCGCGGTCGTGCGCGCCCCGATGATCGGCGCGGTGACGCCCGGCCTGTCGCGCACCCACGCCAGCGCCGCCTCGGCCGGCGTGACCCCCAGCCCTGACGCCGCCGTCACGAGCGACTCCACGATCGCCGAGCAGCGCGGCTGCAGGTAGGGCAGCACGAACCGCTCGAAGTGCGGGCTGGCCGCCCGCGAGTCGGCGGGACGGTCATGGCGGTACTTCCCGGTCAGCACGCCCCGGCCGAGCGGCGACCACGGCAGCACCCCGATGCCCAGCTCCTGGCTCGCGGGCAGCAACTCGCGTTCTATTCCCCGCTGCAGCAAGGAGTACTCCATCTGGGTGGCGACGATCGGCGCCCGGCCCGGCCAGCTCGCCTGCCATGTGGCGGCCCGGGCGGTCTGCCAGGCGGCAAAGTTGGACACGCCGGCGTAGCGCACCCGCCCGCTGCTGACCGCGTGGTCCATCGTGGCCAGGGTTTCCTCCATGGGGGTACCCGCATCCCAGCCATGGATCATCCAAACGTCCACATGCGACACTCCCAGCCGCCTCAATGTGGTGTCGAGCGTCCTGAGCAGGTGACCGCGCGAGCCGTCGTGGCGGCGGCCAGGCCTCGCCCGCAGCCCCGCCTTGGCGATGATGATCAGATCGTCCCGGTCGACCATCGCGTCCAGCAGCGTCCCCAGCACCGCCTCGGCCTCGCCGTCGGCGTACACGTCGGCGGTGTCCACCAGCGTGCCACCGGCGTCCACATAGGCCTTGAGCTGGGCACCGGCGTCATCCGGGTCGGTGTCCAGGCCCCAGGTCATGGTGCCCAGCGCGAGCCTGGAGACCATCAGCCCGCTGCGGCCGAGGGGTCGCTGCTGCATGGAGGACATTGTTGCGCGTGCGACGCAACGCGCGGGCGGCGCCGCTCCCAAGCCGGCGTTCCGACTCCATCTTCAGCCCCAACCTACCCTCAGGTAACGTGTCGCCATGCGACTCGGACTCAATCTTGGTTACCAGACGCCCTGGTCAACTCCTGCCGGCCACCTCGCGCTCGCGCAGGAGGCCGACCGGCTCGGCTTCTCGGTGGTGTGGGCGGCGGAGGCGTACGGCTCCGACTCGCCGAGCGTGCTCGCCTGGATCGCGGGGCAGACCGAGCGCATCGATGTGGGCAGCGCCGTCATGCAGATCCCGGCGCGCACCCCGGCCGCGACCGCGATGACCGCCGCCACCATAGACGCCCTGTCGGACGGGCGTTTCCGGCTCGGCCTGGGCGTCTCCGGCCCGCAGGTTTCCGAGGGCTGGCACGGGGTCCGCTTCGCCAAGCCCCTGGCCCGCACGCGCGAGTATGTCGGCATCGTGCGGCTGGCCCTGTCCCGCAAGCCGGTCTCGTACCAAGGGGAGCATTACACGCTGCCGCTGCCGGACGGGCCGGGCAAGGCACTGCGCCTTTCCTTCCACCCGCCCCGCACCGACATCCCGATCTACCTGGCAGCGGTCGGCCCCAAGAACCTGGAGCTGGCCGGGGAGATCGCCGACGGCTGGCTCGCCGTGTTCTACGCGCCGGAGATGGCGGCCGAGCACACGGCGGCGATCGCCAAGGGGCGGGCCAAGGCGGGCAAGGACATGGCCGGGTTCGACATCGTGACCAGCGTGCCGGTCGTGTTCGGCGACGATCCGCAGATGTGCGCCGAGCTGGTCCGCTGGTACGCCGCCCTCTACATTGGAGGGATGGGCAGCCGGGAGAAGAACTTCTACAACGACCTGGCGGTGCGCATGGGCTACGGCGACGCGGCACGGGAGTGTCAGGAACTGTACCTGTCCGGCCGGCAGCGCGAGGCCGCGGCGCTCGTGCCCTTCGAGTTCATAGACCGCACCTCGCTCCTCGGACCGGTCGAGCGGGTCGCCGAGCGGATGCGCCGCTACTCGGAGTCGGGCGTCACTACGCTGTCCGTGACGCCTTTCGCGGGGGATGCCGACAGCGGGCGCGACGCACTGCGTAGTGTGGCGGAGGCATACGAGCTTTCCGGCACAGGAGACTGATTTCGTGGATATCTGGCAGGCGGTCGTTCTCGGCATCATCGAGGGGTTCACAGAGTTCCTTCCGATCTCGTCGACCGGGCACCTCACCATCGCCGAGAAACTGATGGGCCTGCCGATCGACGATCCCAGCGTCACGGCGTTCACCGCGGTGATCCAGGTCGGGGCGATCCTCGCGGTGCTCGTCTACTTCGCCAAGGACTTCGTCCGCCTCTCCTCCGCCTGGGGCAGGGGGCTGGTCTCCGCCTCCGCACGGCAGGAGTTCGACTACCGGTTCGCCTGGTACGTGATCGCGGGGTCGATACCCATCGGCATCGTCGGTTACTTCGGCCAGGACGTGATCAAGGGGCCGCTGCGCAGCATGTGGATCGTGGCCGGCGCCCTCATCCTGTGGAGCGGGGTTATAGCGTTCGCCGAATACGCGGCGACCCAGACGCGCGGCGAGAAGGAGCTGACCCTCAAGGACACGCTGATCATCGGTCTGGCCCAGTGCCTGGCGCTCATCCCGGGCGTCTCCCGCTCCGGGGCCACCATCACCACGGGCCTGCTGCGCGATCTCGATCGCGTGACCGCCACCCGGTTGGCGTTCTTTCTGGGGGTACCCGCCCTGGTGGCGGCCGGGGCCTATGAGTTGCCGGATGCCCTCGACAAGATCTCGGTCGACATCCTCATAATCGGCAACATCGTGAGCTTCGCCGTCGCCTACGCCTCAATCGCCTGGTTGCTGCGGTTCGTCGCCCACCACACGATGATGGCGTTCGTGTGGTACCGCGTCGGCCTCGGAGCTTTGATCATCGTGTTGCTCGCCACGGATACGATCAGCGCGACATGACCACTCTCGTCCTGCTGCGCCACGGCCGCACCGACGCCAACTCCGCCGGGATCCTCGCCGGTGACTCGCCCGCCGCCCTCGACGAGGTCGGCGAGCAGCAGGCCCGCGCGGCCGGCGAGCGCCTCGCGGCGGTCAAGTTCGGCTGGGTCGTGTCGAGCCCGCTGCTGCGCTGCCGGCAGACGCTTTCCCTTGCCCTGCCAGGGGTAATGCCGGTCATCGAGGGGGGCCTGACCGAGTGCGGCTACGGCGACTGGGCCGGCCGCAAGCTCATCGAGCTGATGGGGGAGCCGCATTGGCCCGCGATCCAGGCGCACCCGTCGGCGATCACCTTCCCCGGCGGCGAGTCGATGGCGGCGATGTCGGCGCGGGCCGTGGCGGCGGTGCGCCGGTGGAACGAAACCGTTGGGCCTGAAGGAGTCTGGCTCGCCTGCACGCACGGCGACATCATCAAGGCGATCGTGGCCGACGCGCTGGGCATGCACCTCGACCAGTTCCAGCGCATCCACGTCGCGCCCGGCTCGCTGACGGTGATCCGGTACACGCCCGTGCGCCCATTCCTGCTGCGCCTGTCCGACGACGGCCCGCTCGCGGTCGAGCCCGCCTCGACATCCTCCGATGCCCCTGTCGGCGGGGGTGACGACTAGCGTTCTCCCGCGGTAGGGGAAATTGATGAAGTTGAAGGTGCAGGCGGACTTCCACTGCTATCCGATCGGGAAAGACGCGGAGCTGGGCGCCGATGCGCAGGTCGAATACGCCGAGGCCTAACGGCGATCCCGTCGTCGTTGCGGTCCTCGGCGGGCTGCTGGGGAAAACGCGAGGTTAGATGGGCGGCCAGGGGATGGCGTGGCGGTCGTCGGGTGGCTCCGGAAACAGCTGGAGCTTGGCGATCCGGTCCCCCAGCGCCTGAAGCTCCAAAGTGGACAGATAGTCGGCCAGCGGCGCGAGGTCCACCTTCTTCAGAGCGAGCAGATCGGCGTCGGGCACGGCCCGCCCGTGGAAGCCCCAAAGCACGGTGCGCAGTTTGTCGTCGGTGTGGAAGCAGACACCGTGGTCGACGCCGAAGATCCGGCTGTCGGGTGTGGCGAGCACGTGCCCGCCCTTGCGATCGGCGTTGTTGATGACAACGTCGAACAGGGCCAGCCGGGCCAGGGCCGGATCGTCGGCGTGGGCAAGGACATACGGCGCGCCGTCCTCGTCGCGGGCGCCCGCCACCGGCAGCCAATCGGCGGGCAGCTGAGGGGCGGGCATGAAGCCGACAGGAGGTTCGACCAGGTCGTCGAGCCAGAGCTGGCACGACCCGGGGCCCAACGGGCCGTCACGCATCACGGTCGTGGGCACAAGATCCCAGCCGAGCGCCTTGCTCAGTTCGTAGGCCGCGACCTCGCGCGCCGCAAGGGTACCCTCCGGAAAATCCCACAAAGGCCGCTCCCCACGGACCGGTTTGTAAACCGCCTTCAGCGAGTCGCCAAGGGTCACCCGCAGGGTAATGTTCGACGCTTCCACGAGGCGGCCCTCGATCTCGATCTCGGCCGCCCGCAGCATGTCCTCACCTTCGGTGGTAGCCATTGTGGCGGGGGCAGAGGTGGCCGGAGGCGTCAAGCGGCTGGCCGCACAGCGGGCAGGGGGGCCGACCGGCGGCGACCACGCGGCGGGCGCGGTCGATGAAGTCGCGCACGGCGGCCGGGGTCAGCCGGACCCGCAGCCGGTCGAGATCGTCGCTGATCGCGGGGATCTCCGACGCCTCCTCCTCTTCCTCTTCGGGCAGCGGCTCGGCCGTCTCGTCGACCGCGATCGCCTCGATGATGATCGTGTTGTTTTCGACGTCGAAGGCGAGCCCGAGGGTGCCGACCCGGAACTCCTCGTCCACCGGGGCCTCGAGGGGCTCGTTGTCGGGCGGGTCGATGTTGGCGGGCGGCAGCTCGAGGGCGAAGCGCTGGTGCGCCTCGGCCAGCAGCTCCTCCAGCTTCTCGGCGA
>Ga0075421_100000171_pt1 | contig 58995 bp, 91 predicted proteins | sample SoiMetdeltSBSDD5_FD_75292 | JGI IMG/M metagenome (GOLD analysis project Ga0075421, IMG submission 75292) | Bulk soil microbial communities from a Populus tree surrounding site in Tennessee, USA - Soil MetaG P. deltoides SBSDD5 | ecosystem: Environmental > Terrestrial > Soil > Tree plantation... | reverse complement strand
TCAGATCGTCCCCGAACAACTTGCGTAGCTGTCTGCACACGCTCATGTCGAGCGGAACGGTCCAGTGGTTGTACGGCGTTCTAGAGAAGCGCTTGCCAGCGATAGTACGAATCTTCTCGACACGTTCTACGTCGTAGGAGAATCGCACCTCGATGCGGTTTCCCTTGCGCTCTACTTGAACGAGATTGTCCATCACTCGATCATCCCCATGAAGGCCGGAGAGTGAGTGTCATCTCCCATGCCAACGCACATCACCTTGAGATCCTTGCGCCTGCTGCGAAAGCTGAATCCGCAGTCGCCGGCCGGACACTGCCACTTGTGTAGCTTGCGATCCGGCTTCTGAGGGCCAGGCAATTTGTGACTGCGAAGCCTCACTGCTGTCTCGATCTCGAAGCTCTCGATCAGTTCATCCCACAAGTCTCCGACATAGCCACGATGCGCCCCGGTGCCAGGCTCTACACTCAGTCCCATGCCCATCATGATGTTGAGGAATTCTTCGTCGTGATGTTGCCCCTCAACGGTGGACGTACCGATCGTGCAGAACTGATAGTGATGAACCATCTCGTGCGCCAGCCACTCGGCGGCCACGTAGGCGTCAGTCGACTTCGTCACGTCCAACGTGATCGTGGGTAGGAGGCTTCCGTCGGCTGGGCTGTACTCGGCCATGCGCTGGCCTCGTAGCTTGCCGATGCGAAGAGCAACCGGCGGAAGCCAAGTGACGAACTGTCTGTCGCTCACCCACCAGAGGAACTTGTAGGCGTCTCTGAAGAACGGTCCGAGCACTGGCATTGACTCTTGGTATCGACGAAGCGCCTCAACGACCTCTGCGTAGCCGTAGTTCTCACCATCATCGGGCGGTTGTATCTGGCTCATTCTTCCTCCTCGTCGAGGCGACGATGGTATTCGTCATGGATGGTCTTCAGTTCGTCGTAGGTAGCTAACGGCTTGTGCTCGAGCCAGACGTGGCAGCACCGAAGGTGCGCCATCATGTTCCAGATGGCCGTCTTGGCCCGTTCACGGCGCCGTGCCCTGTCGACACCCTTGCGCCCTGTGACGGCATGCCAGCGCTCTAGGTCGCTTGCGAGCCGCTTGTGGTGGTTGTCATGGTGTGTGTGCTGCATGGCGGGTTGCCTCCCTTGTGCCAGCTTGCCACCAGCCCCGACCAGTCGACGCCTGCTGTACGCACAGAGGCCCCGGGCGGTTAGGCACTGGGACCTCTTGTGGCGGGCTACAGCGGGCGCCTAGGCCAGCGCCAGTGCACCTCCGAAGTACTTGATGCACACCGGGCCGATGCCCTGCTCGACGGACTTGGCCGCCTTGAGCTTGCGCCCGCAACGGCAGCACTGCCCGTAGATGAGGATGAACCGCTTGGCCTGCTCGAGCGTCATGCGGTACTCGGGCTTCACCTTCGCCATCAAGCCGGGTGCGTAGGCCCACTCACCCTTCACGTGTTCGTCGCTGAGCGTGAGCCGCTCTCCGTTGATGGCAACCCAGCGCTTCGCATAGCAACGGGTCTTCTGCCTGTTCGGCTTCACCTGAACGATGGTGCCGTCCGGCAGCACGTACACGCCTAGCTGTTCCATCAACTCGTCCTCGGTCATCTCGACCGCCTCGGGCACGGGCGCATCGGCCAACGCCTTCAACTCGTCGATGGCTGCGCTGGCCTCCTTGCGGGTTTCCACCGTGGGCACCTCAACACCCTTGCGCTTCGCCAGGCTGGCAAGGAAGCTGCGCTGAGCGTCGGTGGCAGGTGGGTACGCAGTGACCTGAATGACCTCGTCACCAGGCTGCGCAAAGGCGGCAGGCGCCTGGCCCTGGTAGCACGCCCTCACGTCGTCCACGGTTGCGTGGCGAGCCTTGCACTTGCCGCACTTGACTCCGGCCATAGTTCTTCCTCCTAAGTGACTGTACCGTCAGTGTACCACGGCCGGATATCCCTGGCAAGCCCTGCCACCAGGTGATCCATGGAAGCTAGTGGACAGAGTAGACGGTCTGACCGTCCTGTTGGCTACGCACGTACTTTCGTGCCGACACTGGGCGGCTCACCGGGCGCTGCGTTGCCCACACCTCGATGATCCAGCTCCGGTGCAAGTTCGTGGTGCCAGCTTCCGGACGCAGATCCCAGTCGGACGAACTGTCGCTACGCCAGCCCAGAAATCGCCCCACAAACACTCGTGCTCCGGCGCCAGGGATCTGAAAGAACACCCGGTACGGCAGGCCCCGCTCAAACGGCATGGCTGGATCAACTTCCGGCTTGCCCAACGTGTCACGCCAGCGCACGTTCCCCGGGTCCTCGATGAACGACGGGTCGTTGTCGGTCGACATGCTGCCTCGGCGTTGGTTCTGCAACCGTGCCATCGCAGCCGTCGCCACCTCATCGCCGGCCTCGGCCTTCTCGATGAGCAAGTCTTCGATGCACTGGTAGAAGTCGGGTTCTCCCACCGGCCCTGCGACCAGTACGTGTTCGAAGACGTTGCCGCCACAGTTCGGACAGACATCGTTCCCTGGCACATCGCCGAAGGTGACATGGCCCTCGCTGCGAACAGGTGGATGCCAGCCGAGCTCGTTGCGCATGAATTCGAAGATCTGGTAGGTGGTGCGCTCGCTCAACGACAACTGCCGCACGAACTCGTCCACCATCCAGGTGTCGTACTTCTGCATGATCTGTTCTGAAGTCATCAGTGATGCCCCATGTGCCCTTCGTGGTCGGTACGGAGGAGGCACTGCTCCCCGTCGTACAGTTCGGTCTCCCAGTCGCAGATGTCGGCTGAGATGGTGTTCTTGTTGGCGTCGGTGTCGTCCCCGCCGCACGCAACCAGCGCACCCACGAGAGCGACAACGACAATGATGATGTTCCTCACTTTGTGATCCTTCCGATGGTCTTGCCGGAGAGACGGCCGAGGCCCCTCCGAACGATACGTCTGCCGACTCGGCCTCGGCGAATTGCCCGCACATCGTTGGAGATGCGCAGCAGGGCGTACAGCAAGTTCCTCACTCTCCAACCTCCTCACGAATGCTGTCACGCACACGCATGAGCAGAAGACCTAAGTGGTTGGCGCCCGCCACGTCCTCGCAGCGATGGCACTGGCAGTCTCCCCAGATGTTGTCGTGCCACACGTTGCCCTCGATCAGCAATGCATTGCCGGTCTTCAGAAGCTGGCGCCGTAGCCGAGGAATCTGGAACTTGAGAACCAGCAGAGCCTCCATGAGATCGAACTTGCGCTCCTCCCAGTCCGACCGTAGCTGAGCAGAACGGCCGAGGGTCTTGGCCTGACCCGGAGACCTCGCATGCACCACCTGACGATACTCGGCAGGGTCGATGCACTTCTCAGCCTGGAAGGCGTGCTCGACTGTTGACATGACGTAGGGCGTGCCCCACGGACTCGTCCAGTCGAACGGGCTCCGATGGAAGTTGCTGAGGAAGTCGTAAGCAGTGCCGTCGAAGTAGGTAATCGGTGCTGTGCTCATTTCGTTCTCCTAACGATGTATGTGACGCCACCCCAGGGAAGAGCGGCGATGTCGAGTCCCCAGCCGCACCGGATGCCAAGAGCGTACGACACCCAGTAGAGATTATTCGTGCCCGCTGTTCTCATCGGTCCAGCCTCCCCTTCGTGCCAAGGTCCACAGACCGGGCAGCCGCACGACCAGCAGCAGCGCCGTGGTAGTTGTGCCGTGGCCCCCGAGACCGAGCCATGCTGGGCCTCAGGTAGCTATGCTCTCGGCAGTAGCCGGACTTCGCCTTGGCGCACTTCGGGCACGTGTCCTGCCCTGTTCCGATGCGGGGCGTGGCTGCGGGAGCGGGGCGAAGCTTCGGATACTTCTCGTAGAAGGTCTCGGCGATCACGTTCGACCGATCCGCCATCACAAGCGCCTGCGACTCTTCGCCACGAGCCTGCTTCATCAGGTTCAGCCTTATCCAGATCTCACGGTCGAACGCATCGGCGTAGCTGGCCCGGTAGCCCTTCACGTTCACGCCCTTGCCGAGCAACGGCGCCGGGTCCTCACCACGCTTGATGGCCTCACGCTTGAACATCTCTCGCACCTTCGGCCGCAGGCTCCTGTCGTCTCGGCCGTAGATGAGCTCGGCGATGCGTCGCCCCTCCATGCCAGCCTTGCGCATGCGGTAGGCGTTGACCTGATGCGACTCAGCCGGGTTGAACTTCGGCTCCATGCGGTCAGCGAACGCCAGGCGGATGGACTGCCACAGTGCGTCGATGAACATCAGGTCGCTCTCGTACCCGCACACGTCCATGTAGTAGGTTGTGCCGTTCTCGTACAGGAAGCAAGCCTTGCACTCGAAGTGCACGACCACAGACGAAGCGAGGTACCGGTACGTCGAGGAGAACTCTCCGTAGCTGCACACCACGATCTTCCTCCACGAAGGAAGAACGCCGACCGGGCTGGCTTTCTGGAGCATGGCCTCTTCGATGCGGTACTGGTACATCAGAGCTTCGGCCTTGGCCCTGCATGACTTGGCTTCTTCGGGGAAGGTGGTCGACTCGGCCTTTGCCAGCAGCGCCTCCACCTTCCGCAGGATGTCATCGATCTTCTTGGCGTCGGGTTCCATTGTCCTGTTTCTCCTAACGAACTTCGTAGATGTCGGTCACGTAGAACGTGCGGCGTGCGCCGTTGTCTCTGTCTACCACCTCCACCTCAAGGTGGTCCTCGTAGTCGAAGTTGAAGCCTACGATGCGGGCTACCGAGATGTCCTCACGGCAGCTTACACCAAAGTGATTGCGACGAACAGACACGAAGCTTCCCCGAAAGTGCCCGGGCACGTAGTTCTTCCCTTCCCCGTGAGGAGGAATCCATTCGCCCTGCACACGCTCGATGATCTCGTCCTGGTCAGTGTCGTCGTCCCAACCGGGCCGGTCGACACCCTTGCCGCTGAAGCTGCCCTTTGGTTGGCGCTTCACTAGTGGCTGCGACTGGTTGTGCTGCACGCCTGTCAATGTCGTGTAGGCGGTACGTGCTGCGCCAGGGTTGCCTAGCCCCAGTATCTGAGCGACCTTGCGCCACGACTGGCCCTTGTGGTCCCGTTCCCGGATGATGTCGTCACTCGTGAAGTCGTACGTGCGTGGCGCCCGCTGGCGAGTTACCTTCTCCACAGCGCCGTCGATGAATTCCTCAGCAGCAGCCACCTCTTTCCGCTGGCGCCGCAGTCTTGTCGTCTGGTTGCTCACCAGGTCTCGCACCTTTCGTATCCGGTTACGTGGTTCACGGAACAGCCCATCGTGCCACGGTCGCAACAGCCAAGCTCATCGGCCAGTCGCTCAAGGCGCCTGCCCTCAGCCTGACGAGCCTGTGCTCGACGAATGGCTGGCAACGCCTCCTCGTAGGTCATGTACCTCGGCTTCGGTTCCTCGCTATCGACCACACGCATGCCGCTGTCGTTGAACTTGTGGCAGTAGGTGTTCGAGATGTCACGGTGCGCAGCTAGGCGCCGTTCACGTGCCTCCTCCATGTCTGCCGTGCGATGCGTGCCGTAGGTACCGGCTCGGTTGCGCTCGGGCGGGCTGAAGCTGCCTTGCGCTTCCATGCCCTTGCGCACGCCCTTCTTGCGGCGCTTGCTCATCCTCTACTCCTAACGTGGGCTTACAGGGATATCCTAGCATACCTCTTGGCCTAAGGCAATCTGACGATTGCGCTCAACTTTGGGTGGCTATGGTCCAGCCGTCCTTCTTGACCAGAGCGAAACGCTCGCCCTTGGCGTCGGTTCCTATGGCGTAGGTCATGCCGTTGTTGCGGGTTACCTTCGCCACGGTCCACACGACCTTGCCGCTGACGACCTTCATGCCAGCCTTTAGTTCCTTGGCTTGCATCGTTCCTCCTCCTTGACATGGCGCCAGGCGCCGGGAGCCGCATGCTTTGCAGTGCGCTCGATGGGCAAACCACAGATGCGACATATGGGCTCGGCAACCAATTTGATACCACGCCTGCTTTCGTCTGTCACAAGCGTAGGCTTGGCGAAATGGGGCTTCATTGTTCCTCCTAAGGTAAATGGAGTGCGGCTACCCTCGTAGGCTACAGCGGCCTACCAGCTTCGCCGGCGGATTTACGCCGCACTCCAAGTGGCACGGGCAGGAGTTGAACCTACCGTCCGGCAACGTGATTCCGGACCCCTTGCGTGCCGTGGTGGGGGAGGTTGCCCTCCCCCGGCTGGCTCACTCGGCTTCGGCCTGCTCGGCCTGCCGGGTGCGGCCGCCCTTGCCGGGCAGTCGGGACTCGAAGTGGGCGCCCTCACCCTTGACCTCGTCGTAGATGCGACGCACGGTGCGGGGCGAAACCTCGAGACGCTCGGCGATGGCAGCCCAGGAGAGCTCCTGCTTGCCGTCCCGAAGCTGAACGATCAGCTTCTGGGTCTGCTTGCTGCGGTCGCCGTCCTTGGTGGTGAACTTGCGGGGCATTTGGTACTCCTACTTGTAAGGGCTTGCCTTGCGGCTTGCCTTGCTTGTGACATCATCATGCTCCTACCACAACCCGAACGCAAGGACTTTCTCGAACTTTCCAGAAAGAACGCTTCTACCAGGTGAAACTCGAGGCGCCAGCCGCCACCGGCGCCCCGAGCGACCCCCTAGCTAGGCAGCCTGGCGCTGTTCGGCTGCCCGCTGGATCGGGATGATGGCTGCGTCCTGCCTGGCGCCCTCCAGGTTGGGTGCGCCCTGCCGTGCGTCGAGCCACTGGCGCCCGAGGTTGTACAGCAGTGACAGCACAGCAGCACCACCGATCATCACTGCGTTCTGCCACCCGCTCAGGTCCACCTCGTTGTTGACGTAGACGAGCGGGAGCGCTGCCTGTGCGAACGTGACGGCCATTCGCACGAAGATTGCCTGCCAGTTGAACATGTTGTCTCCTCAGTTACATGGTTCCTGATTGGTAAGATCGATGATGTGCTGCGCTTCGACCTCTAGAGCCGTGTCATCTCCTCGAGCAACAGCGACAAGTCCTTGGCCAATCGTACGAATGATGTCGTCGTTCTGGTCAATCCGGCATTGAAGACGATCGCTCAGTTCATCGTTCTGAGTCTCTAGGTCTTGTATGACTACGACGAGCCTCTCGTTCTTGTTGACAAGATCGTCGTAGCTGAACACAAGCACGATCATGGCTACCGCCCAGACAATGCCAGCGAAAGCCAGAATCAAGAACGACCAAGTCTTGATCCTCTCAGTTCTGACGAACCGGTTCATGCCGTTAAGTGCCTCGGACTTCTCGCTTGAGCGCATCGAGTTCCATCCTTAAGCGGTTCTTGTCTGCGTCACACGCAGCCACCCGCTCCCGAAGTTCACCGATCATCTGATTGGACGTGTAGAACTTCTCGTCGTAAACACGAGCTTGTTCGTAAAGCCTGTCCTCCGCTTTCTGAGCTCGGCCACGAAGTTCCGTGTTCTCCTCGCTCAACATCCGCATGTGGTCTCTCATGCCGGTCACCAGCAAGCTGGCGTCTTCAGTCCTACGTTGACGAAGAGCGGCGAATCCTCCAAGAAGTGCAGCAATAGCTGAGAGAATCACTGCACCGGCGGCGAGAGGTTCCACTAATTGCTACTCCGTGAACGTGATCTTGCCGACCACGCTGCCCTCGGCGGGCCATGCGACGGGGCCTGCGGGAGGAGCAGAGGCGGAGCCGGTGATCGGAATCCTGAGCAGATCCTGAGGGCTCCAGTCCTTGATCGCAGTGTCATAGCCACGGGCAGCCCAGTGGTTCTGAGTATGGCTGAGGACGGTCTTGCCCTCGTCGTCGCTCGTGTCGATGAACCACCGATGCGAACTAAAGAGAACGAGCCAGACTCCGTCCTTGCCCTCCGGGTCCTTGACGAAGTCGAGCGCCTGATCATCAGGCCCGCTGCCCGGCGTCGGCACAGTGCGCAGGCTGTCGACGTGATCCTGATCCCAGACCTGAGGGGTGTTGTCGTCGTTGGCCACGATGATGCCGCCGTTGGCACGGATCATCCACATGTAGATGTTGACGACGTCTTGGCTCCACAGCCAGAACTTGTCGAACAGGTTGGTGACGTAGACCTCGGGCTTCTCTGCGCCCTTGATCAAGAAGTACATGTCTCGGTCCTTTGGTTTCTCGGGGGTGGGTGGTTGACCGGTCGGCCTCGGCCACTGACCGAAGTCGTCCGCATAGGTCTCGTTGTAGTCGACGATGCCGCCGCAGAAGTTCTGACCGTTCAGGTACTGGCGGAAGTGAGCCTTCGGCGAGACACGACCGCTGCTCCAGGCGTATGTCTGCCAGCCCCACCGGCAGAAGTCCGTACCGACCCAGTAGTCGATCGCATCATCACTGCCGTACAACCCGACGAAGTCTCGCCCTCCGTCTACCCTCGCAGCGTCCCTCAGGAACTCTGTGCCAGCATCCTTCTGCCTCTGCGTCAGACCACGGAAGTCAACGTCACAGGCGTAGAACACTGGCGCATCGTGCATGCCGAGATCACGCAAGTGATGCCTGCTGATGCGAGCATGCGTGTCTCCGCTGTCGGTGAACATGAACCCGGCTGTCGTTTCTCGACATGCCACCACACTCAGGCCCCTACTGCGAAGCTGCCCAAGTTCGGGGAGGTCGAGATACTTCAGTGGGTTGGGGTCTGGATCGCCGATGTACCGAGCGACGAAGCTCACGCCCTTACCCACGGCGCAGTCGAGGTTCGGATGTGCGAACGCATAATCCATTCCACTGGGCATATCTCTCCTTTCTATTGTTTCGAGGTCTTCTGAGCCTCCGTGAAGAGCAGGCTCGGTCGAACCCCAGCGTGCACGGCGTGGAACAGAAGACTGTCGGCGCCATTGATGTCGCCGTCCTTGATCCTCTGCAACACCTCCGCAGCCACGGTCTCGGCGATGTCCTCCATCGGCTGGCCTGCGTCACGCTTCTCCTGAACAGACGCATGCAGCTTGGGGAAGTCGTTGTGCGTGAGAACTTCAGCTAGATCGGGGATCTTCGTCATAGATCAGCCTTCCATGTTCCGACTATTGAAGCCCATCCGGCAGGCGCACTCTGAATTTCAACATCTCCGTTGGGATAAACGTTGAGACGACCAGAGACTTCCCCGTTGACAGATGTAGGGAAGAGTTGGTTGCCCCCAGGTCGATAGCCAACTGGCAACTGAGTGACGATGTTGCTGGTCTTGCTGGCCCCGTTCGCTAGTCCTCGGATGTGAACCACTCCAAAGTCGTCCTTGAAGTACTGACACTTCCTCCAGGCGCTGGTCGGTCCTGATCCCGTGTTGTAGTTGACCCATCCGTTGAGGAAGCTGAACTCTTTCCAAACCTGCATGGACTTGTTGAGGTAGTTGGGGTCAGCAGAGAAGAGGTTCTCACCTATGCGAGACCAATAGTTCGCATTCACGAGGATCAGCTTCCCACTGGCACCGCCGATGACCCTCTGATACATCCCGACGTCACTAGCCACATCCATCAACGCAAATCCAACGCCCTGCTCGTGAATCGTCATTCGTTCGTAGTAAAGAGTCGAGTCCTCTGGCATGACGATACCAAACCAGATCGCAGTGTGATCCGTAGCAGTACCACCAATGATGTTGCCCTTGAGATACCGCCACCCGTCTGGGCGCCTGTAGATCTGGGGAAAGGTGTCGATGCCGTTGACAGCACTATCTCCGAACCAGCCGTTCTGAGATCTCATCAGGCTAAACCAATGAGTATCTCGTTCCCTCTCCCACGATTCAACGGTGGGCCAAGTTGCTCCGTTGAGACTGATGTAGGCGTTCGTGCCAGCGTTCGCAATGATTGCGCCGTTGGATTGGATGGTGATCTGCTGGTTGACATCGTTGGCGAGTACGGTTGCTCCCCAGAGGAAGGGCGGCCTGTACTCCTCGGGAAGAATGAAGAAGTTGCTGTTGATCGTCCCGTTCTTGATCAACCCCTTCATGCGAACCCAGCCGTCGCTCTGCTTAGCGAAAGCCGCAGTATCCCAACCAGCACCGTAGTTCACCCACGAGTTCAGGAAGGCAGGATTGCTACCGACACCGACTTCTTTCCAGGGCTCGATCTTGTCTATCTTCTCGTTGACCGCTGTAGGAACCAAGTCGCCGAGTACGAAGTGGTCGCTACCCCATCTGAGGATCCAAACGTTGTCTCCCCATCCTGGCTTGTACGTGGTCAGATAAGGGACCCGAGGAACAATGTTGACCTGGCCTCGGATCAACACGTCAACGCCACCCAGATGAACGCCAGTGACAACGCCCTGCATCACGTGAGCGTATGGGCTGCTGTCCGCCGCCGCTCGCTGAGGGGCCTGAAGCCGAGCGAGCTCTTGGATCATTCGGTCGAGAGCAGTCATCGGACGTGCCCCACCGATCCGATAGCCCGACGTCTCGTCTGCGCAGTCATGACGCCTTCGACCAGATCAAAGTGAATGACGTTGAGAATGTTGACGTCATCTGCGTTCGCATCATCTATCTGAACCTTAACGGTGTCGCCAGACTCGTGTGCCGGGTTGCAGATCGCACTGAAGTCGTATGTCTCCATCACACCAGTCACACGGTTGAAGATCGCCTTTGCAGCGTCCTTGGCTTGCTGATCGCTGCTTATGTACTCGCTCACGAAGAAGTACGGCACAGCGCCGTAGATCGACTGAGCTGGATACATGGGATCAAAGTACGTGGGCGACGCTGGATCGGTATCCCAGTACTGGCCTTCGTACGTGTCTGAGTTGGATGTGGACTGACTGCTAGCGACGACGCCGTTGTAGCCCTGTTCGTCATCCAAGCTTCTGGTGAGATCGAGGATGGTAGCCTCTGAGTCTCCTATGTAGTCGAACACGACAGGATCGGCAACGGGGTCAGGAGCCGGGCGAACCACTAGACGACCGATGCCGTCGAACAGAACTTCAGCACCGATGCCCTGCGCCATCTGCACGGCAGCATCCTTCCATGGATCGTTGTCACGAAGGAAGGTTCTAGACGGTGGATTGAAAGACGAGGCCGTCAGCACGAAGTCACTGTCTTCAAGAATCGGAAGACGATTCTGCACTAGGCGCTTGATTTCTAAGGGAACGTCCAGCGCCTCCACGGGGATGATGTACGGCTCGATGAATCTGTTACGGCTTACCGCTCGAGAGCGATCGTAGCCCTGGATCACGACAGTGCGTTCTCCACTAGAGTCCGTCCTGATCTGCGGAGCGGAGATGCGGAAGACGCCCATGGGCACGAGTTCTTCTTCTCCGTCCGAGTATTGGATGCCGCTCAGAATACGTATCTCGTTGCCGAGCGGCCAGAGGCCTCCCTTGCCCGAAGCCTGGCTCGGTAGCATCTCCATGATCTCTGCCGTGGCTGGCAGGACCACCTCGCAACGCTTGCGAACGTCCGCAGTGAAGTCGTCGTCGACGGTAGCTGCGAGCAACGGCAGGTTCGTCACAAGAGGCTGAGCATCTCTGTACAGGTCGACACGAGTGACCTTGGTGTGATTGAACCTGAGCGTGTGGAGGAATCTAAGTGTGACTGGCCACATTGTTCGCATCCAAACGATCGACCTCTTGGAAGGGAATCGCTAGCTGGTACACGTCATCTTCTCCGTGCAGAGCATCCCACAAGTGCGCCCTGAACTGAACGTCCGTGGCGACCTCTGTCCACCACGAGCCCTTCGGAGTCTGCACGAAGATCATCGTGTGATGCATGTCAAGAAGCGCTTGCATGGCGTCGAATTCTGCTTGCGTTCTCAACGTGAACAAGATGCTGAAGGAGTCCGAGCCACCGAACCCCTTGATGATGATCGGATTGCGACGCCCGATGGGCTGATAGAACCTCCGCTCCTTCTTGCGGTTGATCTGAAGCCAGTCATCAGCGACAGGGAAGGACCGGCTCAGCGTCGGATCCATCGTGCACTTCAGCGTGACCTTCTTCCCTACGACCGTCACGCTGGCGTTAGCACTCCACTGGCTCTGTGCGTCGAAGCCGAGACCCGTGTATCCACTGGCTACACGGTAGAGAATCGACTTGTTGAGATGCACTTCGTGGTCCATGATCGTGAAAGGAATCATCGCCTTCGGAACACGATCACTGAGCAAACCTTCGTCGTAGCGGAAGTACTCCCAGGTCGTTCCGCCGTCACGAGACCGCATGATCTCAAGATAGTCAGGGTTCGGTTCCTCACGAACCTCCATCTCGGCAGTCATCTCGTCTGACGGTCCGGCCAACTCCCAGAGACGACCACCGAACTGGCCCTGGTCTCTCCACGTCGTCACATTGGGGAACTGGAAGTACGTCTTGGACAGAACGTTGCCAGCGCCTGTCTGATCATCACGGAGCTCAACGAAGTAGGCGTATCCCTGCCATCCCCCGGCAGAGAACCCTTGCCCGCTGATGTGCTCGATAGACCAACCCTGATAAGGAGCTTCGACAGTTGCGACCGTGACAGTCGCACCAATGGCTGTCGTTGCCGTGGTCTCCGTGGCTCCCTGGAAGAACTTGACGTTCTGACCGGCTGCACCGTTGTCGTTATCGAACTGCACCTTGATGAAGTTCAGTGACGAACCGGCCCAAGCAGGAATCGCAGCCGTGCTGATAGCAGTCTTCTTCAACCCCTCAGTTCCATTGGTTGACCACTCCCAACGCAGCTTGCCATCCGTCTGAAGGATGAGCCTGGCGACGCACTGCTTGTTCGTCACGTAGTCCCAGATATCCCAGAGAATCGCCTCTTCTTCGGGGAGCCAGTCCAGCAACGCTTCACCGATGATCAACTGGCAGTCTGTAAACGCAAGCGACTTGGCATCCCCCACGCTCCAAACGTCTGTGTCGCCCTTGAAGACGATCATCTCATCGACGTAGTGGAACTCACCTACAGGCACAGCGGAAGCCTGCACGACCATAGACACCATCGTTGCGTTCATAGGAACGTTCGTACGAGCCTTGGCAATCGTGTCGAAGTTGGCGTTGCTGTCTGTGGCCGTAATGTTCTCGAGAAGAACAGCAGGCAAGAGACCGCCGCCCGAATCGAAGAACAAGATGTTCACAGAGCATGACCGACCGGTCGTACCGGCTCGGAAACGAGCAGCAACTGTGATCTCCTCGCCACCTGTGACCGGGATGGCGTTGGGGAAGGCAGTCGTAAAGGCAACGGCATCTCCAGTAGAAGACGCTCTTTCCAGGCGAAGAGAAGCTAAGCCTTCACGGGCCTGCGTCGTCGAGCGAGTGATAGTGGTACCAGCTTGGTTCACCCATCCTGTCACTCCTGCCGCAGCATCCTCGAGACCAGACTGATGACGAGTCAGCCAGTTGCGAACGACCGTCCGAGCTCCAGTGTCCGGAGAGATCGTTGCCATCGTGGTGCCGCCGCCAAGATCAAACGGAATCTCTTGGCTGTCGCTACCCGAGTAGACCATCGCCTGATCAACGAAGTGGTTCTCGCCAGCCAGAGCAGAAGAGAATTCCAGCTTCAGCCTCGCCTTCACGATGCCTGCGGGAGAAGCCGGGACAACAGCGGTCACAAACGCCTTGGTCCATCCAGTAGTGGTATCCGTCACCGGAGAACCGTTCTGCGTGGAAACTACTGTGTTGGATCCGTTGATCAACTCCAAGGCAAGGATGGTGGTTCGACCCGTGGTACCGGCCTTCACCCATACGAACGCACTGACCACCTGACCTGGCACCACTGGCACGCAGACGTCGGCTAGCTGGTCGCTGAACGCCTGTGCCGTGCCTGTTGTACCTGTCCTCTGCACTTGCAAGCTGGCGGCTCCGTGCAAGAACTGAGACGTCACTCGGCTGATCGCCGTAGACGTGCCAGCTATCCAGTCTCCTGTCGCAGTCTCGAAAGATGAGGAGTCTGCCGCCAGCAGATTGCTAAGGGCCGGAATCACTCGGAGCTCAACAGACGTGTCTACAGCTTGCGCAGTGAGAGACGGCGTCAACGGTGCAGCGAACGTTGTGTCAAACGTGATGTAAGACCAGTCCGAGTCGAGAACACTAGGCACACGCTGACGAACTTGGACGTAAGCACGGAACGACTTACCGTTCTCAAGGGCAACAGGTAGATCAAAGTCCAGTGCTTCCGTGGACATCACGCCGCTGTCGTAGACGGCATTGCCGTTCATGGCCTCTTCTTCGGGATCCAGATCACCGGGCCATGTGACGGTGGTCTTCTGGATCACGATGATACGAACGGCGCTCTGGATGTCGCCCTCTTCATCCTCGTAGTCCCAAGTGATGGTCGGCTTCGCAGTGTCGACAACGGGGGACAAAGGACCCATGACCGTCACCATGGGCTTCGAGTTGATCTTGAACGGCGTACCGACAGGCCAATCGCTCCACCAGTCTTGACCGTTGAAGTCGATCGCCGTGCGGATGAAGGCGTAGTACCTCTTGCCATGCTCGAGCGTGAAGTCTTGAGTGATCGACCCCATGCCTCCGCCGGTCGGTAGAGAGATGCTCGACATCTTGGTGACCCGATGGGACTGTCCTGAAGTGTTGCCAGCCGCAACGTAGATCGCAGCAGTGGACGTCAGGATGTTGAAACCAGCGTCTTCGACGATCGCAGCCGGGAAGATCTTCAACTGGAACTTCTTCTGGGGAGCGCTTGAATCAACAGTCCAGCGAAGGGTTGGATCACGAGTTGGGAAGACCTGCTCCGCCACCGGCTCGATGAAGTGAGGAACGGGCTTGCTCAAGATGTCAAGCTGCACACGCAACTTGTAGAAGTAACCCGTCCCGAGGAAGTGCGCAGCTACAGGAGTGATCCGAGCACGAAGATCGTTGATGTTCGTCTGTGTCCACTCAAGCGTGGGGTTGCCCGATCCGTCCTGAGCGAAGTTAGCCCACGGTCCAACGATCCACTGATTCAAGTCGGCACCGTCAGGCAGTGGATAGAGCTCGATGCGCCCCAACCGTTCATCAGTCACTGCGCCGTTACCGAGACCGAACATGTACTGAGCCGCTCTACCGTTTGCGATGCAGTGCACCCGCACACGACGGCAGCGCTCATTCGCAGCCAGCGTGTATGAGTTCATGGTGCAGCGATAATCCCCGGGAACCACTGAGGCCACGTCGAAGATGCGAGTCCATGGAGTGCTTCCATCGATGTACGTGGTCGGAGGAATCTCATCAGCAAGAGCAGCGTGATGAGTGCCAGGCACGCTCGCACCGTTGCCAGCTTCGATGTTAAAGCCAGTTGACAGCAGCGTGCTGTCCGGCACGAGGTCTACCAACTGATCAGTCATCGGTTTCCAACTCCTGCCCTCGTGGCGTGAAGCAGTCGACTAAGAACTTCGCTCTGACTGAGAGCCCTCTCGATTTCCTCAGCATCTTGGGCACTCTTCACGTTCGGGAAGATGAACTGCATCGTTGTGTTCGTCGTCGTAGTGCCTGTGACGGGACCGGCGTTGAGCGCAGCCATACCACCGAGTCGATCCGAGATATCCGGACCAACGCTGGACAGCAGGCGCTGAAGAGGATCCATCTGAGAAGCCAGACCCTTGATGAGACCCTCCATCAACAGAACACCGATCGGCTCAAGCAGGACCTTGTCCTTACGAGGCGGACCCTTCCAACTGACGATGCTGCCAGCCAAGCCGGTCAACGTATCCTTGACAGAACCGATCTTGTCCTTGATGCCGTTGATGAGACCTTGGATAAGATCCTTACCGATGCTGTACAGCGTGCTCGCCAGGTCTCCGATCCATCCGATGATCTTGCCAGGCAACCCGGCGAACCAGCCTGCTAGCTCGAATGCCTTGGCGATGAGACCGTTGAGGAAGCCCTGGATCAGGTCAAGACCCTTCTGGTAGAGCAGGCTCCCAAGATCGCCCAGCCAGCTAAGGATATTCCCCGGCAACGCTGCGATCCATCCGCCGATCGTGGAAATGGCGGAACTGATGGCGTTCTTGATGGCCTCCCACGCCCCAGAGAGAACACTGACGCAAGCGTTCCAAGCCTCGGTCCAGATGGAGCCGAAGATCAACCAATCGAAGAAGCCCTGGATCAGCCCAACGATGAAGCCGATCACGTTCTCAATGATGTTGCTGATCAGTTGCCACGCTGAGTCCAGGATCGTCGAGCAAAGATCCCAGGCGATCTGCCACGTTGTCACGATGGCTTCGATGGCTGTCTCTATGACCAACTTGACGAAGTCGATGCCAGCCTGAACGATGGTCTGTATCTGGGTCCACACCCCACCGACCACGTTTGTCAAGCCGGTCCAGAAGGTGTTCCAATCTAGGGTGATGAGACCCGTGAAGATCTGGATGATGCCTCGGATGATCTGCAGCACGCCCTCGATCATGCCACGGATCAAGTTCCACACAAGCGTTGCGGCAGAGAGGATGTTGTCGCCGAAGGCGTTCCAGATAGTCAGCGCTGACTGGACGAAGTCGTCGAACAGTCCCAACAAGAATGTGATGACACCGAGGATGATCTTTCCGACGAACTCGAATATCGGCCAGATCTTCTTCCAAACAGCCGTAACAGTGTCAACCGTTCCCGTCACGAGATCGGCGAAAGCTCCGAAGACAGGGAAGACGTTAGACTCCAGCCAACCCCTCAGAGATCCCCAACGCTCCATGATTTCATCAACAAGCGTGCCGATGATCGGGGCAACCTTGTCAACTACATCCTGGAAGACACCAATCAATGTCTGGACTGTAGAAACGATGGCATCGATGGCCTTGGGAATGTTCTCCTTCAGCCAGTTCCACACTCCCATGACGACGTTGCGGAACGTCTCGTTCTCTCGCCACAGAAGCACAATCGCAGCGATCAACGCCACGATGGCGATAACGACACCGCCTGTCACGGCGATGATGGTCAGCAGCGCACCTATGCCGAGACCCACTGCGGCAGCGACAGTCCCCAGCCATCCCACAAGTAGCAGGATGGTTCCCCCGAAGATCAACAGGGCAGCAACGACAGCGGCGATGATGCCAATGACCTTCTGAAGGTTTGGATCGAGCTCTGCGAACTTGTTAGCCAGCTTCGTGATGAAGTCGACCACGCCACGGATGGCTGCGAGGAGAGGGGTGCCGAAGCGGATCGCCAAGGTCTCAAGCGAACCCTTCAACTGCTCGATGGACCCTCGCAGGTTGTCCATCCTGGTCTCCGCCACGTCCTCCGCAGAGACCTTGCCCATGGATGCAGCGAGCTCATCAAATCCAGCAGCGCCCTCGTTAGCGATGACGGCAGCAGCACGGATGGCGTCACTGCCGAACAGCGTTTCAAGCGTGAGAGCCTTCTGCTGATCGGTTTGCCCAGCAAGCGCATCGGCGAGAGTCTGGGCGATGTCCCGCATGGGCTTGATCTTGCCCTGCGCATCGAAGAACGCATTGCCCATGTCGTCTGTCAGAAGACCGAGGTCCTTGAACAGAGCGATCTGCTTCTCAGTAACCGGCTGGAGGTTCGCCAGGAAGGTCTTCAGCGAAGTGCCAGCGTCGCTCCCCTTGATGCCAGCGTTGCCCATCGCTGCGATTGCGACAGCAAGATCGTCGAAGCTGAGACCGACCAGATTCGCTGTAGCGCCAGCTTGCTGGAGGGATTGACCGAACTCGTTGACGTCAATGGCCGAAGCGTTAGCCGCACCTGCGATCAGGTCGGCAACGTGCTCCATGTCCTGGCCGCTGAGATTGAAAGCGTTGAGGGCGTTGGCTGCGATGGTTGCAGCAGTCGCAAGATCTACTTCACCAGCAGCGGCCAAGTTGACGGCTGCATCCGCTGCGCCGTTCAAGACGTCTGCTACTGGGATGCCAGCCTTGACCAACTCCTCGATAGCGCCCGCAGCCTCCGTGGCGCTGAACTTCGTGTCGGCACCTAGCTGAAGCGCCTTGTCACGTAGCTTGTCGAGCTCTTTGCCTGTCGCACCGCTTACCGCAGCAATGCCGGACATGCGCTCTTCGAAGTTGGCAGCGCTGTTGATCGCTAGGCCGAGACCGGCTGCGATAGCTACGCCTGAAGCAGCGATGATGGCACCGCTGATCTTGGCTGCCTTTGTGAAGTTGGTCGATGCCGTCTCGGCCTTGCCGAAGCCGGTTACAGCCTCGTCGCCGTCGACAACGATCTTGCCCCTTGCTGTTCCAAGATCATAGTCGGGCATGGTTCACATCACACCTTGAGATCGGTGAAGACGCCGACGACGAGACGAGGGCATGCCACCTGCCAAACAGGAAGCTCGAGAAGAGCGCCGCTGTTCTGGAAGACATGAATCTGATTGCGAAGGTTTGTTCCGGGCTGTTCCGAACCGAAAGTACGAACCCAAGGAGTAGTCGTCGGAGCGCCAGGCGTCAACACGGGTGCGCAGTATCCACCGCCACCGTAGAGAAGCGTGCCAGGCCCAAGCCCATCCATGGCAGCCATGTTGATCCAACGGCCGCCAGATGAGTTACTGGACCATCCGACGTCGAACACAGCGTTTGCAACGCCTTCGTTTGTGCCCGGAGCATCATCCCCAGGAGTGAAGAAGGCAACGTTTGCCTGACGAACGAGATCACCGGTCACCATCGGAGTTGTCGTGTCGCCCCATCCAGTGGTTCCCGTGATAGTGCCAGACCCCTTGCCGGTGTACTGAACGATGGTGTCAACACCAGCATTTCGCACGACCACGAACTCGGGGTGAGTCGCCGTGGCGTCCTTCAGGACTGCGTTGTTGGCCACGAAGAGAGATGTCTGGGGGAGGTTCAGCCCGTTGGACCCGGCAGCGATCGTGGTCTGAGGAACAGGAGATCCGGTTGGGATCCCGTCATCGAACCCCGTGCCCTGAGTTGTGATGCGGTTGTTGAAGGCGACAGGAACCCACTTGCCGCTAGGAATCCTCTGAGCCACATCATGCATCCAGAAGATGAGCGGCTTGATGCCCAGGTGCTTGCCGATGATGTCGATGGCGGTCTGCGTGGGGTTCTGTGCGACCAGACCAGCATCCTGCATCAACAGCCACGCAGCGAGAAGATCGTCGTTGACTAGGATCTCGAAGTTGTTGGCCTTGTTCCACACGAGATCGCCGCTCGTAAAGCCAGCCGCCGCCATGTCGGCTGACCTCACGATACGAGCGTCCGCCTTGCCTACGTAGTCAACTTGGATCATGGGTTCACTCCATCTTGAACGACGGCTCCGGCCTATCCTCCGTAGGCGTCGGCCGTTCCGATGAAGCTTCTCTGCCCCGAAGCGCTGTGATGTCAGCGAACTGCCGAGGCAGCCCGACGTACCTTCTCAGGACGTTCTCACGTGCGCCCTTGATCTGCGCAGGCTTCTTGCCCTTGGTCTTCACTGCGTCCATCGCAGACTCCACAGCGCTGCCGAAGGCGAGGCAGGCCTCGTCGAAACAGAACGCCGTGTAGAGATCTTCGATGAACAGCATCTCGCTAGGCCTCTGGCTCAGCTTCGACGCCTGTTGATAGGTCGTCCACAACATCGGCAAATTCCTTGCGAAACTGCTCGACGTTGCGGGTACCTCCGACCGCCCAGTTCATGATGAAGAAGCGGTCATCCAAGGATGTCTCATCGACCCAGAGACCGTCACCGAGCAACGCCAGGAGCTCTTCGGTATCCCTCTCTTCGACTGGGATGACGACTTCCTCTTCCCACTCATCGTCGTGATCATCGTCCGGAGGATGAACGTGGATCTCGGTGGGAACGGGAACGATGTGAGGCTCCACCACGCACTCGCAGGTGACCATGTTGACGAGCTCGATCGTTGATTCGAGCAGCGCAGGATCCTCCAGAACTGAAGAACCAACAGCAGAAGCCGTCGGACGACCCTCGGCTGCATTCAACGCTTCTGAGACGATGGGCATCAAGGCGTTGGGGATCTTCCCAGCCTTCAGGAAAGCATCCATGCCCTTGTTGATCGCCTTGCAGACGTTCCCAGAAGGGAGCTCCACAAACACCGCACGACGACCACCTGCACGCCACTCGCCGGCGGACGTAGCTCCACCACGGCGCTCCGCCAAGGCGGCGTCTCTGGTCTGCTTGACTCTTCCTGCTTCCCTCGTAACGGCTTGCTCGACTGCCCGGCGTGTCCTGCGATTGGGAGCCGCCTTCTTGGCAGACGTCTTCTTGGGAGTCGGCTTTCTGGATTCCGGCATGGGTTCCTCGACCTCCTAGTTGCCAGATTGCGTTGATATTGCTGACTAGAACGGACCGGTGATGAGGTAGGTCACTCCGGACGCAGTGTTGACGGCCATGTTGCACCATCCCGTGGCATCACGGAAACGGCTTCCCTCGACGACGAAGACCTTGCGACCGTTGGTAGCCAGGACAACGTCGACGTCTCGGTTCAGCGTCTTGTAACCGAGAGGGTTGGAGGCGTCAGGATCATCGAACGTCACGGTGCGTGAGGCGCCGCTCGTGTTCTCGATCTCGACCTGGTATCGCTGGCCGCTTCCTACCTGAAAGCGATCGGTCGCCGCTGCGGCGACGGGCGTGACAGCCACGCCAGCGATGTTGAAGGGGTTGTTGACAGTGAGATCGGCCACGGTTCCTCCTTACGGGATCGCCGTGATGGTCTCGTTGAAGATCAGGTCGTACAGAGCGTCGAGCGTGGCGACCTTCTGGCTGGGGAAGGCGGTCCCGCTGCATGCGGTCAGATACCACTGACCATCAGCGAACTCACCCTCCACGTCCCCGGTCGCACGGCAGCGATACAACACGACGTGCACATCGCCACCGTTGTCGCTCATGGCCTGACCCTCGGCCTTGAAGAACGGCCGACTGTCGGTCGCCTTCTTGGCGACCTTCTTGATCTGGTTCGGCGTGGAGCCGGTGTCGGTCAGCGTGCCACCCACGATCGCCTTGTAGACGTCGAGGTGGAGACCACCGGCCTCCAACTCCCATTCCACCTTGGGACCCAGACCACGAGACGTGATGACCTTGTCGTCACCACGGAGCTCTTCGAAGTCCTCTGCCTCGGTGAAGCTCAACGTCCGAGCCGCCGGTAGATCCAGCGCCGTTCCGGGCGTTTCGAGAGCGTCAGCCGAGATCGGGGTGATCCGAATGTCCCTGATCCCGAACGGATACGCCACTCCGAGAGGCATTCCCGTTCCTCCTTCCGTATAGAGGGTCCCGATATCTCTTTGTCTCTATCAGCCGACCCGAGCTGATTGAGAACTTGTGTAGAACGATGACTCCGTTACCCGAACCGCAGAACCGTGAAGTGCACCGGATCTCGATGGTCCCAGCTTCCCAATCGACGATCCCATGCATCTTCGCCGGACAGCGCAGTTCCATCAGGCCTCGGCCTTGTCCTTCTCCGCCTTGTCGAGAGCCTTGTTGATCTCCGCCTTGGTCATGTTGTGTTCGGCGGTGTCTGCCGGGATCTGGTAGTACGTCCAGGCGTAGTTGGCGAGGTCGTCTCGGCTGACGTCTGCACCCGGACGTTCCGGAATGGCGGCCTGCATGCTGGCCCGGAGCTCGTCTGCGGAGGGAGTGGGCGGGACGAAGGACGGCGTCTCCATCTCAGCCGCCTTGTCCGCTTCGGCGAGATCGGCTCGCTTCTTCTCCAGAAAGGAGTTGTAGTCCTCCACCGACATCATCTGGAACCCCTGCGCCCGCAGCATCTCCGCCGCCGAGTCGCTCAACGGCTGTGTGAAGTCGTTGTCCTTGTTGAACTTCACGGCGCCCTGATCGGTCACGTCGTGCCGGGTGAAGTCCTCTTCGCTGAGGCTCACCTCATCGGCGATCCCGATGTAGCGATAGTCAGTCATCTCCGTCTGCTCCGTTCAATTGGTATTGGCTAGTCCGAACGATGGTGTTGAAACCCTCGTCGGCGAGATCGGCAGAATCGTTAAGCCACCGGATCATTCCGCCAGCTTCCGCTCCTGTCCCAAGCGTTGCTCGTTCTAGCGTAGGACCGCACAACACGAGGCGGGCCTTGTGGAGAATCGTTCTGATGCGTGCGTACGACCCCGGCTCGTCATGCACGTGGATGCTGCACAGACTCTGACCCATGCCGGGGAACGGGCCTCTAGCGTCATCGTCTGAGTGGATGATTAGGAACGGCTTGCGACTAGGCGGACCGTTGAGAGAGCCTGCTCCGTAGACGCTGTTCACTCCGTCACCGAGATTGGAGATGAAGTCGGCATCGTTCTTGAGCTTGACACGCATCCAGGTCGGCCAGTCGTTCATGCCCGAATCTTCCCCATGACTCGGTTCAGATCAGACATCACCTGCTGACCTGTGCGCCTCCACGCAGGCTCTATGATCTTGTACTTGCGATCGTGCGCAAGCTCCAACCAGATGCCGTACGGAACGCTGTGCCACAGCACGATCACGAAGCTGAAGTCGCCAGTCCTGAAGTAGCGGGCGAAGAGACCCTGGCGAGCGTTGCCGGTCCTATCTGTCCACGGGGCGTTCGCCCTCATGAAGTTCTGGCCCTCGTTGGCGTTGTACTCGCCCACGTACTGGATGGCCTTCGGCAGTCCAAAGCGAAGCGTCCTCATCCTTGTCGGAATGGGGTTCGAGACCTCGACGTACTTCGCTTTAAGAGGCATGCTTAGCGATCTCCGCATTCACAGCCCAACGACCGCTGATGTCCATCACTATCCACTCGCCGATGAGACCATGGTCTCCGGCAGCCACATCGTCAGGAATGTTGCACAGATCTCCGATCTGCACATCGGCCCCTGCCATGAAGACCAACGTTGCCACTACCTCCCGGAGCCTGCCGTCTGGCGTGTGGCGCTGGCCCGCTGCGCCCACCCGGCCGCTCTGCACGAGCCGACATGTCTGCGCAGGCTTCGGCTGCTCCGGACCCCAGAGGAACCCTCCGTCTTCCTGAGGCAGCTTGTCACGACGACGCATCACTATCTCGAAGGGGTTCTCCGAGATGAATGCTTGCGTGATGACGTCGTCGACGGCTGCCATGAGGATCAGTTCCCCCAGGCCCCACCACTGGCACGAGTTGCGACCTTACCCGTGTCGTTGCGACCGGGAAGATCGTGACGCTTGGTCGTGTCCTCCGATACCGCCGGAGCAGGAGTGGTACCGCCCGTGAGAGAGTTCGTGCCGACTGCTACGACCTGAGGGGTCTCCTTGAGCATGCCCTCGAACTGAAGCGTGATCGGAGTCGCCGGAAGAGGCCCTCCCGCCGCAGCAACAGCGCCGTCCTTCAGGTTCGGCAGGGACTCGAGAGCAGCCTTGGCCTGAGCCGCCGTGGAGTTCCACTGGATCGTTGCGGGATACGTCCGCAGTGCGTTCGTGGGACCCGTCGAGATGTTGAGCAGAAACGAGCCACCGGTCGGGGCGCCCGTCGTGCTGAGAGAGTAGGTGGTCATCTCACTCCGTTCGCTGGATTGTGTGAACCCGAGCGTGACCACCAGCGGTCGCCTCGGTTTCCTCTTCGCCCTTGCCTGTCCAGTACGCAGCCATTTCCTGAGCGTGCTTGAAAAGGTCGCTCATCGCACGAGAGGCGCCTGCTTCACTCACGTTCACGAGCTCTGCGTACGCAGCGGCCTTCCACAGCCAGATGGTACCGCTAGCGAGATTCACCGAGGAGTCGTCGATCAGCCCCGAGACTGTTGAGTCGTCGTACGTCGTCGTCTCTAGCTCGCTCGTGTTTCGACGAACCTGGAGAATCTCGGTAGCGGATGCCATCCGTCAGCCCGCCGCCTGTGCCTCGTCGTACTCGACGATGCGATCGAAGATCTCCTGCCGGGTGCCCGCAGTGGACAGGCCCCGCTGCTCGGCCTCTGCCTCGAGGACCGGCTTGGGTGACTTGGCCGTGAGCTCCTCACCGTCGTCCTCATCGAGATCCTCGATGCCCTCGTCGGTCTGGTTGGCAGCGGCCGAGAGGTTCTGCTTGAGACCGGCGGCCTCGGCCGTTCCCACATCGCCGACGTAGTCGGGCGCTTCCTCGGGGATCTCGCTGGCGCTGACGTTGGACATGGTCTTGTGGAACCCGTACTTGCGGACGTTCTCGCCGTCGAGCTTGCCTCGGTCCCAGAGGAACCGTGCGATCTCTTCGTCGGACATCCGGTTCTTCATGCGCTCGACCTTGTCGACGTAACGAGGGTCGACACTGTCGGCCGCCGTCTCGTCGAGAAGATCTCGAACAGAAGGTGCTGTCATGCCTCCTCCTAGAGGCTCGTGTCCAGTGGAGCCAGGCTGGGCAGAACCTGACCCCACCGGACGAAGTGGATCAGACGTAGGCGGTCGGGATCGTGTAGGAAGCGGCGAGTTGCCCAACCACGCCGGCTCCACGATGACGAACGCCCGTGCCGAAGCCTCGCTGGTAGTAGGAGTCGATGAGCGGGTAGTCCGGGTCACGACCCTTGACGATCCGCAGACCCCGAAGGCCAGCGTTCTGATGCTCCCGGATGCCGACAGGGTTCGTGGCCTGGTTGTCGCCGCCGGTGGCGAAGCCGAGGAGGTAGCCCGCAGGGATGTAGTCCTCTTCGGCGATCAGCCAGGACCCGTATCGACCGGCGATCTCGATGCCGCCGATGTTGGCAGGGATACCCAGCCCCTGAGGGATCACGACACCACCCGTGTTGGACGGCAACAGCCACGGAGGCTGACCGGCCGCAGGGATGAAGTCGTAGCCCGAGCCTGTCGCCACCCGGAAGTTCCGGATGACAGCGAGCTCGGCGCTGTTCACCAGCATCAGAAGACGGCTGCCGTTCTGGCGACCGTACCCGTGATGCTTGAGGTGATCCTCCATGGCATCCAGGTCCGCTGACGTGAGCGGGGGAACGCCGAGGGCGAGGTAGTGGTTGTGAGGTGCCGTGTGCACCGTGGTCTTCCAGGGCGGAGGAACCGTGGCGTCTCCGTTGTAGAACGGGTAGACGTTGAACTGGTTCTTCCGGATGACCGTCGTGCCGCCCGTGTTGTTGAAGATCCGCTTCAGGACCTTCGAGAACATGAGCCGGTTGTCGGCCTCGAACACCTGGTTGTTGACGCTGTCGACCTGCTGTGCGGTCGACTCGGCGAGGAACTGCCACGTGAACCCAACGCCTAGGTCGTACCACTTGAAGTCGTACGCCAGGTTGAAGAAGTCCCCGCCCCGGATCTTCTTCGGCAAGCCGTACTCGGATGCTTCCTCGAAGTCGTCACCGGCGACCTGAGGAACATCTTCGACCGGCTGGCTGACGCCGAACGACAGAAGGTCGACGATCTGGGAACGACGGGTGTTGAAGGCGTTGAGCGCCCGGATGAAGTCGTTCCACATCTCGTTGAGATCACGGCCGTCGATCGTCTGGGTGAGAACGTCGCCCTGCGCCATGATGCCTCGAGCACCCAGGCTCTGCCCGAGGACCTGAAGGAAGGCCTCCTCGAGCGAGAACACAGGCGCACCGAGACCACAGTCGATGAGCTTGTCCATCTCGACGGCGTCGGGGATGAGAACCCCAGTGCGGGTGCGGTATCCGCCCATCAGGTTGCCCTCACGATCAGGCGCTCGGCCTCGACCGTGTGCCCGAGCCGGATGTGCGTGGCGTCTGCCGCCACGTCATCGACGGTACCGGGTGCGGTCGTGAGACCTGTGACGATGGCTCCGGCAGCGAGTGCAGCACACTCGACGATCTCGCCTGAGGTCATGACATCGACGATGTCACCGGCCTTCTTGTCCTCGATGGTGCACAAGACACCGACTCGAGTCGCCGTACCGACGTCGCCGCCCGGGACCACACGACCGCTGGAGTTCAGCGACACATAGATCGGGTTGCCGTTGCCGGTCTTGGACGTAGCAGCGAGATCAGCGTTGAGAGGTGCACGAAAGCCGCCCGAGATCGGGTCGTACTTGTCGTAGCGAGCCACGTAGGCTCCTCCTTGCTGAGCAGGTTGTCAGGACTGCTGCGTTCCTGCGTCGATCCTGCCAGCAAGGCCGGGGAATCGCTTGAGGAGGGCAGCGTTGTCGTCAGGCTGGTTCTTCCCAGCCTTCCCACGGGCTTGACCGGCTCCGGTCGTGTCAGGCTTTCCGCCCTGACCCTGACCGTTCTCGCCGTTCTCGCCCCCGTTGCTGCCTCCGGCAGCGACCTTGAGATACGGAGACTCCTTCAGGAGTGCCTCCGCCTTCTCCTTCATCGCAGACGCCACTTCCTCGGCGTCCATCTCGCTGAGATCGACATCCTTGAGGTCGATCAGGCGAAGTGCATGGGCGGGGTTCTGGAACTGAGCAGAGACTCCGCTCTTGAAGAAAGCCAGCTCACGCTGAGCTTCCTCGAGCAGAGGCTTCATGTCAGCGACTTCCTTCTTCAGCCCGTCCAACTCGGTAATGCTGCGCTCGAGTTCGGTCTTGTCCTTGTCCTCGATCGCTCTGAACCTGGCGTCGAGATCTGAATACTTCCTCTTCCAGTCACGGGCTTCGAGACGCCGACGCTTGGCTTCCGTGCGCAGGCGCTTGACTTCGTCGCTGTCGCCTCGCTTGGACTTCTCGGACTCCTCTTCTTCCTCTTGCTCCTCCTCCTCTTCGTCCTCATCGTCATCGTCGGCGCTCGTGGCGCCGATGGCTGCAAGGAGGGCGAGGAGATGTCGCCCGAGTTGAGTGTCCGGTTCGTTGCCCATTGGCGGGACAGGGTACAGCCGAATGCCCTGCTGGCGCAAGCGCCCTGCTAGCTGATGCCCTGCGGCCCCTTTCGCCTGAATTGAATCCCGTTGTCGCCCTTGTACGGACGTGTATGCAACACATCCCCAACGAGAATCTCCATTGGGATCCCATCAGGAAACGCCCGACAAGTAAAGGGATTCTGGCGCTGCCAAATGCATGAACCACAGATGCCCACGACCTGAAACTGAGGCTCGCCGCTGTCTGGATGGAACTTGCTGATATCAGACAATGACCCTCACTCTCAGCTTCCACGTGTTGCCGGTTGTGTCGACACCCAACACCAAGAAGCGTGTGCCTCTCGCAAGGATGAACTCGTCCTCGCTTGAGTGGATTGAGATGGGCTTGGCCCAGTGGCCTCGAGCACCTTCTGGCACCTCGATGTTCAGCCTCACCTTGTTACCGAAGACCGGCTTCGTGGATGTGGAGATGAAGCCCTTGTCTTGGATCACCTTGCCCACGAGTTGCTTCACCACATCGTCTGAGGCTCCGAAGGCAAGACCCAGCCCGTCGGCACCCATGCCACGGGTCACGCTGAACGCCTCGTCCACTGAGTACATCGCATCGTCCATGTGCTTGACGACAGTGGCGGAGCCTCGGCCTGCTCGATTCCTCAGGCTGGTGTTGACAGAATGATAGGTAGAACCCGTGTATGAACGAACGTGATGCTCGGGCAGATGTCGATCTGCTGCGTCCCTGGCCTCGTTCCACAACCGGAGCCGCATCTGCTGCAACTGCTGATTGGTTCCCCTTGGGAAGAGAGCCTCATCGACCTCGCCGGCTCCCGAACCCGTTCCTGGCTTCTTGTCGCCCATCTTGATGTTCGACGGAACCTTGGCAGTTGCCGTCTGATAGTCCGGCAGCTTCAGTTCCTCAGGATTGAACTCTGGGAGCTTCTTGCCGAACGGCAGAGACCAGTTGCCCTTCTTGCGCAGAATATCGTCAACGATGGACTTAGGGATCTTCATGGACCCAGAGATGTCCGCCGCACTAAGCCCCTTCTTCGTGGCATCCATCACCTTGTCGGCAACTGCCTTCTGAAGCGTGATGCTGGACGGCTTCGCCTTCAACGCCTCGTACGGACTGTATCCAGCCTTCTGAAGTTCGTGGCGAGCAACGACCCGGTCGATCTGTTCGGTGCTGACGCCAGGCACCTTCTGCGAGATCGCCATGTAACCGTTCTTCTGATCGTGAAGCTTCCTGATCTTTAGAACGGTGTCGCTGTCAATGTCGTCGATCTTAGGGAGCTCTCCGAAGCTGAGATCCCAGTTGTACTTGTCGGCAGAAACTGTGACGTCTGGAGCCTTGGTCTTCGGCAACGGCGCCTTCGCCTTCTGCACGACTCCCTTCTGCTCAACCCAGAAGTCCAGGTTCGCCGGCTTCTTGACATGCGTGCTGGTGGCGTCAAAGAACGACTTGACAGCATTGATGTCTGACCAGTCGGTGTTCTTCCAAGCCTGGCGGTAGATGGCCCTGATCGACTCGTCATCGATGAGGTTGATCTGCTTCTGCCCGAACAAACGCCAGTCTTCTTGAACCACCTTCGGAACGTCAACCTTCTTGGCTTCCGTCGCCGCCTTCTGCGCAGCCGACTTTGATGGGGTCTTCGGAATCGTAGGTGCTTCGGGGATTCCTGGCCCTTCCTTGACGAGCTTGAGAAGCTCTTGGCCCTTGACCTTGTAGTCCTTGATGCCGGTCAGCTTCGTGAACTTCGCACGGGCTGCACCGGGACTGCCGATGTTGAGCTCCTCGCCGATCTGCTTCCAGGACTGGCCCTGCACACGTCGCTCAACGATCTCCTTCGCCAAACCTTCGAAGGGGATGTCGTTAGCGAGTAGGCACGAGCCGAGCGTGGTCACTTGCCCAGAAGCTTCAGGAGATCACCGACCCACTTGAAGTGATGGGCCAACCAGATGAACAGAGCAGCGAAGACCCCGAACTCAAGCCACTCGTTGGCCTCGAGGATCTCGGTGATGGTTGGCACCACGTTGAACACGACTGCGAGCCACTCGTAGATCACAAGGATCACAGCAATGCTCGCAGCCACGAAAGCCGCCTTTGATGTCTTCATCAGATGCCATCCAGCAAGGAGTTCCGGAAGCCAGCATTACCGGCTGCGTCCAATTGGGTCGGAACGTTCGCCACGACTGCGGCTGTACGAGTGTCGATCACATCCCATGTGCCGTCGCCATGAGGCACGGCGTGAAATATGGATCTCTCGTTGAGAGTCGGGTAGGTCGCTGCGGATGTGTTGAAGAACGCCTCGGATCCTAACATCTCACTCCTAGGTTGTCGCCGAGATGGCGGTCGTACTTGCCCTGCACTAGTCCGTCAAGGAATTCTTCCCTGTCGACCTGGATGATCGAGAGGTAGCAGAGGCACTGGGGATGAGGCTTGGATGGGGCGTCCTGCTTGGAGTACTCTCCGGCAGAGAATTCCCTACCTCGACTAGACCCGAGTGCCAGAGCATCACAAACATCGGGTTTCGGATGGGATCTACTGAGATTCCATCGGTATCCAGTAACCCAAGGCTGGTCCTGGGTGAGACGGATCGTGGTAGAGTGGTGAGCATTGTTGATCTCGGTTCGTCCGAGTCGCATGGCGGCGTAGCTCGTTCCGCCAGGAACACTTGGGTCGAAGAGATCTCGTGTTGCCTTCGCAATCTCTCTTGCCGATGCTCCTCGAGCGAGACCACGTTCGATGATTCGTCCGGCTTGCGCTGTTCCGACTTGGGCATTCTTGTAGATCCTCTCGCTAAGAGCGAAGCCCTCAGTACGCCTGCTGATGATTGACTCGGCATGATGGAAGGCGTTGAAGAACATGGTGTCCTGATACTGACGGATGGCGTTGAACGGCATGCCGAGCAAGTACTCACGATCCAACTGCTGGTTGACAGCTAGATCGGCTGCGTTGTGAATACCCGCCTTGACCTGGTTGCCGATCGTGCCCCAAAGAGATGAGCTCAGCGACCCCAACCCCTTCGCCGCAGCCTGAAGCTGAGCAGCACCGGTCAGGTTGGCCGCTCGTCGCATGTTGAACAGCATCATCTCGTGCGCCTCAACGGCAGCATCGTGCAACGTCCGAGCGAGCTCACCTTGCGTGATGCCGGTCGTTATGCGTGCAGGAGCAATGACGCCCTGCTGATAAGCGAAGAGGTCCTCAGCGGGCAAGGCCACTCAAGAACTCCTCCTCTGGCACTAGGTCCTTCGCACGCATCCGGATCAACTGACGACCTAGCGCATCGCCGATGTCGCACCATACGTGCACGGTGACGTGAGTGATCTTGATCACTGTACCGACCCGCCCCTTGAACGGATGGGCGTCGCAGACCACTCGGGTCCCTACCTTGACATCCTTCTTCTTCATGTCTCCTCCTCTCTGTCCTCGTCGTACTGCCACTTCAGGCCGCAGTGTAGGAGACCAACCACGTGATGAAATGGCAGCGTTACTGACGATTGAGTGAGGTAGTAGGTATTCCCCTTGTCTTCTCCCGGAGTGAACGTCTCTGCGCAGCTAACGACCACGAACTCGCTCAAGAGCTTGTGCTCGCTAAGCCAGCCCATCTGAGATAGGTGGTCGTTGATGGCGACCCTCAGAGCTTCCAGCGTCTTCTCTTGCTCCGGAGTCATCATGAGCCGTCACCATTGCCGTTGAGACCGGCGCCAGCGTCCTGGAGCTCATCATCCAATCGATCAGCGAAGGGATCCGCAGGCTCAGTCAGGGCCTTCGTTTCTGCGACCATCTGCAGCATCGTCGCATCGTCAGGCAACTTCCAACCTAGACGCCGCAGTTCGCTCCAGACGAAGTTGAGACCGACAGCCTTGGCCTCGAGAGCCTTGAACAACTGATCGATTCGCTTGTCCTTGTTCTCGGGAAGCTTCTCGCCGTACTGCGGGGTGAGGCGGGTGCCGGTGGATTCACCAGGAGCCGTCACTTCGGAGACCATGAAGCTGAACGTGCCGCCCTCGTAGGCGACCAACCACTTCGGGATGTTGAACAAGAGGTTGTTCAGCACGTCCGTGATGATCTGTTCCTTCTCGTCTGCCACAGCCAGCAAAGGACCCATCTGGATCAGCAGCGCCACGCCGGACTCTGCGACCGTGACGTCCACCTTGCCCTTCGCCACATCGCTGTGACCGACTGTCTGGTCAAGCTGAGCGTGAAGGTATCGAAGGTGATCCTGATACGGAGCCACGGTGGACGTGCCGGAGACCCGCTCGAACTTGGCGTCTCCAGGAATCTCGACGACCTTGGCGGGGCCGAGACCCCAGGGAAGCTCTTCTCCAGTGTCCGGGTCGATGGGTGCTCCAGCGTTCGTGGCGTAGGTGCCTAGCCCGTTCATGACGAGCTCGAGATCCTCGTCACTGATGGACTGGTTGATGGCGCTCAACACGATCTCCAGACCCCTCATTTCTGAGGAGCCCCAAAGGAAGCCGGGCTGGTTGAAGTTCTGGATGACGTAGATCGGAAGATCGTCGATGGGGTTGGGAAGCGTGACTTGAGGAACCTCAACAGGCTCACCGCCGATGGGCTTCTCGTCTTCTTCCTTCATGCCTGGACCGCCCCAGGCGTCCATCTCGAAGACGCCGACCTCGTACGTGATGGCAGAAGGTCCGCCCATGCCTGTCACCTTGCGCCACGTTCTGCGCTTGATACGAGAGTCACCGTTCTTGTCGGTGTACTGCTCGACGACGTGCCAACCCACGATGGTGTCTAGATCGATAGTGCTCCAGATGGGGAACAGCCCACCTGGGTCGATCGTCTCGATGGAAACTCTTGTGCCCGGCGCCCGCTGATCACTTGCCGTGATGGCGAATGCCCAGTCGCCTCGCATGATGCCGTAGCGCTTGCTCCCTGCGAACTTGCTGTAGAAGCGCTCTCGCTTGGCAAGATCATCCCAGACCTGCTGAGCGAGCGTCTGCTCCTGCGTCGTACCGAACAGCGGGTCAACAGTCACCTGAAGATTGCGAGCCAGATGGCGGTTGAGCGTCTCCACGATCTGTCGGCCGGCTGGGATGTAGATCGGCTGAGTGTCCTTGCCTCTCTGCACGACCTTGAACGCCTGAGGCACAGTCCAGTAGATCTGTTCGTATAGCGAGTAGCTCTGAACTCGTAGCTGCTCGAGCGGGTCGGCCAGCCACAGAGGCGCTGAACCCACTAGCGGCTTCGCAGTCGAGTAGGGCGTGAAGTCTTGCGGTGCGAGGACCACCTGGTCTCCTTCTAGGAACCGTTGGGCCTCTGCCCGGTTCGTTGCCGCATCAGCGACTTACGCTTGCTGTCCTAACTCGAGCACGTAGCTTGCCGCCGGGAGGGGCACCAGGAGGCCCGAAGTATCCTCTGAAGAAACGACCGAGCGCTTCTGGCCCGTGATCGTCCTTATCGAGAGGCTCTTCAGGGTCTGGCCTGATCTCGCTCTTGTTCTCGGGGTATCTGTACTCGCCCATCTCGTAGATAAGTCCGTAACAGCGTCGATCAACGAGGAGTTGGGGTCGCTTGTCCGGGTCGTCATCTGGAGCGTGCTCAGGAACGACCTTGAGCGCTCTTCGGATGAGCTCGAGTCGTTGCTTGAGGAGTCCACCTGTGTTCCCCTTGGTCGGAACCTTCAGCACCTTGCTGATCACCGCTGCGTCCTGCGGCTCTGCCGGGTCAGGGTACATCGCCTTCGCCATTCGAAACAACGGCACACGTTCTAGCTCGGCTGCAATCTCTCCGATGTCCTTGTGGGTGCAGCGATATTCGGCTAGGACGTTGCAGCGGTCGAAGACGTCCACCTGCACAGCCAGGCATACGAACGGGTTGGTCCATCCGAAGTCAATCGCCAGATAAACGGGGTATCTAGGGTCGTACTGAAGGTCCGTGACATGGATCTCCTCGTCCCACCCCTTGAACACTCGACCCACGAAATCAGTGAAGCCAGCGGCGATTTCCTGCTCGAACTTCTGAGCAGACATCTCCCGACCCATGCTGATGACTTCTTCATCGAGCTCATCAGCCACGAGTTGCCACAGCGCTTCACGCTCAACCTGAGGAATGCGACCGCCCTCGAGAAGCTTCATGAACGCCTTGTATCCTCGAGTGGTTCCGCCCTTCGGGAAGACGTACGGATTGAACCACGAAGGCATCCTCCACGAATCCCATTCAGGCTGCTGAGGATCCTTGCCTCTGAGCCAACCCTCGTAGAACCAGTTCTTGCCCTCAGGAGTAGACGAGTGGATGCTCCAGCCCTTGAAGTCAGCCAGCGCCGGTCGGATGTACTTAGTCCAGACTGTCTCCTTCAGCTTCGCAGCCTCAGCCAGCACGACACCAGAGAGGCCCTCGCCAACGAGAGTGGACGGATACTTCGCCGAGCGAGCGTGCACGATAAACCGCTTGTCGAAGCACGAGACGACCATCTGGCCGCCCTCTGGATTGTTGTACGAACCCGGCTTGTCGAGCGGAACACCCAACCTGCTCAGGTCATTCCAGAGAACACGGAACTCCTTCTCGCTGTCCGTGTACTCAGGACCAACGATCCAGTACTCACGACGCAGGCCGAGCTCAGTGAGCGCACGTCGCTCAGCGTAGGCCCGATACATGGCAGCAGTGAGCTCGTGCCCACCGATCACGGACTTGCCCAGGCGGCGCCCAGCGTCCAGCACACGGTGACGTGCGTAGCTGCGATGCACCTTGCGCTGTGCAGCGTGAGGCTCGTAGCGCATCGCCTCGAAGGCAGCAGCTAGATTGAGCTCTACCTCAGGACCATCATCAGCGACGGCGGCGACCACGTGACCGCCTCGCTCTGGCTCTGGTCTTCCGCTTCGCTGCCTTCTTCTTCTTGCCCGCCTTGCGCATGGCGATGGCGATCGCTTGCTTCTGCGGACGCCCTTCATGAACAAGTGTCGAGATGTTTCTGGAGACGACCTTGTTAGACGAACCCTTCTCAAGAGGCATCGTACTGCTCCCGAGTCAGTGTGTGACCACCCACGCCCCACGTGTAGATGTCCAGAAACTCGGGGTAATGACTGGGGATTCTGTCATGCGTGAGCCGGTCGTACGCAGAAGGCGCATCATCGTCAACCTGAAGAAGATTGTGAAGCATGTGCTCATCCACGAGCAAGTGGAACTGACGCATCGGGTGATGCTTGCGCTCCGGAGGATTACGCCGCATCGTCCTTCGGCTCCACGTCAATCACGTCTCGTGTGACGAAGACGGAATCGAGAGACGTCTCGAACGGCGAACGCTGCACAGAGACCTCGACCTTCTCAGGAGTCTTGCCCAGCACACGTTCCATGATGATGGTCGCAGCCTTGAGGCGCACAGCATCGTCTGTGTCCATCGATTGGGCGATCCCGATGAGGATCTCTGTAGCGCCCACGAGGTTGTCCCGAAGTAGCTCGTTGGCCTTGGACATCTGACGGCGCACGAGCTCATCGTGAAGCCGCTTGGGAACGACCTTCGGCGGACGCCCCTCCCACGTACCACGTCGAGACTTTCGCTGACCCCGCTGGAGTTCTTCGTCGCTCCACTCGTCAAGAGACTCACCAGCAAGAGTCGCAGAATTCCGCAGACCCAACTGGATCGTTCGCCTCTTGGGCTTAGCTGGTTGCGTCAAAGACATCGTACTGGCCCTTCTCGAGAACGCCCTCCTGCTCCCTGATCGCTCGCTGGACAGGCTCCAAGTTCAGCCCGTGGAAAGACTCGAGCTCAGGATCAGGAGCGAGCAGTTCGGTGTCCTGACCGGTCAAGTAGATCAAACGCAGGCGCTCTTCTGCGGTGAGGACGTGAGGCGGCGTGGGCTGGATGCCGACACGAGATCGGACAGCACCACCGAACTCAGAAGCGGGTCCAGAATCGGGCATGGCGTCAGGGTACCGACGACCGCACAGGTGAAGCAATCAGAACAGGCTCAACTGCTCCCATGGCAATCTCAGTTGACCATGATCTCTCAGCCAGTGCTTCTTGAACGCCTTGACGTGACGATAGGCCAGAGACTGTTGAGTCGCACAGTAACGCCACTCGCATCCTTCCTCAGGACAGTCCCATCGGAGCCATGCCCCATCCCACTTGACAGGATCCGGAATTCCGTCCTCACTCATCGAGCTACGGCGAAACGTCGAGTGATCGCAGATACACCATCATGTGCCTCCTCGCATCACACAGATGAGGCTTCCCCGCTGCCCACCATCCCCACAGCTTGAGACGCTCATTGGTGATCTGTCCCTTCTCCGCCGGGAGAGGCGCCCGATACTCCTCCACGATGTCTCGTAGATGAAAGTACAGCACAGACTCTATCCGCACCGGACTGAACGGATCACCCTTGAACGCCCCAGCCTCCCCGCTGAACCCTTCTACGATCAGAACCTGACGATACCCCTCGTATCCGAGATCTCGAGCCTTGCCAGCCACCCACGCCCGCTGATGCATCACAGCCTTAATGAGAACCCCAGCATGCTCCCACCACCTGTCATCCGTCACCTCGATGCCGTGCGTCATGCCTAGCGCACGTGCACGATCAAGAGACTCGAGATACGGATACCGCAGCGCCCCATCCAGGAGCGGAACGATGACCGACTGGCACCCGGTGAACCCACCAGGATCTATCGACACGACATTCAGTAGGCCCCTGCCCATGCCCGAGTACACGAATCACACCTCCTCTACGTTGACGAACTCCACACGGACCCGACCAGCCCCGTACTTGAGCTCCAGTTCACGAGTGAGCTTGTCCCTAAGCCCAGACGCCTGACCCAGAGTTCCGTACACATCGATCTCGACAGTGAACAACGACTTGTAGAACCGTTCGTTCTGAAGCACAACAATCCTTCCTCGAAACCACGACAACATCCGACTACCGTGCTACGTGCGAGCGTGCGAGCCAACGCCCGCAGGCCGACACCGCCCCTAGGCCCTAAACAGAAGACTGTCGCATCCCGTACACGTGTACCGATGCCCGCAGGCATTGCGTACACCGTGAAAGTCTTTCTAAGACGCCTAGTAGTCGGTTGGCTGACCAGGCATGCTGGCTCGCTCGTTCGCACGACACACTTGCGCCCTCACGTGCGCCCTCCGGGCCAGCAAATTTCCAAGCCGCACTCGAAACAGCCTATCCTTCGATTTACGTCGCTAGCATTCGTCCCCACAATTCCGCCGCCCTGAACCAGTATCATCTTCACTGAGCCACAGACTGGACAAACGTAGGGATGAAGATGATGCCTACTCCTCCTCCGCCACACCCTTCTGTCGCCTCTTCGGCTTCGCATTATCCTGGTGGAGCGCATGAAGGACACCATCTATCTCTCTGTTGAGGGCGTGAGCTACTCGATTAGTCAACTTACGTGCGGCCGTCTTCTGAGGAACACCTGCATCAAGAGCCCTGTCAGCCATCGTGCAATACCACGACATTCGAGCGAGACACTCCTCCCTCCACCGCCCCAGCCACGCAGAGATGTCCAGACTCGCAGCCGCATGAGCGATCTGCCGATACTCCTCCGACTCCTTGTCCGGCATGAGATCAGATCCGTTCAGGTACGTCCAGTCGTACGCCTCCATCCCCATGATCTTCATCAGCCACGAACACGAGTTCCTAGCCACCTGACGACACACCTTGGCAGTCTCTTCCCTTTCCATGCCACCGGCGACGTAGACGTTCATCAGCTTCCATCGCATGACCAACTGAGCCACACGAGCCTCCACGAAGGCGTCTAGACCTTCCCTGAACCAGTCCCCCACCTCGTCTTGATCCAGGTCCATATCCGCATCAACGTAGACCTTGTAGACCTCTGCGATCCCCATGACGCATCTCCCTTGGTTCTAGAAAGATCATGCAACGCCACCTCATCCACGGGCACCACACGACCCCGATCAACACTACGAAACGTCCCTGAACCAACCCGTCCTCGAGGGGCTGCCCTCGGTGGACCGCTACTGCGCACCCGTCCGCTGTACCGAGCAACCCTAGAAAGCCCCGCATCGGTGGCCAGATGTCGGCGTGCTGGCCTCCCAGAGCTCCCAGGCCGCCAACCCCCAGACCCCTCTTGCGCACCGTCTACGGGCCTCTCAGGGTCTCGAGCTTGCGCCACACCTACCGTCCCTTCCTAGGTACACGATAGGAACCAGCATGATGTCGTGCCCCGGGTACAGCTTCTTGATCAATAGCTCCACCAGTCTCCGATTGCTGTTGCATTGAGGAGACACGAAGTTGGTTCCAGGCGTGCGATGGAAGGCGATCCCCTTCCCTGCCCGGAAGACCCAGTAGCGCTCGACCAGGCACTCGCCGTCTCGAGGCTTCTCTGCCAGATTCAGATGCACGTACTCAACGCTCTCAGGCATCACGCCTCCGAGGTTTGACCAACCGCCAACTAGCCCAACAAGCCCACGTGATCAGACCACCGAGACCAGCACCCAACAAGACCAGCGCCACGGCACGAATCACGCCCAGGAGATCATCCACCACGCCTCCTGTTCGCATCCCGCATCAGCGCCACGAGAGGATGCGTGTCCTCGAGAAGGCTGAACCACACCATCGGTTCATCGGGCGACTGAGATCGTGTCCGCATGATGAAGACCTCAGAGCCGTTGTGCGTGATGGTCAGCACGATCCGGGGAGATCGAGGACCACGCACGTACATCGCTAGGTCCTGAGGCATCAGAGGATCCACAGGCCCGCCCAACGACGTGTCCTCCTCCACCAGACTGAAGCTCCACTCGTCCCGAAAGAACATTAGAACGTACTCCAATCTTTGAAGAACTCTGGGGGATAGCCGTGCGACTGGGAGATGTGAAGCTGCCACTCGACGAAGATGATCTGAAGACTCTCAAATTCTTCCCGAAGGATGTTGCCGTGCCCGCCGCAACTGTGACAGTGCCACGTCCATCCGGAGATGGGGCCACGCCCCTTGGAGGTTTCGCCTTCAGTCTCGATTAAGACGATCTCCATGTGCTTGTACGGGTTGTAGTCGAAGCTCACGCCCGAGCCAACTTCTTCAGCCTGCGCACGATGCGGCGCCTACTCACACGATTGAGCTTGGCGAGACGATTCGTGTAGACCCGCCACGACTCACCCTCCATGATTGGAACGATTAGCACGCTCACCCTCCGTGGTCTTGTAACGCAGCATGGAGCGAGGCAGAGTCTGCAACATGTTGTGACCGTAGCCCGCTAGAGCCCTTGAGAAAGGCGCATGTTCGTTGATGGTTGCTGACACCTCACCACGAGCGATCAGTTCCTTCAGAAGCTCCTCAGTGGTAGCCAGCCCGAGGTTCGGCGTAAGCGAGGAGGTCACCTCTTCCATCAACGCCTCACCGATCTCTCGAGCAAGATTCGACTGGAAGATGCCAGTACCCTCCATGTGCTCCCAGCAAGTCGAAGCTGCACCGATAGCCTGAAACACGGCCTCGGTGAGCGACCAGGTCTCGCCCTTCTGAAATTCAAACATCAGTCACTCCTTGAGTTGCGAAGTTCTGTGATCACTGCGCCCAGCACAGCGTCCTCTATGTCCATCTTCCTGAACAGGCGGAACACTGCGGCATCCTGTTCGGCAGCCTCCGCAGACTCCAGCCAGTCCAACGCCAGCTTGCGAACAGTCTCCGGGTCAAGCTGCCCCACGAACATCTCTTTGTCCGTGGAGATGCAAGAGACAGTCAGGAAGCCCACACCGTTCTCGTTGACGCCTGACGAGATTGAGATAGAACTGAGCTCCTTCATCAGTCCACCTTCCTAGCGGCGCCGGGATTGAGCAGCCACTCCTCGGTACGGATATGATGACGTGGGAACCGCTCGTCAGGAACTCCCCACTGATCGCTAGGAATTCCCTTGGCAGCGAACCTGCGCACCCTGTCCTTGATGGTGCAGACCCGGTCGAACGTGGCCCCGAACGGACAGCGCCCCTTCTCGTAGCACACGGGCTTGAATGCCTCGGCAATCAGCGTGAACTGATCCCGCTGCTCCTGAGCGATCTTGTTGAGAGACTCGATGGTCTCATCGTTGGTCGCAGCCTCGTAGTCAGCAGCCCATGTCTCTTGCAGACGTTCGGGATACCGCCGGATCTCACGGACCACCTGACCCATGACCATCTTCCAGTGGAACTGAGCCTGCGTACACAGCCGGTTGCCAGCCTCCTGAAGCAGAGAGCGAAGGTTGGTCACCCAGACCACACGAGTCGCCGTGCAGTGCGGAAGAATCCCCCTCGCCTCCTCCGCAGGCATCCCGGACGCCACGAGAGCGTGATACGCACGATCAATGGAACTAAGAGCATCGTCCCATTCTCGACGCCACTTCTGAGGGCGCTCCCCTTCAAGGTCAACCTCTACCCAATCTCGAGATCCAACCCAGTCAGCAAACGGCTTCGTTCCCTGCAAGGAGGGCGGGAGAGAGGTGGATTCACTCAGTCGACCCGGAACAGCGAAGCGGAGGGACTCCTGAGCGTACGCAGCACCCACCCGCTTCCGGACTAGTTGATGCGTGAACGAACGGTCCACGCCCTCGATCAGGAACTGAAACTGCACAGCCTCGAGCGGCGTATCGAGATGCGTAGACCTGACATCATGCCAGTAACGCACGCAATCCTCGTGCGTGAGATGACTCACGTCCCGCACCACACGCCCCTCGTACATGGCAGCCATCGCACCGATCACGCCTAGGGGATGTGGCGTCATCGAGATCAGCGTGACCTGAGGCATGACCCCGCTCTCCGGCCCGGCGTACGAGCCATGCGGTTCCGCCCGGTATTGCTGACTATCTCCCCACTTCTCGATGTCGCTCACGGGCTCACCCTTCTGTAGTCGAGAACTGATCTGTCGATTTCCCGCTGCATGACTTCGAGAACGTTCACCACGATCTGACCTCCACCCGTGCTAGCTAGCCGAGGGATGATGATTTCTCGACCCGACCGAGAGTCTTCGAAGCGGGCCTGAAGCTCTTGGAGGAGCTCCCTGTTGCTAGCCCGACCAAGAGAAGGATCGTTGGGAGGGCGATGATCGGATAACCCGGCCCGATACCCCTCCTTGAACCCGTCGGTCCACCACGTTTGTTCCTCGTTCACTGTTCATTCTCTCCTTGTAATCACGAAGAACCCAGCCGGGCTCCCGTATCTGAGCCGAGGGAAGATCCGGTACGGACTGCACGAGAGCGTCGTGCCAGATGGCAACCATGACGTCTCTGACGTAGACCAGCGGACTACCCAGCATCACGACCGCCAGTGCCAGACAACCAAGCGCCCACATCACGTAGATGCGGAACGTCATCGGCGGCCGACCCCAGAAGTTCTCGTCATAACCCATCGGTACTCCCCGCTTCCTGTATGCCGTCACCAAGTGCAGCACTAGCGTACTGCCCCACGAACTCGATGAACTCTTGAGGAGTCATCAGTTCGTCCGGCGCATTGGTGGCCTCGTGGCGCAGCCTCTGAAGTGCGTGGCGGTACGTCATGGATCGACGCACGGCCGAGTTGTGTGATCGCTGGATGCTCTTGCGTCGGCGCTTCTCCGTCTGCCACAGACAGAAGAGCCACGTTGCAAGAGCCGACGTGATCACCAGAAGGATGGCCGTCATCAGTTGGTCCGATGCCTCACGGAATCGACGATGCCCCTCATCGTCTTGGCAGCCTCCCGGCCCGACTCCTTGCCCTTGTTCTGGTCACGAACGTCCTTGGAAGGAGCCTTGTCCTTGGACGAAGCATCCTTGCCCTTGTGATCCTTGCTCATCGTTTGTCCTCCTTGTCGAACACGACGATCACTGACTCGCCCGGCTTGAGATCCGGAATTCTCTGCGGCAGATCGTAGTGCCACCAGAAGTAGCTAGGGGTCGCCATCAGATCTCTGTGATCTACCCAGTACACGTGGCTTGGCGAGCGAAGAAGACGCTTCTCCCACCAGTCCAGAAGATGCCACAGCCACTCGGTCACAGCAGCACCACCTTCCAGAAGACGGCCAGCACCGTGAACCAGACGCTCATCATCACGATGAACGCACCCCACGACTTCAGCTTGGACTCCAAGACCTGAGCCATGCGAACTTGGTAGAGCGCTCTCTGATCGTCCTCACTCATATCGCTCGGCCTCCATGTCGGAACGCACGGGTGCGGTTGTAGGTCATCTTGATGCGGAACTCTTCGACCAAGTCCACGCCGTGGCGCTCGGCATCATCCAGAAGCCTGATCAGAATGTCAGCCATTTCGCTGGCGAATCCGACTGGCTTCATGACCGTCATCTCTTCGTCGCCCTGTTGCTGGTCGTAGTAGCGAGGCCCCATGCCGGTCCGCTTCTCGAACACGGTTTTCATGCGCCCGTTGCGAAACTCCTCGAGAGCCTCCGAGACCTCAGAGTGCAGCAACGCCATCTCATCGCCCACTGACCTGCCGTCTTCGTACCAACCCTTGTCCTTGAGGAACTGCACGACCTCACGCTGCATGTCTTCGAACACGAGCTTGTGAGTGTCGCCCATCATCTCGACACCATCGCCCATCACAGTTTCTCCTTGATCTCGTACTCGACAATCTGTCGAACCTTGATGGCGATGACGAACTTGCGGTTGTGCACCGCACACGTCACCAGACGCTCCCCGCCTAGATGCTTGCCCACCACGTCTCGGGCACGCACGCTGTCCCCGCACGGCAGCAGGATGTCCTCCTCGTCAGTCACGAGTCCACTCCCCCAGTAGTTCCTTGTCTCCGTCGAGATCACTCATGAGTTTGAGCGATCCGTCGCTGTGGTCGAATCGGTAGAAAAACTTGAGACCATGAAACAGGAAGTCAAGCTCAATGACCACAGCCTTGAGAGCTCTGTCCTTGGGACTACGCTCCTCAATGATCCGCCAGAAGCGGACATAGCACGGGCAGTCCGCAGGAAGAGCCACGCCGGTCTTGCCGTTCGTGTACTCCTCCATGACCTCGTTCATCTTGCGAAGGTCGGATTCGAGACGTGACGACGGCATCAGATCTCCAGACATTCGATAGGCACAAGGCCCTCGAGAAGACCGTACGTGGTGGCTCGGACTTGCTCGGGGATCGGAGGATGACCGACGACCTCTTCATAGACAGCCGGATGGCATCGAACGACGTGGTTGTAGATATCGGCAGCGGCGGCGCTAATGGAGTCCCGCACCGTGAACAGGCCGCACACCTTGCACTCGGCCTTGTTCATGGACTGGTGAGGATCGTCTGTCGTCGGCTGCCAGTCGAACAGTTCAGCCATCATGTGCCTCCGATCAGCTTGCGCAGTTCGTGGATGTAGCCGATCATGCGGCGGTTCTGCGACGCCAACTCCAGCGCCTCCCGCAGTCCAGCTTGTCGACCGGCCTCGTAGCCAGCGTCATAGCCTCGCCTCTCGGCACGGCTCAGTTCCGTCTTGTCGCCACCTTGAGCACGGAGCCGCCGCTCCTTGATGCGAAGCTCATGCGCACGTCGACGCAACTGCTTCGTCCGGTTGTTGCCGTTGGACATCTTCTTCCTTTCAGTCCAGCTTCCCTCGAGCAGCCGAAGCCACCCGAGGGACCTCTCTACTGCTCTCCGCCATCCAAGCGGATGGTCATCCCGTTCAGCACTCTCGGCTGCATCAGCATGAGATTGTGCTTGAGAATACTGGCTAGATCGTTCTTGTCCGCCTCGGCACCGCCCCTCATGTGTGAAACAGTGTCAGGTAAGCGGTTGTGAACTTCACTGCTCATCGGCGTGCCCTGAATCCATCCAGGCTCTAGCGCCCACGCCACGAACTGCGGAGGAAGGGAGCGAGCGGCGCAACGGATGGAATGCGAGAGAGCCGCCTTACTGGCACAGTAGGCCATCGACTTCGACCGAGGCACCTGAGCACTGTTGCTGCTGATCGCAACGAAGTGACAGGGATCGCTCGGAGATGGGAGGGAACGGTAGTCGTTGATCCAGGCGCTGAGCAGCATCATCGGCACAACGCAGTTGACGTTGAACTGCCCGATCATGTCCGACTGAAACACGTTGAGACTGGTGTCAGGGAACGCAGTCTCCTCGTTCACGCCCACTGTGCAGATGACGTGCTGCCATCGCCTGTACTCGATGACCTGGTCGATTAGCCACGGTTTCCTTAGGTCTTCGACCACAAAGTCTTCGTCCGTAACGCCAGCCGTCGTCACCTTGAAGTGAGGGCGAAGCCGTATAGCGATGGCGTCACCGAGGGACTTCTTCCTTGCGCCCACCACGAGAACTGAATCCACTTTGTACTCCTAACTGAAGTGAGCCGGGCCACCCGGCGCCCGAGTGACCCGACCCACGAGCTTCCTCTTCGATACCTAGTTCCAAGTTCCTAGTTACGAGAGGTTAGGTCCGCATGACGCCTCCAATCCCTTCAAGCCTAGGCTGGCACCCACAGCCTTACACGTGGGACGCCTGCCGACAACTAGATGAGTGGGCTGACCCGGTCCCGGAGGTTAACCCGGGGCTTGAGGTACGGAGGCCAACCTCCGACGTACGTGAACTGCCCGTAACTGTTGCGGTAAGCGGCCTGTCGAGGCCATCCGGCGGACTGGAGAACTGAGAGCACGTGGTTGTAATGCATCGGATCTTCGCACTTGAAGCTGACGTGAGGCATGTCGTGGTTGACCATCTCCTCGTGAAGAGGAGCGACACCATCGACCACACACATAGCTTCTATCCGATAGTCGTCATGCCCAGGAACCCTGAAGAATTCGAAGCGCACATCGAACTGAGACTCGTCGTCCTCTCGAGTCATCGTGTCTCGAACGCTGTTGAAGTGCTCGAGCCCAAGTGCCGGAGCGAACGACGTGAAGCCTGTCAGTTCCGCTTGGCTCTTGAACAGAATGCTGACCTCATCCAGCGTCCATGGCAGGGCGTGCGTCGTGTCCAGTTCGTACTGCATCCGGGTCAGGGTCCGGGATGCTCGACGCACCAAGAGACGGTAGACCGATTCCGGCCGCTCCGTTTCCATCGCTGTTCACCTCCCCGAAGGTCTTGACCATGTAGTTGAACTGCCTGAAACCCAGGTCGACAAGCTGCGGATGATCTCGCTCATCCATCTGCAAGTCGAAGCCCGAGGTGCCGTCCGGTTGGACGGTGAAACTGAGTCTCATTACTCTCCTTGTCAATCCGGGATCTTATATCCCTCTTCCTCTGCCAGGGCTGCCTGACTGTGGAAATAGTCAGCAATTCCCCGGAGATTCCGAACCATCGCCTCGTTGTACCCGCCCGCATCACTGCGCACCGCCTTGATCGCAACGTCGATGGCGTAGGCGTAGGCGTGCAGAGCCGGGGCGGCGAAGAACTCCTGCCGACGAATGACGATGCCGTCATCCACCATCGCCTTGGCAACCATCTTCAGGATAGAAGCCATGTGATGAGGCCTGTCAGCGAAGCGCTTGTTGATCTCGTTGATCAAGTCGTCCCAGTCCTCGACCTTGAAGATGACGTACTTGGCATCGTCCTCGTGCGCCAGCCTGATGATCTGGTCGGACAACGGAACTTCGGCACCGGCACGAGTTTCCACGACCCTGCCATCCACCACCTTGATATCCCCGGACAAAGGCGGAGGCAGCCAACCCTCGCTGATCGCCGGTGACTCCTGAAAGTGTTCGATGCGAGACGGACCAGGCTCCCCGGGATAGGTCACTCGCTCGCCTCCAACACCCACATCTCCGTCACGTAGATCGCCCGCCTGGCCTGGTACGACTTCTTCAGTCCCCTCACCAGAAGGATGTCGTTGTTCAGGTTGATCTCCCATATCTGCTCCTTGAGCTCTTGGTATCTGAAACGGTCAACTGTCACCACGAGAAGCTCAGACTCGTCCTCGCACGTCATCACGACCCACTCGAACAACTCAGGCTTCTTCACGGTCTTCGGATCCAGCACTTCACCTGTACGTGAGTGGTGAAGCTCGAACAGATCCTTGAGGTTGCGCTCACGTACGACCCCGCACCACACGACTTCCTCGTGCTTCGGAGTCTTCTCGTACGGGACCTGCGAGGCGAGATGGGTGGGCGTCGGAAGTCGCAGCGGATGGAACTGATAGTCGACCTCAACCTCCACGCCCTTCCGCAGCGCCTGTCGGACCGGAGTCAGCTTGTCTCGAAGCCAGTGCACGCCGAACGGATCTTCTCGCTCAGCGAACTCTTCTAGCGCCTGGCACGTCTTCGGTCCGATGCCCTTGACGTCCATGAAGGCGAACCAATCGTGGGGCTGCCACTCCTCGAGATACTCAAGGATGACGTCCGCTGTCTTCTGGCCTATGCCGGGCACTTGTTCCCAGCCGGGCCTGATCACTTCGCCATCCACGTACCACGAGCGCTCGGCCTCCATGGTGATGGATCCGATCTCGATGCCGTGCTCCATGGCGTCACGCAGAAGCGACGTCTGCTTGTTCTTCTGCTTGTCCTTGTCCTTGTACTTCCGAAGGCATGCAACGAAGAACTCTCGAGGGTAGTGCTGTTTCAGCCACATGGTCCAGAACGCCAACATGCCGTAGCTCACACAGTGAGCGGCGTTGAAGGCGTAGGCACCGGCTGTTGCCAGCAAGCTGAAGACCCGTTCGGCCGCTGCACGGTCCAGCCCGTTCTTAGCGGCGCCCTGCACGAACTTGCCCTTCATGGAGTTGAACTCCTGCTCGCCCCGCTTCTTACTGATGATCTTGCGGATACGTGCAGCTTCCTCCCACGAGAACCCGCCTAGCTCCCGGACTGTCTGGAGAATCTGTTCCTGGTAGACGATCTGCCCTTGGGTGTGCGTAGTCACTCGATCAATGATCGGATGGTAACGCATCGCCTTCTTACGTCCGTGCTTGATGTCGATGTACTCAGACGTAGCTCCACTGTGCAGAGGTCCTGGCCTTGCAAGAGCGTTGACATCAGCGACCTCAAAGAAGTTGTCTGGTCGAACTCCTTGGCAAACGTTCTGCATAGCTCGTCCGTCAAATTGAAAGACACCGACAACATCGCATGCTCGGAACCCCTCGATCGTGGTGGCGTCGTCCAGGGGGATGGCATACAGTTCCTCCAGGGTCATGCCGATCTGCTCAAGACAGATGCGAATCATCGCCATCGTCTTCAGCCCCAGTGCATCGATCTTAAGAACGTTGAGGTACTCGGCATCGTACTTGTCAAGCGAGACGACATCTCCGATGACTTCACCCTTGTCGTTGCGTCGTACGTACACAGCGCAGAAGCGATCAAGCGGCTCGTTGGCTACCACCAAGCCAGCAGCGTGAACGCTCATGCCCTTCGTGTTGCCCTCTAGCTCGAGAGCACGCAGCAATTTCGGGTACTTATCGAAGACGGCCTTCACCTGAGGGAACATCTCGATGCTGTCCTCGATGGTGGCGTTAGCACGCAGATCTCCCGACTTGCGTTCGAGAAGCAGGTCCTTCACCTCGTCTACGGCGTGCTTGACGTCCCATCGATCCGGGTAGAGAGCTCTTTGAACATCATCGAGAGAGTTCTTGCCCTTGTACTTAGTGAACGTTCCGATATTGCCAACTCGCTCAGCACCGTACTTGCTCGCAAGGTCCTCTCGCACCCGCCAGCGGAGTTCATCATCAAAGTCCAGATCAATATCGGGCAGGTCGTGCCTGTTCCGGTCAATGAAGCGCTCGAACAGAAGCGTCGGAAATAGCAGCGGGTTGACCTCGGTGATGCGCAGGAGGTAGCAAACAAGTGATGCCGCCGCACTACCTCGTGCGGGACCGACCGGTATGCCAGCCTCCTTGGCGAAGACGACCTCATCGGCAATAACAAGGAAGTAGTCAACGAACCCCTTCTCGATGATCAACTGCATCTCGTACTTCACACGCTCCTCAGGCGTGCGCCCGTCCACATCTCGCAGATGGCTGAGCGAAGACATCCGCCTGTACTTCCAGCCCTCGTTCAATTTCATGCGGAATAGCTGGACAGGATCGTCGATACCAGGAGGCAAAGGGAACTTCAGGTTGTCTACCTTCGGCAGTCTTACGTTGCACCGCTCGGCTATCTCGTGGGTGGTTTCAACCGCTCTCTGCGCATCGCTGAAAGATAGCCCGGTTCCTCTGAGGCGGTCGACAACGTCTCCATCGCTGAGCGGACAGAGCGGCACCGAGTATCCCCATGACTGCTCGAGCTCCTCAACGGATCGTTTGCTACCCGAGCGCACAGAGTGAAGAATCGCTTGCATGTGTCCTTCATCAGGCCTCGTGTAATGAGCATCGAGCGTTGCCACGATTGGGATGCGCAGGTCTTTGGAAAGTTGTGCCACTGCGGCGTTGATCCGCTTAGTCTTCTCCAGTTCCGGATGCGCCTGTACTTCAAGATAGTACGCATCTCCAAGTAGTCTTCGGAAACGACTAGCGACGCCCTTAGCTCTTGAATAGGAAGCGTCACCCTCTTCAATGTTCTTTCCACCCACAAGAGAGGTCGCAAGAAGAGAGCCTTGGCAACCAGATAGCACAATAAGCCCAGACGAGAGTTCCCGGAAGAGACTACCGTCAACCGTGGGCTGGTAGTAGAAGCCGTCTTTCCATGCACGTGACACCATCCTCAGTAGATTCTCGTAGCCCTGCTGAGTTTCTGCGAGAACCGTAAGGTGATTCTTCTTCTGCGTAGCCTCCTCGCCCCACCTTCCGCAGTACAACTCACAACCGAAGCCGGGCTTGACTCCATGCTTGTCCGCTGCCTGTTCCCATTGCGTGTGAGAAGTCACGTTGCCGTGCTCGGTCACAGCCATGAAGAACATGTCTAGCTCCGCTCCACGCTGCATGTGAAGCTCGGGGGTTCCGTAGCCGTCTCGGTAAGAGAAGGTTGTGTGATGATGCAGCGAGCAGAAGCGAGACGTACCACGGCTCCTCTTCGTCTCCCCTTGCTCCCACGCCTTGATCGACTGGAACCCCATTTCACGGAGTCCAGAGTTCGTTGACGCCTAGCAGGATCCTGATGGCTTCGGGGTCCACATCTATCAACACAACGTCCATCTTGAAGTTCTGTGGCGAGATGACAACAGGTTCGTCGTCGTTGGGAGCATGAGGATGGATGATGCTCATGTGCGACACGTTGGCCTCGAACCCTTCACCGCCCTCCGTCTGCACAGTGGCCGTCAAGTCCGTCAGGTACTCAAGTTCATCACCGTTTGGTAAGAAGATCTTCATCACTCCTCCAGTTGCTTGAGAAGTTCAGCGCACACCTTGTGGCGCAAGACTCCATCGACAGTGACCATCTTGGCTGTCAGCTTCCGTTGCACGCACGGGTCACCCCGACGTGCTTCTTGGCACAGTCGATTGGCCAGCAGCCGACGCTCCTCTGTGTTCATCACTCCTCCTCGTCGTCACTCACGCCGTCGAAGTTCAGTTCCCGGATATTGCGCACCGTGAAGGCGAGGTAGTTGATGGCATCGATGGCGTCGTCGAGATGTCCTGCGGCCAGAGGGGTCGTGCCCTCTTCGATGACAGTCAAGGTTCGCATCTGTCGGGCGACCTTGCGTTTGGCGTTACGCAGGTTGTCAACTCCGCCATGGTTGCGCCAGATGTCTCGGTAGATGGTCTCACGGTCGTCCATGACCATGACTGCCTCCAGCGCCACAGCTAGCTGGTCGATGAGTGTGTCCGATCCATCAATACCGAACTCGATCAGAAACCGTGCAGCTAGTTGACGGTTCTCCTTGATTCTCATCAGATCCTGGACGATGTTGCGGCGATCAGTCATCTGACTTCCTGACCTTCAGGATGAGAGTGGCCTGAATGGGACCCTGTTCGGCAGAAGCCTTCCAGAGTCTCGCAGCATCCTTCATGTTCATGCCCGCAGTTATTTCGAGCTCAGGATGATGAAACTCCATGCGGGCTCCAAGGCTGCCCTCGGTTTCCACAGAGGTTGCCCGAACCATCTTGATGAACCGAAGCTCTTCATATTCCACAGGTTCAGCCATCGTGCTTGTTCCTCCACTGGTAAATCAATGGGTAAATGATGTCCTTAGCCTCCGCCAGGGACCAGCACCACCTTAGCGTCGGCGCTACCGTGAGAGGCACTGAAGAGTTGTAGGGACTGCGTCGATAAATCGCAGGCAGACCAAGGTCTTGAGCCTCGATCACCTGGTCCATCTCATCATCCAAGATGGCAACGATGCGATCCTTGTCGACCATCTCGAGAAGCCTGGAGTACTTGTGCTCGTCGTAGAAGATGTAGTCGTAGTCGATCTCGTTACGGCGCAACCACTCTCGAGTGTCTGGATCGATGTTGTCGAGACGCAGGTACGGACGAGTAGTCGTGATCCAGAGCTCCGCACCATTCTTGCGGACCATGCGGGCCAGGCTGGCAGCACCCGGCATCGCAGGCATTGTCCGCTTCATGCCGCCCTGCCTGAACGCCAGCTTGGCAGTGCGGTACGTCTCTAGGCTCACGCCCAAGTGAACGTTGAGGGGTACATCTCCCCGATAGTTGAAGGCGACTTTGTCGTCCGGAAGACCAGCCCAGCCCACGAAGAACTTGAGGAAGTGACCGTGGTAGTTCCCCATCGTACCGTCGATGTCCAGGCAAACGACAGGCTTCACTTCGTTACGGCAGTGAGTGCACAGCATCACCGAGAGCCCTCCATAGCAGCGATCTCTTCCCAGTCGATGGCAACCCATCCAGTCTGCGTCCTAAGAAACAAGACCTCGTGCGCAGAAAGCTTCTCATCAACTGTACCCTCGTACTCGAGGCCTGATTTCAGGGCGACAGTTGCCTTGCCGTTACCATGAGCGATGTCCATTGCGCTCAGACGCCAACTCGCTTCGGCAACCATCACTCGGCCACCAGAGGAGGGATGGGTACTTCGCCCAGGGTCAGTAGGCCACGCTCATGCAGCGCTATCACTGTCGTGCGGAAGCCATCGTGTGCCAGCGTCCCCTTCTGCCAACGACCAAAGCGACCTACCTTGATGAACCGCTCTCCAACGGGCCAGCAGTCGCACGCTGTGTCGAGCGGCTTGTGAACCACGACACCGTCATCCATGGAGTAGGGAACCTGATGCGCAGCTTGGATGCCCCACTCAGTACTCATGACACCGAACAGGTTGGACGCCCTGTACCACGAGTGATGACGGCTGCCGTCATACCAGATGGCGTTCGGCTCACTACCACCGTTGCACACTCCGTTGCGGATCATGATCGTCTGCTTCGTGAAGCGGTGGCCGCCAGGCGTGGTCTCTTCCGGTCTGCGGCAGAGGGAGCGGAGAGGGATCGTTGACACCACGAGACTGAACAGGCTGTCCTCGAGGATTCCAGGCAGCGTTTCTCGGGAGATCTCACGCTCGGTGATCTGACCTCCGTACATGTCCCAGAGGCGATCGTACATCTTGCGCAGGTTCCAACCAGGCTGGAGCATCTTGTCCTTCACGCCGTCGAAGCTCACGAACGATGGCTGAGCAAGAGACCCGTACGCCTTGGCTTGATACTGAGTGCCGGACCCGCTGCGATGGTAGCGGATCGTCACGTCGGGTTCGTCATCCGTCAGTTCCGGGATCGGCTCGTGGAGGAATTGAGCTCCGCCGAGTTGCGATTTCTTCGTGTAGCTGAGGATGACCACCGGTTGCCCCGTGAGCGCTGCGGCGTGCGCTGCCATCAGCCCAGCCGGTCCCGCCCCGAGGATACAGACAGCTTTCACTTCTTCTTCCTTTCCATAGACCGAAGCAAGTCGTTGAGCTCTGGCTCGATCACGATCTGCGCCTTGGACTTGCGTATCATCTTGGCGTCACTGAGAGTGCTCAGGCAGTAGGCGGCTTCATCTCTAGACATCTGAGCCATCTCTTCAAGGTCGGGTGCTCTGAAGGAGGACCTGCGATCAAGCAGGAATTCCAGAAGGCGATGGTGTTCTCTGAGAAAGGATCGGATGCGTCCACGAGATTCACGGGCGATCCGCCGATTACCTTGGATGCGTTCGCTGACCCTGAGGTATCCGAAGTTCTCGTAGCTGTAGAGACGATCCAGAAATCTGGTAGCGTCTCGGACGTGGGCGTACTTGACGATGAGCCGCTTACCAGACCTATCAGTCGAGAAGGTTCGAGCAGCCATTGCAACTGCGATTCTAGCGACCTTCTCCCGAACATTCGTCGCCTGAATGAGCGGAGGGTGATCGTGATAGCGCCGTCCCAACCACTCAGCCGCAGTGTAGATCGCCTCATAAGCCTTGGCCTCCCACTCCACGTCCTCTGCTCTCCGGCTCCAAGCCCAGAGGATCAGTTCTCTGCATAACTCGCTGGTGTACTTCGGCTGCGCTCGTTCTCGTTGTTTGTGGATCTTCTCGATGGGTACATCGTTCATGCTGACGCTCATGGCGAAGTCGAAGCGTGCGATGTCCTCAGGGTTGCCGATCAAGTCTTCGATGATGTCGATGCCGTCGTACTTCTGCTCGTTGAGGAACTTGTCCTTGCGAGCGTTGCTGATCCAGACGAGGCGGACACGTGCGTTGGTCTGCTGCGTCTCGATCTTGACTACCTGAGCAACACCCCGTGACCTGATATCGGATAGCTGTGCGATGATCTCTTGCGCCAGGCCCGAGGCTTCATCGAGAACGACCAACCTCCGATCGTTAACTGTGATCTCGCCCCAGCGAAGAATCCACTGGTTGCCGACTTGCTTCGCTCCGCCGACAAGTCCAGCGAAGGTTGCACCCTCACAACCGACCACGTGACCGAGCCCGTAATGCTCCGCCAGTCGTTGAGCCGTCTCAGATTTCCCAGTCCTTGTGTCTCCAACGACCAAGAACTCAAGCCACCCCTTTGTGATGGTCTTACCGTCGAGGGGGAAATGGAGGATGGAATGCCAGACCAGATCGAGAGCGATATGTAGCCGCTCACGACCCGTGATAGTGGTGACGTTAGTGGCCAGATCCTCAGCGATTTCCCAGCATTTCTCGTAAGGAGTTTGTCCTCGAGCCGGGCGGAAGATACGTAGTCTCTCCACGACTTCCGGTGTAACGTGAAACTGATCGATGCTCGTCTGCGACTGTTCGAGCTCCCATGAGAAGAATTCATTGCGGCGATCCTTGGGATTGGGATGTGTCGTACCAACTACGTTCGCTGGCATGTTGGTCGGGGTGCTGTGCTGACCGACGTTATAGAGGCGACGCTGAGTGTAATCAGAACCTTCGTCCGAAGTCCGTGCTTCTACTGACCCGGTGACGAATAGCTCCTCAACGGAGTGGTTCTCCAACTCGTGCACCTTGAAGCGAGTGCACTTGGCGGCGCCTATGTACTTTCGAAGAAGCTCGGTTGTTTGCTGAGCATTCGCATCTATGAATCTAGAGATGGTTGTGATGTCGTTGGGCTTGATCTCTACCTCTACGTCGCCCTCGTGATCTGCGTTCATCGGACACAGCTTGCAACGAGGACCGGCATCCATCGTGCACTCGAGATGAGCTCGGAACGGAACGCTGTACGTAGGATCCTTCCGACCCACCACTGTCACATTCATGCTGAGCGGCTTGCCGTTCGTGCTCGAGTCCATTGACCCGATCACGCTTACCGGCGCCGCCTGCGGCTGGCCCGTGACTGCCGTGCTGGCCCGCTGGGGCTGCGGCGTGCTGCGTTGCAAGAGGTCAGCAAACGACCGACCACCCCGACCCTCGTAGTCCCGCCACCAGTCCGTAAGATCTTGCTTCTCTTCCTCTACTGGTAAGTCAATGACGTGAACTTCTGCGTGGAAGGCAAGGGAGCGTGCGGCTTTCTTCGCTCCAATCCTGCCTACTTTGTCGTTGTCGTAGCAGACGTAGATGGTCTTGCCGGCGAGTTGCTTGGACCACTCCGTGTCCCACGTAGTCGAGCCATGCGTGCCTGTTACTGCGTGATGCCCATTCTGAATCGTGGCGAGCGCATCCCACTCACCTTCGGCCAGAACGAGAACCTCAGCTTCAAGTTCTCTCTCCGGATAAAGTCGTGGAGGCGTTCCGTGTCCGAAGGCGTTAGTGAACTTGGGACGTCCGTCCTTGCTGTACCGGCGGAAATTGACAAGCACGCCTTCGCTGTCTCGGACAGGGATGACGTACCGGCTTCTGTGCTCGTCGTATCCGATCTCGAATCGTTGGATGGTCTCATCAGTGAGCCCTCGCTCCTCCGTGAGATAACGCAGCAGGGCTGGCTTAGATTGGAGATGCTCCTGGTACTTGCGAACTTTCCGTTCGGTCAGCGCCTCGGCTTGGTCGACCGGGTCCTGGCGCTTGGAGCCTCTGCGCTTGTTGATGTCAATGACGTCTGCGTCTGTGCCTTGTCCGTTACTTTCACTCCTAAGGATCGGAATCAGCTTGCTGAGACTGCCGCCTTCGCCACAGCCCATGCAGTGCCAGACTCTCTTGTTCCAGTTGACGGAGGCGCTAGCCTCGTTGTCATCATGGTCCGGCAGCGGGCAGCGCATTCGCTGCTCACCACTGAGAGTCTTGGCGCCTGCAAGGTAAGGACTGAGGAGATCCTCCACCTTGCCCATGCGTTAGCCCCTCAGATCGTTAACGTCGAGGATTGTCCGGATGCGCTCGCATCCGCCGTGTCACCTGACCGAACGTGTTGCTGTACTGCTGAGGCTCGACCCGAGCCTGCCCGCTGATGAATCGTGCGAACTCAGCCTGAAGTTCCGAAGTGTTCTTGAAGAAGAAGAAGCATGTATCTCCCTCCCACTCCACCTCGGCTTCGAAACCACAGTAGACGAGAAACACAGCGCACGCAGTGTGCGACGTTTCAAAGCGCTCCTCCTCTACTAGGTCTTCGGCCGTCATCATTTCTCTCTCTTCCTTCCTAACATGCAACCAGGCGCCAGCACCCTACCGGCGCCCGGCCGCAGCGGACAATCAGAACGGGTCCTCAGGCTCTCCCTCGCCCTCGTCGACACCCTGCGCCTCGAGGATGGCGTCAACCATCGCAGCGAGAGACTTGGGAACGTCGAGCTTGCCTCCCCGGCCCTTCACCTTCAGGGAGTCCGGATCCAGGTCGAAGTCGGTGCACGCCTTGGAAAGCTCCTTCGGCTCGAGGCTCTGGAGAAACTCCCGGGTGTAGTACTCCTCTTCCTCTTCGCCCTCGGGTTCGTCCTCGCCGAAGGCGTCCTCGGTTGCCTCCTCGTCACCGAGCTCCTCTTCCTCGTCGAAGCCCTCGCCGTCGTCAGTCGGATCGTACGGACCCCACCATCCGACTTCGGCCCGGTACTGACCCTCGAGATTCTGTCCCTCCTTGACCCGGAGCAGAGCCAGCTTCTTGATGATGGAGCCGGGCTTGTCGGCCTCCAACTCGAGGCTGCCGGAGATCCCGCCACGGGCGTTGACCTTCATGCCCATAGCGATGCAGAACTGAGTCAGTCGCCACTCGGCAGCAGGCGACAGGGAAACCTTGTCCCAGACCGTTCCGAAGACACTGCCCTCGGGCGGGTTCAGGGCCTCGCCCTTGCGCCCACGGCCGATGGGGAACGCCCCGACGTTGATGTAGGGGTGCTCGCCACCGTCCTTCTGACGCTGCTCAGCTTGCCGCACCTCGACCACGTACAGCCCCGGAGGCGGGTCGACGAAGTCGCCGGACGCCAGGCCCTTCTCGACGCCTTCCTTGCCGATCTGAATCTTGACTTTGGTCATTGCCCATCCTTCTTCTCGTGATCAGTGCCTCGATCTTCGGCACTGTCGGGTTGTCGATGCGCCAGTTTCCGGCGCCGTCATGTAGAGCGTTGAAACGATCCTTGGCGAAGTAGTTCTTGTTTCGCCTCGTGATGAGGCGCTGCGTTCCCCTACTGGTCGTGCCGTGGTACGTGACCACGTTCATGTAGCCGCAGACCTTCTGGGAGAACGTGCCACGCTTGCCAGGGATCAGTGGCATGTAGACGAGATCTGTCGACCCGTCATCAGCCCCGGTCGGCATTTCTTCGATCATGACATGGGCGGCGACTCCGAAGTTGATGGGCAGATCGCAGAAGTCCCGCACGAAACTGCCGATGCGGTTCTGCTGAACGAGATACTCACGCTGAGATGCCACGTCCCGAGACTGCTTCGCAGGATTGCGATCATGGGCCTCGAGAAGAATGTCGTCGTACAACGAGCGATCCATGAACAGGGTGAGGCTGTCCCACCAGACCCAGTCGTAGACCTTGCATCCTTCTTCGTATCTGAAGTACTCGTAGGCCTCCGTCAGTTCCTTGTAGTCGTTGACGTAGCGCACGTCGCACGTCGACCCCAGCGCAGCAGGAGCATCGCTGCCACCGTTGTCGCAGTCCAGGAACAAGCCCTTCTTAGCTGTCCCGAACAGACAACTCTTTCCGCATCCGGGCCACCCGTAGTCCATCCAGTTGATCGTACGCAGCGGTCCTTCACCGAGAGCCATGATGGATTGTGGCCGAACGATCTCGGGTGCTCTGCGAGGAGGGGTGCGGTTGACGTTACGCTGTCCTCGCTTCGCTACCGTCGGTTCTGCCGGTTGCCCGCTCACGCTGCCAACTCCAAGTGAAGTTCGTGATCGCTGTACGGCTGCCACTTGTGGAACTCCATGTGCAACACGTCCTCCCAGTCTGCCCCCATCTCGTGGAGCTCGCACACGTCCTTGAACTGACACCAGTTACAGTGATCTCCGGGGTTCTTGTAGATCGATAGCTTCTTCTCACGTGTCAGGGCGATCTCGAAGAGCTCACGGCGCAGGCGCCTGTTGAACGTGTCGAGTTGATTGGGACCGAGCCGCATCTCTTGACGCTGAAACAGCGGCGGAGGCTGGCGCTTCGAGATACTGCCAGGGTAGTCCTCTCCGAACAAACGCTTCTCGGCCTTGGTCGGCTTGTTGAGGTAGTACCCGTCCTCGTCCTGCGGTCGAACGTCAGGCATCGCCTTGCGTAGCCAGTTCCATCCGACGCTGCTCAGATCGATGGACTTGCCTAGCTCGTTCTGCACCCAATAACGAGCCGCCCAGAAATAGGAGAGACCTTGCTCTCCGTACTTGCTGTTGATACGAACGACCTCGATGCGCTTGCCGGTCTTGTGCTCGAAGACGAAGTAGCGACCGGTGCGCAAGTTCAGGCCGATGGCATCGAAGCGCCCAACCAGGGTTCCGAGATAGCCGTTCTTGTCGTCGTACACGTCTATCTGGAAAGCCATCTCTGGCTGAACAATCTCGATCATTGGGTCGTCGCCCCAGCGCTCAACGTACCCGTTCATCATCGCCAGGCCGAGCTCAAGTGCGTCGACCTTGTTCCCCTCGTCGTCCCACTGAGAGAACTCTTCCTCATTCTCTGAGTAGAGTTTCTCGAACGTCTCAGCCGGGTGCACGCCACGCTCACGACCCGGGATGTACCAACCCGCTAGGGAGTCGTGGCTTAGCTGTCCGAACGTCAGGGCGGTGCGCCTATGTACCGGCTCGAGGGAATGGTTGTAGCCCCAGTGCCACGCTTGGCGACACTCCTTGAACTTGGCTCGCTCTGAGTTGCGAACCAGCATCACCTCTACCATCTATCGTCCTTCTAATCGTGCTGAGCGCCGGACCCACGAGAGACCCGAGGCAGTGGCGGTTTGCTGCGTCGATGCCGGGTCCGTGCTGGGTTGGGGACCGTCAGACCCGAAGCCATCTTCGGGGTCCGGCGCCCTGGGACTGCAAGCCTGCCACGCCCCAGCAGCGGCCGCAACTGGACGAACCCCGAGAAGCCATCAGCCGACTCGCCACCAGCAAATCGAACCGACAGCCTCCCGAGGCTCGCTCTCTCGGGGTGCACGGAGTATGGCGCCTCCACACATCCTTCATTGAGATCAGAACCTTCAGCATGCCGGAACCCGACCTGCCATCACACCCCACGCTACATTTCCTCAGCCGGGTGTTGATGGGTCGTGGCGGTCACGTTGGGTTCCGGGGCTGAGCCCACTAAAGCGATATCACGCCTCTGCCCACGACTGCGCATCGCTGCGAGATGTCTCACTGGGGGAGCCTCAAGGCAGTACTAGGACTGGTCTTTAGTTTCACTTGAGCTAGCCGCCGATCCGGCCGACGGAACGAAGTGCAAGCTCAGAGGTGGTTCCTAGGCCAGCGGTCCTTTCCATCCTCGAGACTCCCCCAGCGAGCCGGGACACAAGGAGGGGTTCTCATGCCCCGGTCTCGCCGGTGGTGGCGCTGGAAGATCAGCCGAACGGATCGGCGGCGGGCTTGGCGGTCGTGCGCCGGGTCGCCTTGGTGGTCGCCTTGGTGGCCTTGGCGGTCGTCTTCTTGGCCGCACCCTTGGTCGCCTTGGCGGTCGTCTTGCCGTCGGTCTTCGCCTTCTCGGCCTCGGCCTTGGCAGCCTTGGCGGCCTCACGCTCGGCAGCCTTCTCGGCCTTGGCGGCCTCACGTGCCTCGGCCCGAGCCTGGCGAGCCTCCTCGGCCTCGGCCCGGTGCGACTCGACGAGCTCGGCGTACTCCTCGGAGTGGCGCCATGCGACCCGCTTGGCGAACGCCCAGGCGATCACCTCGGCGGCGGACAGCGTGTCGAGGTCGACGCCCTCGGCCTCGTTGATCCACTCGACCATGGCCTCGTGCTTCCAGAACTGCGAACGAGGACCGGTCTCCTCGACCTCTTCGACCTCTTCGGTGTCTGCCATGATGGATTTCCTTTCCCTAGGCTGCCCATGACCATCACGGACTTGCCAACGGATGTCAGGCTATACGACGGGTATTCGTCAAGCAACTCAAATTTCCCTTGAGAACGCTGAGGAATTTCAATCAGAGCTTGCGTCACGTACGTAGGAGCGTGCGTGCTCGCTGGCGCAGGCCCAGCCCGACCTAGGCCCCTTCTAGAACACTTTCACGCCGTACACGTACGGGGCGTGACAATTTCTCAGAAGCCCTAAGGTCAGCCTTCGGCCTGCGCCGGCTGGCTCGCTCGTTCGCTCCTACGTGGGCGTGCGTAATGGGGCTCGTCATTTGCTCAGCCTTTCTAGGACCTTTCGACGTACGTCTAGGATTCGAACGTGCTGTTCGTCCTTCTCGAAAGCCGTCTCTGTGATGTACTCATCGATCGTATCCGTAGCGATGTACGTGTAGATCATGACCTGGTGGATGCGGCTGGCACGGTGGATGCGGTCTTCCGCCTGCTCTGCTTCATCTGGCGCCCAGCTTGGTTCGATAAAGTGCGCCGTGTCTGCGGCGTCCAACGTGAGGCTGACTCCACCCGCCGAGGTCACCACCAGCATGATCGGCAGACCACCGGCCTGGAACTTCTCTCGAAGCGCACGTCGCTCCTTGATACCGCCGTGGATGTATCCGAACTGAACCTTAGCCTTCTTCAGTCGAAACGCCACTACGTCCAGAATCTCCTTGAACCTGCTGAAGATTATGGTCTGCTCGTTGCTCGAGCCGTCAAGGATGCCAGCCTCATCCAGCTTCTCGAAGAGGGCGTCCAGCTTGGCGCTGTCGTTAACGTTCGGCTTCATGTCTCTGCCGTGGTAGCAGTTGGCGAACTGCTGCATGCGGGTGAACTCAGCCAAGATGGATGTCTGGGGGATCTCCTTGTCATCCTCGTCGAAGGCTGCCATTCCCTCTTGCTCCATCTTGTCGTACTGCCTGCGCTGTTTCTCGCCTAGCGTCACAAGAACAGGGATGTGCATCTTCGCAGGCAACCACGGCAGGGCTTCAGCCTTGGTCCGTCGAACGACGTACGGAGTCAGGAAGCGATAGAACTCCTGCTCCATCTCCTCCCGCAGAACGCCGACCTTCGGATGCCCCATCCATCCTTCCTCGACATCGAAGAACATGCGGGCGAAGTTCCAGTACGACGTGAACACATCTCGCCTCAGCCAGTGCAGCACGCCCCAGATGTCAGCACCCTTCTTCTTCATCGGAGTGCCGCTCATGGCGACCGGCTTACCGTCCACGTTCAGCTTCAGCCACTCCATCGAATGACCAGTGATGGTGCGATGGTTTCGGATGTTGCCCTTGTGCACCTCGTCGTTGATGATCGTGTCCCAGTAGATAGCCATCAGGTCTGGATAGCTAGGCTCGTAGTGCCAGTGAGCAGACTTCATCCTGTCGCAGTGGCAGGCTTCTCGGTACTCCTTGTCCTTTGCACGGATCGCCATCTTGCCACGGTTGAATGGATCCTTCTTGAAGGTGACCATCGCCGGGTTGATGATGACGAAGTTGACGTGAGCCTGGCTGTGGATAGCGGCGTGCAGCTTGGCCTCTCGCTTCCTACGATTGCCGTAGCATGCGAACACTGCCCATGATCCTGAGTAGTCAGCCAGCCATTGCTCGAGCTCTGGCTCCCAGGTCCCATCTACTGCGGCGGAGGGGGCGATGATCAGGTGCCACCCGGCTTCACGGTTGGACTCGAAGATCTCAGCAATGGCTTCGAGAGTCTTGCCTAGGCCCTGGTGGTTGGCGTTCAATGGCGCCTTGGCGTCTGCCAAGAAGCGCACGTCGGCTGTCTGGTAGCTGCCGTTCGTGTAAGGAGGCACGCCAGCCATGAAGCTGAACAGGCACTCAGCTTGATGCAGTTGAATCTCCGTGATGCCGTGCTGCTCCCGGGCGTGCTTCGCCATAGGCCCGAAGTAGAGCGCTCGCCACAAGGTAGGCAGCTTGTTGGGAAGATTCACTAGGTGGCCGCTGTCAGATGCCGCCATCTTGCCCAGAGATTCTTCTTCACGAACCTGGTTGATCGCCCACGACCGAAG
>Ga0075421_100000169_pt1 | contig 59172 bp, 59 predicted proteins | sample SoiMetdeltSBSDD5_FD_75292 | JGI IMG/M metagenome (GOLD analysis project Ga0075421, IMG submission 75292) | Bulk soil microbial communities from a Populus tree surrounding site in Tennessee, USA - Soil MetaG P. deltoides SBSDD5 | ecosystem: Environmental > Terrestrial > Soil > Tree plantation... | reverse complement strand
ACGTGAAAGCGCAGGTGTCGGCCGAGCTCGACTTCAACGAAGTCGAACACGCCGAAGAGACTTACAAGCCGAACCAGAAGCCCGACGAAGCCGCGATTCGAGCGCAGCAGACGAGCGAAGCCGGCGGCACGGCTGCCGCGCCCGGCGCAAGCGGAGTCCCCGGGGCGCTCTCGAACCAGCCGCCGGTCCCCGCGACGGCGCCCATCACAGCGCCAGCGGGTCAACAAAACGCCAGCGCGCCCGCTGCTGCGACGACGAATCAGCGGCGCGACTCGAGCGTGAGCTACGAGGTCGACAAGAGCATCCGCCACACGAAGATCGCTCAAGGGCGTCTCAAGCGTCTTTCGATCGCCGTCGTGGTCAACGACCGGAAGATCACCGACGCGTCGGGTAAGACGACGACCAAGCCGCTCACCGACGACGAAAAGACGCAGATCACCGAGCTCGTGAAAGGCGTCATGGGCTATGACAAGGAGCGCGGCGACACCCTCTCCGTGATCAACAGCACGTTCAACACACCACCCGTGGAAGCCGTGCCGGAAGTGCCCTTGTGGAAAGACCCGGAAACCATCGCGCTCGCAAAAGACGCCGGCAAATACCTGCTCATCGCCGCGTTCGTGCTGTTCCTCGTGCTGAAAGTGCTGAGACCGATGGCGAAGAACCTCGCGCGCCTGCCTGCGCTCGCTCCCGCTCCGGTCGATCTCCTGCCACCGGCTGCAAACGCCACGGCAGGCGCGGCAGCACAGCCGCAGCAACAGGAGGGCGATCGTTACGAAAACGCGCTACGCAACGCGCGGCAGATCGCGAAACAGGATCCGAAGATCGTCGCACACGTGGTGAAAGATTGGGTGGCGGGTAATGAGCAGTGACGGCGTCCAGAAAAGCGCGATTCTCCTGATGTCGCTGGGGGAGGACGACGCGGCTGAAGTGTTCAAGCACCTCGGCCCGCGTGAAGTTCAGAAGATCGGCAGCGCGATGGCGACGCTCAAAAGCCAGTCGCGCGAGCAGATCAGCGAGGTGCTCGGTGAGTTCTGCGACGACGCAGCCGAAAAGAGCACGCTCGGAATGAGCTCCTCGGAGTACATCAAAACCGTGCTCAGGAAAGCACTGGGCGATGACCGTTCGGCCAACCTGATCGAGCGCATCCTGCACGGCGGCGACACGAGCGGCATCGAGGGACTCAAGTGGATGGACTCCGCGACGGTTGCCGAGCTCGTGAAAAACGAGCATCCGCAGATCATCGCAACGATCCTCGTGCATCTCGACCGCGACCAGGCTTCGGAGATCCTGCTGAACTTCGTCGAGCGGCTGCGCCACGACGTGCTGCTGCGGATCGCTACACTGGACGGCGTACAGCCGCAGGCGCTGCGCGAGCTGAACGATGTGCTCACGAAGCTCCTTTCGGGAAGCGACAACATCAAGAAGAGCCCGATGGGCGGCATCAAAGCGGCGGCGGAAATACTGAACTTCATGCCCGCGACACAGGAAGGCGCCATTATCGAAGGCGTCAAGACGTTCGACGCGGACCTCGCCCAAAAGATCATCGATCAGATGTTCACATGGGAGAACATCATCGATATCGACGACCGCGGAATGCAGCTCGTGCTGCGCGAAGTCCAGTCGGAATCGCTCATCCTCGCGCTCAAGGGATCGTCGCAGACTGTGCGCGACAAGATCTTCAAGAACATGTCGCAGCGGGCGGCCGAAACGCTCAAGGAAGACCTCGAGGCGAAAGGCATGGTGCGCGTGTCCGAAGTCGAGGCGCAGCAGAAGGAAATCCTGAAGCTCGTCAGGCGCCTTGCTGACGAAGGGCAGATCGTGATCGGCGGAAAAGCCGAAGAAGCGTTCATCTGATGGCAGCGAGCCCCGTCATCCCGAAAGAAAAGCTTTCAGCCTACCAGCGCTGGGAGCTCGGCTCGTTCGACGCGCCGCCCGCACGCGCGGGCGCGAGCGCGCCCGACAACACGGAGCAGATCGCGACGCAGGCACGCGAGGAAGGCTATCGCGTTGGCCATCTCGAAGGGCTCGAAGCGGGCCGACGTGAAGCGCTTGCGCAAATGGCTCCCCGTATCGCCCGGATCGACGAAATGCTCGCGTTGCTGAATGCCGATCTCCTGCGCATCGATCGCGAGCTCGCGGCCGACGTCTTCCAGCTCGCGCTCGTCGTCGCGCGCAATCTCGTCGGCGCGGTCCTGGAAGTGCGCCCCGAAGTCGTGCAGACGTGCGTGGAAGAAGCGCTGCGCCAGATGGCGCACAACTACGGGCCCGTGCATCTCACCGTCAATCCGCAGGACGCGGCGCTCGTGCGCGAAGTCCTCAAGACGTCCTCGCGCACTCCGGGCTGGTCGCTCAAGGAAGACGCAGGCATCTCGCGCGGCGGCTGCCGCGTGGAGACGGCTGCCGGAGAAATAGACGCGACGATCGAAGGCCGGTGGCAACGCACCACGGCTGCCCTCGGCTCGCCGCTTGACTGGGTCACGCCGCTGCAATGAGCCGCATCCTCGAGCTCCGCAATTTCATACGTGACTGCTCGGCTGCAGCGGGCGCAACCGCACCGCTCGCGGCAAGCGGCAGACTGACGCGCGTCACCGGGCTCGTGCTGGAGGCTGTGGGCCTGCGGCTCGCCGTGGGAAGCTCGTGCTCGATCGTGGTGCCCAATGGCAACCCGATCGACGCAGAAGTCGTCGGCTTTGCGGAGGATCGCCTGTTCCTCATGCCCGCGAACGACGTTTATGGTGTAGTGCCCGGCGCTCGCGTCGTGCCCGTCGAAAAAACACCCGAAGCCGCCAGTCCCGACACGCCACCGCGTCCGCGGAGACGAGCGGCCGACCAGGCGCGCCACGTGCCTGTCGGCCCGGCGTTCCTCGGGCGCGTGCTTGACAGCACCGGCCAGCCGCTCGACGGCCTCGGTGCAATTCATCCCGAGCGCACCGTGTCGCTTCATAACCGCCCTCTGAATCCGCTCGAGCGTGCGCCCATCAAACAGGTGCTCGACGTAGGCATACGCGCGATCAACGCGCTCACCACGGTCGGCCGCGGCCAGCGCATGGGGCTTTTCGCCGGCAGCGGCGTGGGAAAGAGCGTGCTGCTCGGAATGCTCGCGCGCTACACGGCCGCGGACGTGATCGTGGTGGGGCTGATCGGCGAGCGGGGCCGCGAGGTGAAAGAGTTCATCGAGAACATCCTCGGCAACGAAGGGCTGTCCCGCTCCGTGGTTATCGCGGCGCCGGCCGACGTGAGCCCGCTCCTGCGGCTGCAAGGCGCGTCGTACGCGACTGCGATCGCCGAATATTTCCGCGACCAGGGCAAGCATGTCCTGCTCATCATGGATTCACTGACACGCTATGCCATGGCGCAACGCGAGATCGCGCTCGCAATCGGAGAGCCGCCGGTGACGAAAGGCTATCCGCCTTCGGTTTTCGCGAAGCTGCCGCAACTGGTCGAGCGCGCCGGTAACGGTCCTCATGGCGGCGGCTCGATCACCGCGTTCTACACGGTGCTCGTAGAGGGTGATGATCAGCAGGATCCCGTCGGCGATGCCGCCCGTGCCATCCTGGACGGCCACATCGTGCTCTCACGCGCGCTCGCCGATCAGGGGCACTACCCCGCGATCGATATCGAATCGTCGGTGAGCCGCGCCCTTACGAGTCTGATCGGCCCCGAGGAATTCGGGCTCGTGCGCCGCTTCAAAGCCTATTACTCGCGCCATCAGCGCAATCGCGATTTGATCACGGTGGGTGCGTACGCCCCCGGTACGGACACGCTGCTCGACCGCGCCATCGCGCTCCATCCTGCGATGGAAGCGTTCCTGCAGCAGAACATCGGCGAGAAAGCGCTCTATGCCGAATCGCTTGCACGGCTGAAGTCGCTGGTCGGCCCGGCCGCCGAGCATTAAGCAGGCCTTGAGAAAGATAAATGAAAGATACCTTCAGGCTCAAAGTCGTCCAGAACCTCGCACAGCAGGAAAGTGAAAGCGCGGCCAGTCGCCTTGGCGTCCTCAACGCGGAAGCAGCCAAAGCCGAAGCCAAACTGAACATGCTCCTCCGGTACAGAGAGGAATATCGGGAGCGCTTTCGCAGCTCCATGCACCAGGACGTGCATAGCGTCGGTTTCAAGAATTTCCAGCAGTTCCTCGCCAAGCTCGACGAGGCGATCGAGCAGCAACGCGCCGCCGTGCTGGCGTGCCAGCAGGCCGTGCACCGAGGCCAGCGTGAGTGGCAGTCGAAGCAGAAACAGGTGAAAGCCTACGACGCGCTCGAGCAGCGACACGACAACGCACAGGCCGAGCGCCTGAAGCGTCTCGACCAGCGTTTGATGGACGATCTCGCGTCCCGGGCGCATACCTCCAAAAACTGACAGGGCTCGACATGGACAATCTGGCTGCAACGCCGCTCAACCTCCTCACCGCAACAGACGCACACACGCGCCGTGAGCCGACCGACGCGGCGGGAGATGGCGGCGCATTCGAAGAGGTGCTCGGAAGCGAAATCGCTCTCATCGCACCGGATGTGATCGCCCAAGCGGCGCAGCTTCTGGAAAGCGGCCTCCCGTCGCTCACAGCCGACGAGACGGCAACCGCACCCGACGGCACCCAGATCCTGGACGCCATACTCGATAGCGCGAGCATGCTTCCCGGCGCGGGCCTTCCCGCGCTGATGCCGGCGCTTCAGACTGCGGAACAGCTCGCAGACGCTCGCCTTGCGCAGGCGCGCGGCCCCGCACTCCCCACCGTTCAGGGACAGCTCACGGCCGCGGGTGCGGAAACTCGCACGGACGGCACGGACCTTCAGCTCGACGAAGACGCGACACTGCCGACGTCTGATATGGCTGCATTGGCTGCGCGACCGGTGACGGCGCAAAGCGCCGACGTAAAGCCCACCGCTCCGTCCGCGACGCCAGCGCCGGCAACAGTGCTGGCCGCATCCGGAACGACGCCCGACTCGGCGGAAAGGCTTGTGCTCGCTCAGAAAAACCCCGTCGGCGGGGCGAAGCCCGCTCCGACCGGCACGCAACTGGCCGTCGCTAGCGATGCGAGAGAAGGCCGCGCAGCGGCCGCGGCTCAGCTTGCGGACGAGGCTCTGTCCGCCTCCAGCGATGCGACAAGCGAACGCACTCGGAGTGTCGACGCGTTTGTCACTGCCGTCGCTGGCGATACCCGTGCAGGGACCGATTCGTCTGCGCAGCCGGCACCCGCGAGCTCATCACTGGACGCGCTCTCGTCGGCATCCCTCATGTCGAAATGGGCGCCTGCCTCTCATTCGGCTACGGCCACCTCATCGACGTCGCCGGCAACCGCCCGTATCGACCAACCGGTCGGCTCCGAAGGCTGGGGCGACGCATTTCGTCAGAAGGTCGTCTGGCTCGTGGATCGTCAGCAGCAGAGCGCCGAGCTCCACGTGAACCCGCCACATCTCGGCCCCGTGGAAGTCATGCTGAGCCTCGGGGACGACGGTGCCCGCATCGTCTTTTGTTCACCGCACCCGGCGGTCCGCGAAGCGATCGAAACCTCGCTCGCCGATTTGCGGAGCGCACTGGCTCAACAGGGCCTCGCCCTGGGCCAAGCGCTCGTGAGCGCCGACCCGGGAACAGCCCGCGAGCAGCTCCGTGAGGAGGCGATGCGCAATACACAGGCCGCCGCGGCAGGTGGCGCAGATGTCCCCACGACGAGCGAAATCCAGACCCTCAAACCGGTGCACCGAGGCCTCGTCGACATCTTCGCCTGAGGTCGCTTTTCCAAAGCCAAAGATGCGGTGTTTTAGGAGGCTTTCTTTCCGGATGCTCGCATCGAGTGCCTCGGGATAATGCTGTCAACGCACCGGAGCACGCATGGCCACCAAGCAGCAAAAGAAATCCCAGCAAGAGACCGAACCGGTCAATCCACCGGAGGCACAAGAGGCCCCGCCCAGGAAGCGGGGCAAGCTGCTTCTGATCGTCTGCGTGTTGGCGGTGGTGGCAGCGGGCGCAGGGGGCGGCTTCTATTTCATGCAGCCCGCCCACTCGGATGCCGGCGCGACAGTGCCAAAACCGCCCGTCTTCGTGCCGCTGGAGACGTTTACGGTCAATCTCGTTTCGGATGCGGCCCAGATGCAGTTCATGCAGGCGGGTATAACGCTCAAGCTGACGGAGAAAGCGACGGCGGAGCTCATCAAGGAGCGGCTGCCGGAAGTCCGAGATCGCGTGTTGATGGTGCTCTCGGCGAAGAAAGGCGCTGAAATTCTGTCCGTCGCTGGCAAACAAAAGCTGGCCACCGAACTTGCCGACGGAATCAGGGCGATCATCGCGCCCGCGCCGCCCCGCGCCACCGCTGCGGCAAGCGTTGCCGAGCCGGCCGATGCATCATCGAAGACCGAGGCTGCCGAAGCAGCCAAACCTGCGGTCGAAGTGCTTTTCACCTCGTTCATCGTCCAGTAACGCTCATGGCGAAAGACATTCTTTCCCAGGACGAAGTCGACGCGCTACTGAACGGCGTTACGGGACAGACCGATGAGCCCGCGGAGCAGGAGGATACGAGCGGCGTCCGGCCGTACAACCTCGCGACGCAGGAGCGCATCGTCCGCGGGCGCATGCCCACGCTCGAGATCATCAACGAGCGCTTCGCGCGTCTGCTGCGAATCGGGCTTTTCAATTTCGTACGGCGGACAGCCGAGATTTCCGTAGGTCCCGTGCGTGTCCTCAAGTACAGCGAGTTCGTGCGCAATCTCGTCGTCCCGACCAACCTGAACCTTGTTCAGGTGAAACCGCTGCGCGGGACGGCGCTGCTCATATTCAACCCGGATCTCGTCTATCTCGTTATCGACAATCTCTTCGGAGGCAACGGGCAGTTCCACACGCGCGTTGAAGGACGTGACTTCACGCTCACCGAGCAACGCATGATCCAGCGGATGCTCGGCGTCGTCTTCGAGGAGCTGGAGAAAGCATGGGCGCCCGTGCACCCGCTGAAGCTCGAATACGTGCGTTCTGAAATGAACACGCAGTTCGCGAACATCGCGACGCCGAACGAGATCGTCGTCGTGACCACGTACAACATCGAGCTCGGTGCCGCCGGTGGCGAGTTTCACATCTGCATGCCTTACTCGATGCTCGAGCCGATCCGGGACGTGCTCTGCAGCGCGCTGCAGGGCGAGCAGATGGACGTGGACAGGCGATGGGTGAAACTCCTGTCGAAACAAGTACAGGCGGCGGACGTCGAGCTCGTCGTCAATCTGGGCCACGCGCAGCTCACGGTGCAGCAGCTCCTGAACATGCAGGTGGGTGACGTGATCTCGCTCGATGTTGCGCGTCCGCTGTTGGCAGAAGTCGATGCGGTGCCGATCATGGAATGCAAATGTGGCGTGTTCAATAGTCAGTATGCGTTGCAGGTCGAGCGCCTGCTGCCGTCGAGCCACGATAACTGAAGGCAAAGTTGGAGAACGACATGAGCGAGAACGTGGAGAACGTGGAAAAGGATGCGGCCGACGATTGGGCTGCAGCCATGGCAGAGCAGACGGGTAGTACTGAGGCAACCGCCGAAGAGCCGGCGGCCGACAATGCGGCGCCTGCGCGGCGCGCGCCCACGGCAGCGTTCGAGCAGTTCTCGCCCGGGCCTGCAAAGGCTGGCGTGAACGACATCGATCTCATCCTCGACATCCCGGTCCAGCTGACCGTCGAGCTCGGACGCACAAAGATCGCCATCAAAAACCTGCTGCAGCTCGCACAGGGTTCGGTGGTCGAGCTCGATGGGCTCGCGGGCGAACCGATGGATGTCTTCGTGAACGGCTGTCTCATCGCGCAGGGCGAAGTGGTCGTCGTCAACGACAAGTTCGGCATACGGCTGACGGACATCATTACACCCTCCGAACGCATCCGGAAGCTCAAGCGATGAGCGCAGGCGGCATGCTCCAGTTCGCCGTCGGCCTTGCGCTGGTGCTCGGCCTGATCGTCGCCGCGGGCTGGTTCGCGAAGCGCTTTTCGATCGGCCCCACCGCATCCGGCCTCGTGAAAGTCGTCGCAGGCGCCGCCGTAGGCCAGCGCGAGCGCGTAGTCGTCGTCGAAGTGGGCGACGTGTGGATGGTACTTGGCGTCGCGCCGGGGCGGGTCAACGCGCTGCACACGATGCCGCGCGGCAGCGTCGCAATGCAGCCGACACTTGCGCAGGCACCAGGAGCGCCGGGCGGTTTTGCAGGCTGGCTGAAGCAGACGATGGAGAAGCGCCGTGTCGGTTAACAGGATACTGTGCGCGGCTGCGATCGCGCTCTTCGGATTCGCAGTCCCGGCTCTCGCACAGACGGGCGGCCTGCCCGCTTTCACGAGCACGCCGGCACCCGGCGGCGCGCAGACTTATTCGCTGAGCTTGCAGACACTGCTGCTGCTCACTTCGCTCACGTTCCTTCCGGCAGCGCTCCTCATGATGACGGGCTTTACGCGCATCGTCATCGTGCTCTCGCTCCTGCGCCAGGCATTGGGTACGCCTTCGGCCCCGCCGAATCAGGTCGTGATCGGACTGTCGCTCTTTCTGACCTTCTTCGTGATGTCGCCCGTGCTGGAGAAGATCTACACCGACGCTTACAAGCCGTTTTCCGAGAATCGCATCACCATGGAAGACGCGCTCGACCGCGGCGCGGCGCCGCTCAAAACGTTCATGCTGCGGCAGACACGCGAAGCCGACCTCGCGCTTTTCGTCAGGCTTTCCAATCAGCCCGCGCCGGCAAAAGCTGCAGACGTATCGATGAAAGTGCTCATACCGGCGTACGTGACGAGCGAGCTCAAGACGGCCTTCCAGATCGGCTTCGCCGTGTTCATTCCGTTTCTCGTGATCGACATGCTGGTCGCAAGCGTGCTCATGTCCATGGGGATGATGATGGTCTCCCCCGTGATGATCGCGCTGCCCTTCAAGATCATGCTTTTCGTGCTCGTCGACGGCTGGAACCTCCTGATCGGCTCGCTCGCGCAAAGCTTTGGCGTATGAAAGTTACGACGCGCGCTTCGGGCGCGAGAAACCGCCTAATCGCCTCGCGGCGCTACTTGAGAAATTTCAGGTTATGAATTCCACTGCAGTCATCGCGATCGTACGCGAAGCGCTCGAGCTCACGCTGATCGTTTCCGCGCCGCTGCTTCTGACAGCGCTCTGCGCCGGCCTCGTGGTGAGCGTTTTTCAGGCCGCTACGCAAATCAACGAGATGACGCTCTCGTTCATTCCGAAGCTGATCGGCGTCTTTGTCGCGATCGTCGTCGCCGGGCCGTGGATGCTGCAGCTTCTGGTCGACTACACGCAGCGGCTCTTTACGAGCATACCCGGGATGGTGGGGTGATTTCCGTCACCTCCGCGCAGCTCGATGCGTGGCTTGTCGCTTTCATCTGGCCTTTCACCCGAATACTCGGCCTCATCGCTGCGGCACCGGTCACTGGCAGGCCACAGTTTCCCCTGCGAGCGAAGATCGGGCTCGCGGTGCTCGTGAGCCTTGTCATCACGCCGGCATTGCCCGCACTTCCGAAGATCGACCCCGGCTCGTGGTACGGCCTTTTCCTGCTCGCGCAGGAGCTCGCGATCGGGCTCGCGCTTGGATTTCTCATGCGGCTGGTGTTTACCGCCGTCGAGTTCGCTGCGGAGCTCATCGGCTTACAGATGGGCCTCGGTTTCGCGCAGTTTTACGATGCGCAGACTGCCGCGCCCATGCCCGTGCTCAGTCGCTTTTTCGGTCTCGCGGCAACGCTCACGTTCCTCGCGATCGACGGTCATCTTCTGCTTTTCGGTGTCCTCGCGGAGAGCTTCACAACGTTGCCCGTGGGTGGCAGCGCGACCAGTGGCTTCTGGCAGACGCTTGCGTCGCAGGGCGGCCATCTCGTCTTTGCCGCGCTCTCCCTGTCTTTGCCGGTCATCGCTGCTTTGCTGGTAACGAACCTCGCGCTCGGCATACTGAGCAGGGCCGCGCCGCAACTGAACATTTTCGCAGTGGGCTTCCCCGTCACGATCCTCGTCGGCTTCGCGGCAGCGCTGTTCTCGATCAGCTACCTGCTGCCGGTGTTCGAGCATCTCGTTCGCGACACCGTCGACATGATGCTGCAACTCAGGCCGTCTTGAAGCGATAGCGCCGGGTTGCTTCGGCTCATCCGCGGTGCTCCTTGCACCCAGCCAAGGCATACTATGCGGATGAAAATCGCTACCTGGAACGTGAACGGTATCCGCGCGCGCGAGGCACAGTTTTGCGAGTGGCTCGAGCGCGACCGACCCGATGTCGTGTGTCTGCAGGAGATCAAGGCGGACCCTTCGCAGATCCCCGAGCGCTGCAAGCTCGACGACTATTACGTCTACTGGCACGGCAGCCGTGGCTATTCCGGTGTATCGCTGCACCTTCGGAAGACCCTGCTGGACACTCAGCCCGAGTTCAGTCACCCCGCGTTCGATATGGAGACGCGTATCGTCCAGGCGAGCCTCGGCAACCTGGTGATCGCTTCGGTATACGTGCCGAACGGCGGCAAGGACTATTCCGCGAAGCTCACGTTCCTGACGGGTCTCGTCGCTTGGGCAAGGGAGCTCCACGAGTCCGGACGCGAGCTGGTGCTATGCGGAGACATAAACATCGCGCGAACCGATATGGACGTGCATCCGCGAGAGCGCAAGCCGGAGGTGATCGGGCAGCGCAACGAAGAGCGTGAGCTCTTCGAGAAGCTGTTGGGTGATTACATGGTGGACGTCGGTCGCGCGTTCGAGCCCGAGAACGACCGGCTTTTCACGTGGTGGCCGCCGTGGCGCAACATGCGGGCGCGCAATATCGGCTGGCGCATCGATTACATCCTGGCGTCGAAATCGATCGCGGCCCGCGCGCAAAGTTGCAGTGTGTTGGCCGACGTGGGAACGAGCGATCACGCACCCGTGACGATAACCGTGTAAACCTACGACGCGCCTTCGGCGCAACTGCCCGTCGGCCTGTCCTGAGCTTGTCGAAGGGCGCTTGGCGGCGCTAAAGGGGTACTACCGGAGCTCGATTACGGCGTGGGCGAAGCGCTGCGCGAGCGTCACGCGCGACTCGATGCCTTCGGTGTGCTCGAGCACTGCGTACTCGGCAAAGCCTTTGTCTCGGGCAAGCTTTTCAGCCGTTCGGCGCAGGAGCGGGCCGATTTCGCCTTCGCCACCCGTGAAGAAGCGCTTCATTGTCAGGGCGACGCGATACCGCTGGGGACCGAGGGGCTCCACCTGGACTTTCCAGTTCGGGGCGAGCGGGTCGATGATCAGATAGAGCACGCTGCCCGCAGCAAGCGTCTCCGCGGGGATCGTAAGTGAGGGACTGATGTTCAGCGTGCGCGCTGGAATCAACGTGGTGGGCTTGCTATCGTCGATGCTGCTACAGCCGGCTGCGGCGAGCGCTGCGCCCGCCAAGAGCGCATAGGTGAGACGTAGATACATCATAGGAAGTCGAACAGGTTGAGCCTCGTCACGGCGACATACGATTTCTGTGCGGCTTCGAGGGACACCTGCTTCCTCGTGATCTCGCTCAGCGCCTCTGCATAATCGAGGTCGACGAGCCGCGAACGCTCTTCCTCATAGCGCAAGCCCAGATCCTGGCTTGTCTCCTGCATCGATTCGATTTCGACCATGCGGCTGCCCGTCGCCGCACGCGCGGTAAGAATATGGTCGAGCGCATGATCGAGGCTCGCGCCCATGGCATTGAGGCTGTTCTGGTAGACGGCGCGACTCGAGGGCATGAGCGAGATCCCGGTTTTCAGCGCGTCGATAAGCTCGTGTACCGTCGCAAAAACATCCTGCATCGGTGATCGCTCGACCGTGAACGTGTCTCCCGAGGCCGGAGTGCCGGTAATGACGACTTCGGCGCCGCTGTCCCAAGCTGCGGCACTCGGATCGCCTGGTTGGCGGCTGAAGGCGATCGCGACGCCCGGCTGATAGGCTCGCGCATATGGGCCTGCCGCGGGCGCCAGACCGGTCAACATCGACAAGCCCGCTACGTTATCGACGATGTCATAGGTGGTAACCGGAGGCGCGACCATGCTATCGACATGGAAGACAATGGTGTAGTCGCCGCTGTTCGCCGGGTTATTCCACGCCGTAGCGTTCCTGACGGTGCCTGCGTCTGTTATCGCGGTTCCGGTATTTGCGCCGGCTGCCGACGCGACGAACGTGCCATTGCCCGCGCGCACGCGCTGGAAGACGTCGGCCCCGCTGTCACTGGCGGAGATGCGCCGTTGCGGAGCGATCTGAAGCAGCCGTTCGCCTTCGTCTCCCGAGTACGCCACAACACCAGGGGCCGACTCGGAAAAAGGCTTCGTCGTGCCCTTGTAGCCCGAAAAGAGGTATTCGCCTTCGCCGTTGGTGCGGTTCGCGATACCGAGAAGCTCGTCGTAGAGCCCCCTTACCTGCGCTGCGAGGCTCACGCGGTCTTCATTCTTGAGCACCGGGTTGCCCGCCGTGATCGCGAGCGATTTCACGTCCTGCAGAACGCGCATTGCATCTGCGAGCGCCTGTTCTTCGAGTCCGAGAGCCGCGTTGGCCGTCGAGGCGTTCGCGCTGTATTGAGTATTCAGCCCCTTCGCCTGATCGAGGCCGATCACCGAGGCCGCCGCCATCGGATCGTCCGAAGGCTTGAGTACGCGTCGGCCAGCCGATATTTTCTGCTGCAGATCGAGCTGATCGGTGAGCTGGCGCTGGATCCCGCGCATACCCAGCTCATAGAACATGCTGGTGCTAAGGCGCATCGCTATCGTCCTATATCGAGGATCGTTTCAAAGAGCGTGGAAGCGATCTGGATCACTTTGCCGGAAGCCTGGTACGCCTGTTGGTAGCGCAACAGATTCGCCGCTTCTTCGTCGAGATTGATACCCGACATCGCCTGTTGAGTCTCGCGCGTGCGCAAGGCGATTGTCTCCTGAGCATCCGCGGCAATCTGCATTTCGCGCGCGGTGTTGCCGAGCAAGCTCGTGAGCTGCGCGTAGGCCGCCTGGTACGATGCCGTTCCCCCGTTTAGCGTGTTGGTGACCTGGAGATCCGCGAGAAGCGCCGCGTTGCGGTTGTCGGAGGTGCCGCCGGTGTTCGGAACCACTGTGAACGTATCTCCAGCGGCCGGCGAACCGGTAATACGCACCGTCCAGCCGTTATACGTAATGTTGCCACCGGACGTGTATGCGACGCCCACCGGATTGCCCGTTCCCACGCCCGTCACGTCGAACGTCGTCGCGCTCGTGAACGTGATCGTGACCGGTTGCTGCAGGTTCGCGTTGAGCGGCGGGTTCACGACGCCTGCGCTGATAACACCGGTTCCCGTGTTGTTCGCGGAGGACCCGCCGCGGATCGGGGCGGCGGCCGCGATCCGTGCTGCATCGGTAATCGCAAGGCCGAAGTCCCGCGCAGCGTAGTGCGTCGGCTCGATGAGAAAACTGTCGCCGGCGGCGGGCGCGCCGGCTGTAAGCGCAATCGTCATTCCATCCACGGTTTGCGGAAGCGCGGCGTACACGGTGGTGACGTTGTCGGAGAGCCGCGTGAGCTCGTAATTGGCTCCGGTGTAAACGAGACGATAATCGCTTGCGGTGAGCTGCGTCGCGTTCGCTACCGTCGCGCCGATCGCGGCCGTGCCTGTATTCACCGGACTCACGCGTGGAGTGACCACCGGCTGCACCGGGGTGAAAAAATCTCCCCCGAGGTTGCCAAGCAGGTCCTGACCGAGCCTGTGCTGTGCGTTGAACGTGTGCGCGAGGCCGGCTGCGATGCGGCCGAGCTCGTTCTGTGTCTCCGTGAGCGGACCGGCACGAAAGGCGAGCACGGCGCCCAGGCTGCCACCACTCAGCACGTTTCTCTGGAGCGGCACCATGGTGCTTCCCACGACGAACGCGACCTGCAGTCGGTTCGGCACGTCCGCGTCGGGAATCGCGGCAAGACCGAACGCTTGATTGCCGACGACGAGACCCTGTCCACTACCGATCGAAACGTTGACCGTGCCGTCGGCCTGCTGTACGACCGATGTGCCGATCAGCTTGTTCAGCTCCGAGATGAGCTGGTCCCGCTCGTCGATGAGATCGTTAGGCGGCTGATTCGGGTTGATCTGCGCCATGCTGATGCGCGAATTGAGCGAAGCGATTTCCCGCGCGTAGGCATTCACGCTGGAAACGGTAGTCTTGATCTGCGCGTCGACGCTGCGGCTGCTGTCTTCGAGTTGCGCCTGGAGCGCCTGGAAGCGCAACGCGAGCGTGGATCCCGCAGCGAGCATCGCCTGGCGCGAAGAGACGGATCCGGGGTTCGATGCAACGTCGTGCACACCTTCGAAGAAGTGCTGCAGCGCGGGCGCGAGGCCGGCACTCGGATCGCTCAGCAGATTGTCGATTTTTTCGAGCTGGCCGCTGTACGCGGCATAGTAGCTCGCATGCGCCTGCGCGCGGTTCGTCTCGCGTTCGAGAAAATCGCTGTAGACGCGCCGGACCGTGTCGACTTCCACGCCCTGCCCGAAAGCGCCGGCGCCAGTGAACTGCGCGAGCGCACCCGATTGCACGACCTGCTGACGGTGAAATCCGGGCGTATTCGCGTTGGCGATGTTATGCCCGGTCGTAACGAGTCCCGCCTGAGCAGCGCTCAGGCCCGATACGCCGATCCCGTATATCCCGATACCCATGATCTTTAGGCGCTCCCCGAAACGTTAACGGCTGCACACCCCGCGCACTTGAAGCGTCACGCGGAGAGGCCCTGCCGCAGTGCGCTGCTCATGATGACGCGAGTGAGTTTCGATGCGTACGCGGGGTCCGTGGCGTACCCTGCCTGTTGCAGGCCACGGGCAAACGCGGCGGCGTCGTTCCCCGCCTCGAGTGCCTGCGCGTAGCGCGGATTGTTCTTCAGCATATTCGCGTAATCCCGGAACGCTTCCGCATACGAGTCATAAGAGCGGAACTTCTCGACGACCCGCTGCTTCGCGCCTTGCACGAACTCGGTCGTCGCGGTGTTGCTCGCGTTCCCTTTCCAGGAGCGACCCGCCTTGATTCCGAAAAGATTGTGGGTCGGCTGACCATCGACACCGCGTATTTCGCGCGTACCCCAGCCTGACTCGAGCGCGGCCTGTCCCAGGATGAACTGCGCCGGGATACCCGTCGCGCGCGAAGCCTCCACTGCGTGGGGCCACATCTTGTCCACGAATCTGCGTGCACGCGCATTGCGACGTACTGTCGGCGGGGACAGGTCTGTTTCCGCAGCCGGAGCGGCTTCGGAAGGCTGCTTGGGCGCCTCGCTCGACGCGGCTGCGTCTACGGCCGGCGTGCCGCCGCGACTCAACTGCCGCGCCATGACGTCCGCAAGACCGATCCCACGCGCCGACATCGTCTGCGCGAGCTGCTGATCGAGCATGCTCGTATACATGCGAGTCTGATCGCTGTCGAGCGGCCCGTTCTGCGGGGCGGCCTCGCGCATGCTCTTCAGCAGCATGTTCACGAACAGGACTTCGAACTGCTTCGACGCGTCCCGGAGCGCCTTCTCGGGCGCTTTTCCGGCGTCGGCACGTAAGCGCTCGAGGCTGCGAGGATCGAGCGCGAGGGAAGCAGGGTTGTATGTCATATCAGATGATCTCGAGCTCCGCTCTCAGCGCGCCCGCCGCCTTCATGGCCTGCAGTATCGAAAGCAGGTCCTGGGGCGTGGCGCCGATCGCGTTCAGCGCTTTGACGACTTCGTTCAGGTCGGCGCCGCGCACGACGGTGAGGCCACCCTTCTCCTGACGGATTTCGATCTGCGCGCGTTCGCCGACTACGGTGTTGCCGCGCGAGAGCGGTGCCGGCTGGCTCACGACCGGCTCGCTCGTGATGGCGACCGAGAGGTTCCCGTGCGCGACAGCGCAGGTATCCACTGTGACCGCGCGATTCATCACGACGGAGCCGGTGCGGGCGTTCACGATCACCTTCGCGGGCCCGAGTCCCGGCGTCACATCGATGCTTTCGACGCGCGAAAGAAATGCGACACGCTGAGTCGGCTGCTCCGGCGCGGCGACGCGGACTGTGCGTCCGTCAATTGCGACCGCGATCTCTTCGCCGAACGCCTCGTTGATGGCGTTCACGATGCGCTCCGTGGTCGTGAAATCAGAGGAGTTCACCGAGAGGTACACGTGCCCGTCGCGGGCGAGCGAGGTAGGCACGACACGTTCGACGGTGGCACCGCCGGAGATGCGGCCAACCGCGAGATGGTTTACCGTGAGGCTCGAGCTTCCGCCCGGCGATGAAGCGCCGACGCCACCGACCAGCACGTTCCCCTGCGAAAGCGCATACACCTGGCCGTCGGCCCCTTTCAAAGGCGTCATGAGCAGCATGCCACCGCGCAGCGATTTTGCGTTCCCCAGAGACGAGACGGTCACGTCGAGCGCCTGGCCCGGCCGTGCAAAAGGCGGCAATGTAGCGGTCACCATCACCGCGGCAACGTTCTTCAGCTGAAGGTTGGTCCCTGGCGGCAGCGTGATCCCGAGCTGGGACAGCATGGTCGTGAGACTTTGTACGGTGAAAGGCGTCTGCGTGGTCTGATCGCCGGTGCCGTCCAGTCCGACGACGAGACCGTAGCCCAGCAGCGCGTTCGAGCGCACGCCCTGCACCGTCGTGAGATCCTTGATGCGCTCCGCATAAGACGGCAGCGGGCTCCCACCGAGCAGCGTCACGGTACTGACCGTGAGCGCCGCACGCGCGATGAAACGGGCGAAATACTTTCTTTGTGTACACATGAGCGTCGCGCGTCTAGAACGGAAGCACGTTCAGAAAAAATCGCGTAAGCCAGCCTGTCTGCTGGTTGTCGGCCACAGCACCGCTGCCCCGATATTCGATACGCGCATCGGCAACGAGAGTGGATTGGACGGTGTTGGCGGCCGTGAGATGCACGGGATTCACCACGCCCGAGAGTCGTATGAATTCCGATCCCTGGTTGATGCCGACCTGCTTTTCGCCGCTCACGAGCAGATTTCCGTTCGCGAGCACTTCCGTGACCGTGACGGTGATCGTGCCGATGAATTCGTTGTTGCTGGCGCTTTCACCTTTGCCGTCGAACGAGAAATCGGAAGTCGCTGCAAGCTCGGAGCCGAGGAAAGACTTGCCCGGCAGCCCCCGCAGCGCCGACACTCCAAAACTGTTGTTGCTCGTTCGCCCGGTGTTCGTGTTCGACTTCTTGCTTGCGTCGGTTCTCTCGGCAATCACGATCGTGAGTGTGTCGCCGATATTGCGCGCGCGCCGGTCCTCGAACAAGAACCCGCCGGACAGTCCTGCCGAATAAATGGCCCCATCGGCAGCGGGCGCCGGCCGCGGCGCGGCAGGACGCACGCTGATAGGCTGATGCACGCTCGTGGGCGGCGTGACCGTGAGGCAGCCCGCGGTTGCGACTGTGCTAACTACAAGCGCGAGCAATGTTTTTATGGTCATGGTTTATCGCTTGGCCGGATTACAGCTGCGCCAGTTTCTGGAGCATCTGATCCGAGCTCTGGATCGCTTTCGAATTGATTTCGTAGGCGCGCTGCGTCTGGATCATGCTGACAAGCTCTTCGACGACGTTGACGTTCGAGGTTTCGACATAGCCTTGCGAAAGCAGGCCCATGCCGTTCGTGCCCGGTGCATTCGTGCCGGGCGTGCCGGAGGCAGCCGTCTCGATGTACAGGTTCTCGCCGACGCTTTGCAGTCCGGCCGGATTCATGAAGCCGCTCATCTGCAGCGCGCCAACCTGGGTCGCGCCGTTCGTGCCCGCGCGCACGACCGACACGATGCCGTCGCGGCTGATCGTGACCGAGGTGGTATTCGCCGGGATCGTGATCGCCGGCTGTATCGGAAAGCCGCTCGCCGTGACGAGCTGACCCTGACCGTTCACCTGAAACGAGCCGTCTCTCGTGTACGCCGATGTGCCATCCGGAAGCTGGACCTGAAAGAAGCCGTTGCCCTGGATCGCGACGTCCAACGGATTGGAGGTCGACTGCAGATTGCCCTGGGTGAAGATGCGTTCGGTCGCGACAGGTCGCACACCGGTGCCGAGCTGCAATCCGGAGGGCAGCTGCGTCTGTCCGGACGACTGCGCGCCCGGCTGACGTATGGTCTGATAGAGCAGATCTTCGAACACCGCGCGACTGCGCTTGAAAGCGTGCGTGCTCACGTTCGCGAGGTTGTTCGCGATCACGTCCATGTTGGTCTGCTGAGCGTCGAGACCGGTTTTCGAAATCCACAGTGAGCGGATCATGTTGGTTCTCCGTTACTTCTAACGATTCATTGACAGGAGCTGGCTCGCCTGGCGCTCGTTACCCTCGGCGTTCTGCAGAACTTTCATGTGCATGTCGAACTGCCGGGATATCGAGATCATGCTGACCATCGCTTCGACGACGTTCACGTTGCTGCCTTCGAGCGCGCCGCCCTGGAGCTTCACTTTCGTATCCACCTCGGCCGGGACACCGCTGCGAACGCGGAAAAGGCCGTCGTCGCCGCGCACGAGCTCGGCTTCGGGCGGGTTCACGAGCTTGATGCGACCGATGGGCGTAACCTGCGCCGCCTGGTTGCCGTTCGGCACCGTGGAGACCGTGCCGTCGGCGGCGACCGTCATCCGCGAGTCGGCGGGAATGGCGATCGGTCCGCCATCGCCCATGATCGTGAGCCCGTTTCGCGTCTGCAGGACACCGTTCACGTTGACCTGAAGGCTGCCGTTGCGCGTGTATGCTTCAGTGCCGTCCGCTGTCTGCACCGCAATCCAGCCCGTGCCTTCGATCGCAACATCGAGATCGCGCCCAGTGTGCTGGATGGTGCCCGGGCGGAAATCCGCGGCCGGCGTCGAATCGACAACGAAAGCGCGCGTTGCCGTGCCGTCGCCGAAAACCTCGGCTGCACGGAAGGCAGTCAATTGCGCGCGATACCCGGTCGTCGATGCGTTCGCGAGATTGTTCGCGACAGTGCTTTGCTGCCCGAGCATCTGCTTCGCGCCGCTCATGGCGACGTAAATCACGCGATCCATTCGATCTCCGTTGTTCGCGGTGCCCGAGTGGCGCGCCTGCCGGCGCGTCACTCGTCACCTCGGTCGTTACTCTGCGTGTTAGCGGAGGTTCACCAGCGTTTGCAGCGTCTGGTCCTGCGTCTTGATCGTTTGCGCGTTCGCCTGGTAAATGCGTTGCGCGGTGATCATGTTAACGAGCTCCTGGGTAAGATCGACGTTCGAATCTTCGACCGCGGCAGACTGGATCGAGCCCAGGCTGCCCGTGCGCGGCGTGCCGATCACGGCGACGCCGGAATCCGCCGTTTCTTCCCACAGGTTGTTACCCATCGAACGCAGGCCCTGCTGGTTCGCGAAATTGGCGAGCACGATCTGACCGAGCGTATTCGCCTGGCCGTTCGAGTAGCGCCCCATGATCGTTCCGTTCTCCGCGATATCGAGGCCGGTCAGTCGTCCCGACGTATACCCGTCCTGAGCAATGGCGCTCACGGAGAACTCCGCGCCGAATTGCGTCGTTCCGGTGAAATCGAGGTCCGTCACCAACGGCGAAATTGCGCCGCTCGTCAACGTGAGCGCCACGGGCGTAATCGGCATTGCGGTGGTCAGACTGCCGCTCGTGTTGAAGTTGATCGTGACCGGATTGCCCGCGCCGGCGCCAAGGTTCACATCCGCAACCGGCCCGCCGTCCACGGTGCCGTGCACACGCCAGTCGCCGGCGACGGCCGTCTTGACGAAGTACAGCGTCAGTGCGTGCGAGTTGCCGAGCGAGTCATACACGACAGTGGACGTCGAGCTCGTATAGGTCGTTGCGTTCGTAGGGTCGAACGCTGCAACGACGGCGGTAGCCCTGGAGTCGAGATTGAGCGTCGCCTCGACGTTCGCAGTCGGCCTCGGACTGATGTCGCTGGTCGAGAGCCGCAGCGGCACCGGCGCAGACTCCACGATGTTGTTATTGGCATCGACGGGGTAACCCGTGAGGCGCAGGCTGTCGGCGTTCACGATGTACCCGAAGGCGTCGAGGTGAAGCTGCCCATTCCTGGAATAGGCCACAGTGCCGTTGTTATCTAAGCGCAAAAAGCCGCGGCCATTGATCGCGATGTCCAGAGGATTGTTCGTGACGGTGATGTTGCCCTGCGTGAACTCCTGCTGCACCGTGGCGATTTTCGTTCCGATGCCGATGTTGCTGCTTCCGGTACCGGCAAGCGAGCTTGCGAAAACGTCCGCGAATACCGCGCGTGAGGCCTTGAAGCCAACGGTGTTCGAGTTCGCTACGTTGTTGCCGATGATGTCGATGTTCTTTGCGGAAACGTTCAGTCCGCTCAATCCGGATTGAAAACTCATGGTTTACCTTGCTCCCTTAAAGTATGCGTTTCACGTCGGCCATATTGATGTCGCCGCCGCTTTGCAGATTCAGCCTGATGCCATTCGTCAGAGAAACACCGTCCACGCGCCCCGCCATCATCGGCTCGACGGCGATCGTGGCATTGCCGCGCACCGCGGTGGCTTGGAATACGTACGTGCCGCTACGCGCCGTCGTGCCGGCATCGGTTTTGCCGTCCCATTCGAAAGCAGACATGCCGGTTTTCGCGGCGCCGAGCTCGAGCGTGCGTATGAGCGCGCCCGACGCGTCCGAGACCGTCACGAAGACGCGATCGGCGTCCTGCTTCAGCTCGAACGCGCCGGTCGCCTTTCCTTCGTTCAGAGTGAGCGAGGAGCCTGAGGCGTAAACCTCGCGCCCGATGATCGCCGAGGCCTGCATCGACTGGGCTGCGAGCATCGACGAGGAAAGCCCCGCGAGCGTGGCGTTCAGTTTGTCGATTCCGCCGACCGTGCTGATCTGCGCGAGCTGAGTCGTCACCTGCGCGTTGTCGAGCGGGTTCAGCGGATCCTGGTTCTTCATCTGGGTGACCAGGAGCTTCAGAAAACGATCCTGGATATCGTTGCCGCCCGGCACGGCCGCTTTTGCCGTAGTGGCAGCCGATCCGACGGTATTCGTGGCGCCCGTGTTTGCCGCCGCGGAATTGCTCCCGCCGGCCGCGCTGTTCGAAGAGCTCATGAGGTTCTTGAGTGCCGAGAGCGCGCTCAATCCCGCGCCTACGGCTTGAAGTACTGGAAGCATCGGTTCTCCCGGTTATTGTCCGATCTGCAACGTCTTCAGGAGCAGAGTTTTCGCGGTGTTCATGATTTCGGCGTTCGTCTGATACGAGCGGGAAGCCGAGATCATGTTCACCATCTCTTCGACTACGTTTACGTTGGGCATCGTCACGTAGCCTTGTTCGTCCGCCAGCGGATGGCGGGGATCGTGTACGCGCCGCGGCGGCGAGGCATCCTGCACGACGCCGGTGACTCTCACGCCCACGGCTTCTCCATTGGGCAGAGGCTGCGCGCTGAAGACAACCTGCTTCGCGCGATAAGGCTCGCCGGTCGAGCTCGTCGCGCTGTCGGCGTTCGCGAGATTGCTCGCGGTGGCGTTGAGTCTTTGCGACTGGGCGGTGAGCGCGCTTCCCGCTACGTCGAATACGCTGAAGAGAGGCATGGGCTTTAACCTTGTATGGCCGCGAGCATCGCCTTCACCTGGCTGCTCACGAACGTGAGCTGCGCTTCGTATCGCACTGCGTTCTCGGCGAACTGCGCACGCTCGATATCGAGGTCCACGGTGTTGCCGTCCACGCTGCGCTGCACGACGCTGCGATAGAGAAGCTCAGCACCGAACGGCGTCGCGTCGAGCCCGGTCGTGCCTACCGGCTGCAATTGCGGTTTCGTCTGCGCGCCCTGTGCGTTCTTCAGTACGGAGGCGAAATCGATGTCACGCGCCTTGTAGCCGGGCGTATCTGCGTTGGCGATGTTCGAAGCAATCAGCTGCTGGCGATGGGCGTGAACCTTGAGAGCGGTCTGCGAAAAGCGAAACAGCTCATCCAGCCTGGTCATAGTCGAGCTCCTCGATGGCGTAGTCCAATGTTAGGAGCGCTGAAGCGAACCCGATCAGCGGATAAGCGATGGAAAACGGGTTCAATTTCGCCAACGCCGGACGCCCGGGACGGCGCATAATCGCCACACCTTTGAGGTCCTCTATTCCATCGGAGCACGGATGCGACTATTCCTTCTCGTTGCTGCTCTCACCTGCCTCATCGCGTCGTTCGCAGCTCATGCGCAAAGCGCGGCCACCCAGTCGCCAGCCGCTGTCCAGCGGGCGGTTGAGGAATTCGTGCGCGCGCAAACGAGCGGTTACACAGGCCGCGCAACGTTTACTGTTGGAAAGGTCGATCCCCGTCTGTCGCTACCTGCCTGTATGGCGCTCGAGGTATTTGTGCCTGCGGGCGGCAAACTGTGGGGGAACAGCTCAGTAGGCGTTCGCTGCGGTGCGCCGGCGCCCTGGACGCTGTATGTCGGCGTGACGGTGCGCGTGACCGGCTCTTACGTCGCCGCAGCACGCACGATTGCCGCGGGGCAGACCTTGAGCCAGGCGGACGTGTCGCTGGTGGAAGGCGATCTCACCCAGTTCGTGACCCCGACCGTTGCCAACGTCGCAGAAGCGGTGGGTAAAACCGTCAGCGCACCTGTAGCACCGGGTCAGCCGCTCCGGGCCGATGTCCTGCGGACCACACCGGTCATTGTGCAGGGCCAGACCGTGAAACTTGTCTCACAAGGCCAGGGCTTCCGGGTTAGCGCCGACGGAAAAGCCCTCACAAACGCGACCGCCGGCCAACTCACGCAGGTCCGGACAGCGACCGGTCAGACCGTCAGCGGCGTGGCACGGCACGACGGCACGATCGAAATAACATTCTAGTTCAAAGCCTTATCTTCGGGTCCTCAAGCGTTTCTGCTTTCCGGACGATAATTGCCGCAGCGGTTTCAGTCCCGGGCCATTAAAGGCCACGGGCTGCGAAGCCGTAATATGCAGCAGAACCCGTCTACGGGGAGTAAAGGCTATGAAGATCGACCCGGCTCTGAAAGCGGTTGCGCCAAGCACAATACACGAACAGCGTCTTCACAACGACAAGGCTCCGGGGCAACCCGCGACCAAGCCGCGCGGTAACGTCGAGCTCTCATCACTCTCGACCCAGCTTCGGGACATCGAAGCAGGCCTGGATGCAGGGCAGCCCGTCGACAGCTCGCGCGTTGCCGACATCAAACGTGCCATTGCCGAAGGACGCTTCGAGATCGACGCCGAAAAAATCGCCGACCGCCTCGTCGACGCAACACGCGAATTCCTCCGCAGCCACAAATCGTGACGCTGATGCCGTCGCCTGCCGGCAAAATAGCCGCAGCAGTCAAATCCGAGCGGGATAGCATGCAGGCGCTGCTCGAGGCGCTCGCGGAAGAGCGCCAGAGCCTGCGCGCCGGGGACACGGATCGGCTCACCGACCTCGGCTCACGGAAACGCGAGCTGCTGCTCCAGATTGCGCAACTCGGCGAGCACCGCAGCCGCCTGCTTCGCAACGCGGGGTTCAGTCCCGATCTGGCTGGCATGCGCGCGCTCCTGAACTCATCCGCAGCACCGGATGAGCTTCGCATGGAATGGCGGCGGCTGCTCGAGCTTACGCGAGACGCACGTCAGCTGAACGAGGAGAACGGCATCTTCATCGAGGCTGGCATGCGCGCGAATCAGCAGGCGCTTTCGGTCCTCGTATCAGCCGCTTCTGGCAACACATACGGGCCCGGCGGTCGCACGACGAATCCGCTTACGTCCCGCACTCTCGCCTCCGCTTAATCCCCCGCTCCACGCTGGTTCGCTTTACGTCTCGTTGCACATCGCGGGACGCGATCGGCGGTTGCGTCTGCCCCGCTTCGTGAAATAGCATTGCGGATTATCGTGGCGACCCCTATTGGGTGCGCCTTTCCGCTGTATTTCTACTCTAACCGGGATTTCAGATGGCAAAGACCTACAACATTCTCATCCTGGGCGCTTCTTACGGCTCACTGCTCGCGGCCAAACTTCTCATGCCGGGGCACACGGTGAAGCTCGTATGTCTTCCCGCCGAGGCCGAGCTCATCAACAAGGAAGGCGCCATCATCCGCATGCCCGTGAAAGGACGCGAGGGGCTCGTGGAAATCAATACCAAGAAGTTGAAAGGCAAACTGGCCGCGGAAGGACCTGCCAGTATCAATCCGAAAGAATACGATCTCGTGGCGCTCGCAATGCAGGAGCCGCAGTATCGCTCGCCCGGCGTGCGCGAGCTGCTCGATGCAGTAGCGAAAGCCCGCGTTCCGTGCATGTCGATTATGAACATGCCGCCGCTGCCATACCTCGCGCGTATCCCGGGCCTCGCGGTCGATCAACTCCGCGGGGCGTATACCGACCCGACCGTTTGGGACAGCTTCGACCCTAAGCTCATGACGCTGTGCAGCCCGGACCCGCAGGCGTTCAGACCACCGGAAGAGAAAGTGAACGTGCTGCAGGTAAGGCTCCCGACGAACTTCAAATCCGCCCGCTTCGATTCGGATGCGCACACCGCGATCCTTCGTCAGCTCGAGCAGGAGATCGAAGCAGCGCGATTGGACACGGGCGACGCCAAAATCGAGCTGCCGGTGAAGTTGAAAGTCCACGACTCCGTCTTCGTGCCGCTCGCGAAGTGGTCGATGTTGCTGGCGGGCAACTATCGCTGCGTTCAGAAAGACGGTATGCGCTCTATCAAAGACGCGGTGCACAGCGACCTTGAAGCGTCGCGCGCCGTATACAACTGGGTCGTCGATTTGTGCAAGCGGCTCGGCGCTGACGAGAGGGATCTCGTGCCCTTTGAGAAGTACGCGAAAGCAGCGGAGTCGCTCCAGAGCCCGTCTTCCGCGGCACGCGCTCTCGCAGCGGGTGCGCCGAACATCGAGCGTGTCGATCGCCTGGTGCAAACGATCGCCCGTCAGCAAGGAATGCAGAACCCCGTCCTCGAGGAGACGGTCAGGCTTGTCGACGAATGGCTCGAGAAGAACCGGAAGAAAGCGGCCGCATAAGATCGGTTGATCGCCTAATGACGGTGCTGCATCACCTGGAGCTGTGACACGGCAGGCGCGCCGTTGCCCCAGGCGCCGCGAATGTAGGACACGACTGCGGCTATCTCCGCGTCGTTCAGAACGTGCGCGAAAGGGGGCATGCCATAGGGGCGCGGATTAGCTGTTGTCGCGGGCAGATAGCCGCCCGCGAGCACGGCCCGAATCACGTTGATCGGCCTCTGCATGACGACCGCGCGATTGCCGGCAAGCGCGGGGTAGGCACCTGCGAGGCCCTCTCCCCGATCGCCGTGACAGTCCGCGCAGTGCTGCTTATAAAGCTCCGCACCTTGCGGTTGGCGAGCCTTGGCCGAGCTGTCGCTGGCGATGCTTTGCGGCGCGCTTGCCTGAGGCAGGCTTCTGAGGAACACCGCCAAAGCCCGGAGGTCCGCGTCATTCAGGTGTTGGGTGCTGCGAAATACCACCTCGGCCATCGGCCCCATCACGGAGCTTCGTCGGGACACGCCTTTCTTGAGCAGATCGACGATGTCCTCGATTTCCCAGTCCGATACGCCGGCTTCTGCAGGTGACAGCAGAGACGGCGCGTACCAGTCCTGCATGGGAATCACACCACCACTCAGCTCCAGCTGTTCGCTCGTCGCACCGAAGACATTCCGACCGCCGTGGCACGCGACGCAATGACCAAGGCCGCGCAGCAGATATGCGCCGCGGTTCCACTCCGCGGATTTCGTTCGATCCGGCTCGAATGTGCCAGGCTCGAAAAAAAGTGCGCGCCATACCGCAAGCGCAGCCTGACTGTTGTACGGGAACCGCAGCTCCGGACCGCGTCGAGGCTGCTCGGCAGGCGGTAAGCTCATCAGAAACGCGAATATCGCGTCGCTGTCCTCGCGCGTGATTTGTGTGTATTCGGGATACGGAAACGCGGGGTACAGCAGGCGACCCTCCTTCGAACGCCCGTTGTGCATCGCGCGCCAGAAATGCGCTGCGCTCCACGTACCGATGCCCGTGTTGTGATCCGGGGTGAGGTTCGTCGAATAAACGGTGCCGAATGGAGTACGCACGCCGAGCCCGCCAGCGTACGGAAAGCCGCCGCGAGCGGTGTGGCACCCGATGCAGTTGCCCGCCCGCGCCAGATACTCGCCGCGCTGCACCTGCTCCCGCGTTGGCAACAATCGCGGCGGATTCTCGGGTATCGCATCTTCGCCACGGACATTCAGCGTGGCCACCACGATGCTCATTGCAACCAACAGCAGGGCAAGGCCGATCAGGATCCGCCACAATGGCCGCCGCCAATTCACCTGGCGAGCCCTCCGCACTCCATGGGCAGCTCACGGGCGGACTTTCGAGGCAATGCGTCCTGGGGCACAGGCTGGGTCGCGAGCCATATCGCAGCTGCGCTCGCATCTTCGGGCGCCAAGTTCGTCGCGATCTTCGCCATGCAATCGGGCGCAATCGCGCGACGCGTTCCTGTTCTCCACTGTCCGAGCTGGGCTTGCAGGTAATCAACCGACAGCCCGAGCAGCCCCGGAACACCGGCGACAGCGCCCATCAGATTGTCGCCGTGGCATTCGACGCATGCGGGAACGTTGCGGGCCGGATCGCCTTGTCTCACGAGTGCTTCACCCCGAGTGATGACTGCGCGCGACGCGCTCGCGGTCTGCGGCGGCGGGTACGGCACGTCGAGGGCTGCGAAATACCCCGCCATTTCGTACAGATACGCGTCACTCAGGTGATCCACGAGGTAGCTCATGAGCGCGTAGTGTCGCCGCCCCTCGCGAAAATTCACGAGCTGGTTGTACAGGTACCTCGCGGGTTTACCGGCGATGCGGGGAAGATAGCCCTGGCTCGTCGCGCGGCCTTCCTTGCCGTGGCAGCTCGTGCATGGCCGGACGCGCTCGGCCATCGTATCGGCCGCACGCTTGGGCTGGCCCGCTGCCGCTGTCGCGCTCACAGCGGGCAGCACGCATCCACAAAGCCAAAGGATTACTGCAACCGTCAGATACGATTCGCCACGATTCGGGCGTGGTCGCATGCAACCGCGAGGTCCAACCAAAAACTCGAGCCGGCACATGCGTCGATGGTACCCGAGTACGGGTATCGCAAGCGCGTGTCAGCAGCTCATTCGCGGCTAACACGTTTTACTTTATTGCGTGTGCGAACGGTGCTGCTCAACGTGACACCTCGCGCATACGCACACGGAGCCTCGCGATCGCCTGGGTATGAATCTGGCAGACTCGCGACTCGCTCACGCCGAGCACTTCGCCGATCTCGCGCAGATTGAGCTCCTGCTCGTAATACAGCGCCATGACGAGCTTTTCGCGTTCCGGCAGCTCTTCGATGCCTGACACGAGCGTTTGGCGCACGTTCCGATCTTCGAGGAACTCGAGCGGGTCGTTCTCGGGACCAGTGGCGTGTCGCTCCAGAAAGGAGTCTTCATCGTCGCCGCTGAAATCCTCGTACGAGACGATCTGGTAGCCGCGCGCGTCCTGCAGAAGCTGCTGATACTCCGCGAGCGACATGTCGAGAGCTTTGGCTAGCTCCGATTCTGTCGGGGTTCGTCCGTGCTGCTGTTCGAGCCGGCAAATCATCGCTTCGACGCGCCGGAGGCTGCGCCGGATTCCGCGCGGCAGCCAGTCGCATTGCCGCAGGCCGTCGAGCATGGCACCGCGTATCCGCTGCACGGCATAGGTCTCGAATTGCGCGCCTTCAGATGTCTGATATCGCCGCGCCGCGTCGAGCAGCCCCATCATGCCGGACTGTATGACGTCATCGATCTCCACCGACGGCGGCAGCGACGCCATCATGTGGTGGGCGATACGTTTGACGAGTGGCGCGAGGTCGCGTACACGTGCTTCGACTTCCTGTTCCGTGGTTTCAGCGTACATGGTCAGACTCCTGCGCCGACGGCAGCGAGACGGCTCCCGTATATGGCGCGTTGCATAAAGTTGTCGAGACGGCTCGAATCGTTCTGCGGCGCAGACCACCGCAACATCGCGGTGGCGTGCTCGCTGAAGCGCCGCGACGCGGCGGCCGTCGGCGCCGCGTCCACAGCAGAAGCAAAACCGCGTGCAGACTCGGCAATCGCCGTGTCGCACGGGACGGCGCCCATGAATTCGAGCGCCGCATTCAAATGTTTCCTGGCAACGTCCGCCATGTTCGTGTGCACCCGATACGCCGTGGCGTCATCGGATGCGCGGTTCACCAGCAGCCGGAAGCGTTTGCGTCCATGCGTGCGGCTCATCCGCTTTAGCGCTGCATATCCGCCGGTGATGGACGAGGATGCCGGAGTCACCACCATGATCATTTCCTGCGCCGCAGCAGCAAACGGGGAGGGTTCTTCCGCGTCGTGGCGCACGTCGAGCAACACCACATCGGCGGCATGATCGAGCTCCACGAAGCATCGAATGGCGCGTGCTTCGGACCAGCGATCGAGTCGCGGCAGCGCACGAACGGCTTTTGCGGCAGTAAGCACCGATACACCACCCGGTGCCCGCAACAGCGCGTCAGCCAGAGCACACGTGCCTTCGATCGCATCGCGCAGATCGAAGCGCGGGCGAACTCCAAGCAGCTCCGGGAGGCTTCTGTCTGAATTCTCATCGACTGCAAGCACACGCCTGCCCTGCCGCACGAGCGCGGCAGCGAGATTCAGGACACAGCTCGTCGCGCCTGCGCCGCGGGTGCCGGCCATTACCGCAACCGTGCGCGCGCGTGAGAACTTCAACATGCGCCGCAAGCCTTCGGCCTGATCGAAACGGGTATCAGCCATGAACCACTCGCATCTGGGCATGCAGGCCTAATGGCCGCAGGACTTTGGGCAAGGCCGGTGGGCTAACGTCGTGGGGAACAACCGCTGACTGCTCGTCGCTTCCACGCTGCATGACCCCGCGCGATGCGAAGTCATTCTCATCGTCAGTCGTCGCCTGAAGTGCTTCGCGCACGAGCGCTTCGGCATCCGGCAGTCTCAGGTCTTCCGGCACGCGCTGTCCGTCGGTGACGTAGTGCAGTGGAAGACCGTGTCTCACCACACCGTCGAGCGCAGGCGCGAGGCTTGCGGCTTCGTCGGTTTTCGTGATTATGCAGCCGTGCACGCCGTGTTCTTTGTATGCGCGGACCACCTCATCCAGCGTGGCGGTGTTCGTGGTCGCCTGCACGAGGAGGAGTCGCTTCACATCTCCGGCGCCGGCAAGCATCGCAGCCTGTTCCGCGACCATGCGGTCCCGCTGGCTCATCCCGATCGTGTCGATCAGGACGAGATGCCGGCCGGAGAGCTCGGCCAAAGCAGTGGCGAGGTCGTCTGCGTCACGGACCGCATGCACGGTCACACCGAGAATGCGGGCATAGATGCGCAGCTGGTCATAGCCGCCGATGCGATAACCGTCCGTCGTAAGGAGCGCCACTTTCGAGGACCCGAAGCGCACGACGCAGCGCGCCGCGAGCTTTGCGACGGTCGTGGTCTTCCCTACGCCCGTCGGCCCCACCAGCGCATAAACACCTCCCTCCTCCACCACTTCGTCGGCTCGCGCGACTTTGAGCATTCCTTGCAGCCTCTGCGCGACGCTTGCCGTCGTATCCTCATCCGCTGTGGCAGTGCCGAGGCGTTGGGCGAGCTCAGGCGTAAATCCGATGTCGAGCAGCTCGCGCGTGCCGCACCATGGCGAGGCGGGCCGCTGCCATTTCTCTGTGCCGGTCAGCGACGCGATATCGTGTCTGAGCATGCTTTTGAGGCTCTGGATCTCGCTCAGGATGCCTTCGAGGCTTTCCGCGGAATGCACGACCGTCGGTTGTGGCACGTATGTCGCGCGAGAGCGCCTCACTTCCGGCTCTGTGCTGATCCCGGCCGAAGCTGCAATGCGCGTGGGCTCTGCAGCACGAGTGCGCGAACTCGCCGCGAGACTTGCTTCAGCTGCAGCAAGAGCGACGACTTCGATGCCGCCAGCGACTTCCCGATTGGAAAGGATGAGCGCGTCATCGCCGAGCGCCTGCTTCACTTTCTGCAGAACTTCGCGCGATGTCGTGCCGGAAAAGCTGTGCATTCTCATCATTGGTTTCCTACGATGGATACGACTTTGATCGCGCGCGAATCAGGCACCTCGGCGTGCGACATGACCCTGAGCTGCGGAATCGCCCTTCTCAGGAAACGAGAGAGCAGCACGCGCAATGGCGCCGGCACGACCAGCAGTGCGGGCAACCCGAACTGCTCCTGTTTTTCCGCGGCGCTGCGCGCGCCATTTACAAGCTGTTCGGCAAGCTGGGGCTCGATGACGGACGACTCGAGCGTTGCCGCCTGCAGCAGCGTGCGCTCGAGCGCCGGGTCGAGCACCATGACCTGCATCTCGGAGCTGCCCGGGAACATCTGCTGAGCAATAGCGCGCCCGAGCGCTATACGCGCCTGGGCTGTAAGGTCGGTAGGGTCCTGCGTGCGGCCTGCATGCGCCGCAAGCGTCTCAACGATCGTGCGCATGTCCCGCACGTGCACCTGTTCATCCAGCAGGTTCTGCAGCACTTTCTGAACTGTGGCGAGCGGCAACGCTTTCGGAACCAGCTCTTCGGTGAGCTTCGGGTTGTCACGGTTCAGGTGATCGATAAGCTGCTGGACCTCCTGTCGGCCGAGCAGCTCGGCGGCGTGCGTATTGAGTATCTGCGAAAGGTGCGTAGCGATGACCGTGCTTGCATCGACGACGGTATAGCCTGCTGCTTGCGCGACACTTCGCGCGTCGGCTTCGACCCACACGGCCGGCAGCCCGAAAGCGGGATCGGTCGTCACGATGCCCGGCACTTCGTTCACGACGCGACCGGGATTTATCGCGAGGAACATTCCGGCGTGAGCTTCGTGATGCGCGATTTCGACCCCTTTCAGCAGGATGCGATACGCGGCCGGACGCAATTCCAGGTTGTCGCGAATGTGAACTGCGGGCGGCAGAAAGCCGATCTCCTGCGCGAACTTCTTTCGGATGGCCTTGATGCGCTTCAGCAAGTCCCCGTTCTGCCCGCGATCCACGAGTGGGACCAACCGATATCCGACCTCGAGTCCCAGAATGTCGACCGGCGTCACGTCCTGCCAGGTCACATCCGCGGCCTCTGTCGGCGGCGGTGGAGCGACCGCCTCTTTCGGCTCGGCCGCGACGAGCTGCCGCTTCCGCAGGTAATAGGCACAGCCGCCGAGTGCCGCAGAAAGTGCAAGAAACGCGAGATGCGGCATACCCGGCACGAGGCCGAGGACACCGATGATGCCGCCCGTGATGGCGAATGCCTGCGGGCGGTTCAGCACCTGGCTCGTGAACTGCTGCGTCATGTTCTGCTCGCTGCCCACGCGGCTCACGACCAGACCTGCGGCAGTCGAAATGATCAGGGCCGGTATCTGCGCGACGAGCCCGTCGCCGATCGTGAGCAACGCATACGTCTTCGCTGCGCTCGCCACCGACATCGAATGCTGCACGACCCCGACGATCAGGCCGCCCACGAGGCTGATCACCATGATGAGAATGCCGGCGATCGCATCGCCGCGCACGAACTTGCTCGCGCCGTCCATCGCGCCGTAGAAATCCGCCTCCTGCGAAACTTCTGCGCGGCGGCGGCGCGCATCGTCTTCACCGATGAGGCCCGCGTTCAGGTCGGCGTCGATCGCCATCTGTTTTCCGGGCATCGCATCGAGTGTGAAGCGCGCGCCGACTTCAGCGATGCGGCCCGCACCTTTGGTGATCACGACGAAATTGATGACGACCAGGATCACGAATACGACGATACCGACGGCGTAGTTGCTGCCGACCACGAAGCTGCCGAACGACTCGATGACCTTGCCGGCCGCGCCGGTACCGGTGTGTCCGTCGATCAGCACGATGCGAGTCGACGCGACATTGAGCGAAAGGCGCAGCAGCGTCGTCACGAGCAGGACCGTGGGGAATATCGCGAACTCGAGAGGCCGCACGGTGTACATCGCGGTGAGCAGCACCATCACCGAGAACGCGATATTGAACGTGAACAGCAGATCGAGCGCCACCGCAGGCAGCGGCAGGATCATCATCGCGAGGATCATGATGATGAGGAACGGTGCCGCGAGGCTCCTCAACATGGCCGCGCCTCCGAGGCGAGGCAGAGCGAGCGCGTTCATTGCGCCACCGCCAGCGGATCGAGCTCAACCGGCACGTCCACTTCGCCGAGGGGCTTCAGCCCTGCCGTGCCGCCGCTCCGAAGCTGGAACACGTAAGCAAGTACTTCCGCGACGGCGGTATAGAGCTTCTCGGGAATGTGCTCGCCGAGCTCGGTATGCGTGTAGAGCGCGCGCGCAAGCGGTGGCGCCTCGAGAATCGGCACGTGGTGCAACACCGCGATGCCGCGGATCCGTGCGGCGAGAAGATCCGCGCCTTTTGCGACGACCATCGGCGCGCGCATCGACTGCTCGTAGCGCAGCGCGACCGCGTAATGCGTCGGGTTCGTAACGACGACGTCGGCCTTGGGAATTTCGGCCATCATGCGCTTACGTGCGGCCGCACGCTGCTGTGCGCGCACCGCAGCTTTCACGTGCGGATCGCCTTCCGATTCCTTCATCTCGCGCTTCACGTCTTCGCGCGTCATGCGCAGATTGCGCGCGTATTGCCAGAGCTGAAGAGGAACGTCGACGGCCGCGATTGCACTCATCGCGGCTGCGATCGTGAGCACGCTCGCCATCACGAGCGCTGCCGTCGTTCCGAGCGCGCTGTCGAAAGGCTGCCCTGCAAGCGCGAGCATCGAATCTTTCGTGCGCCACAGAACGAGCGCTGCGACCCCGCCGATCAGGCCCGCCTTGAGCAGCGCTTTGCAAAGGTCGGCGATGCCGCGGATCGAAATGATGCGTCCGAAACCGGAGAGCGGGTTTATGCGCGAGAACTTCGGCAGGACGGCGGCCGGCGCGAAGGACCAGCCACCGATTGCCAGGGGCGCCACGAGCGCGGCGACTACGGTAGTGGCGAGAAGCGGGGCTGCGGTAATGAGCGCGTCGCCCGCAAGCTCGTAGAGGCGTTCGACCATCGCGCCGGGCTCGCGTACCGCAGCGCCGTCCAGCATGAGGCCGCGCGCAGTAATGCGCTTGAGACCGCTCAAGAGCGCGTCTCCCTGGACCCACATAGCGCCCAGCGCGGCGACGACCACGGCGAACGCCGAGAGCTCCGGAGAGCGCGCGATATTGCCTTCCTCGCGCGCCTGTTCGAGGCGTCTCGGCGATGCTGGTTCGGTACGTTCTAGATGGGATTCTTCTGCCATGGCTTCGTTTCCACGGCAGAAATTATCGATGGGCCGCTCTGGCGGCGGACTTCCGAATACGCCGGCTTTACGGCCGCTTTTCCCTAATCTGAAGAGTCACACGTCAAGGGCGCCGCGGTCCCGGCGAAGCACGCACGGATGCCGGAGCCCAAGATAGCCCTTGGTCGGTACTCAGTGCGCCAGCGTAGCGTGCGGCACGGGCGGCTTCATACCCGCGGACGCGGGCAAAAGTGCGGCAGCCGGCGGGATCCCATACCATTCCCATTCCGCCGCGGCGCGAAGTGCAGTGCGCACGACCCGGTCTCGCGCGCCCACGGCTCCACAGCCGAGCAGCCGGCCTATGGCTGTGAAATCCTCCACAAGTACCGGTTCGTCCCAGCCCTTCGCCGTGTGGTGCGCCACAGCTACCGCAAGGCTCACATTGAGTGCTCTCGGCGTGCACGCGTGGCGCTCGTCCATCAGCCGGCAGAGCAGTCCGGGGAGCTGCCACTGCTCCGACAATTGGACCTGAAGTGAAATGAGCGGAAAGCCGAGCACGGCCCGCTGGGCCGACTCGGCGGTCAGACCTTCCCCGCGCGACAGATCCTCGATCAGCACTGCCGTTTGCGGTGTGCAGCACCAGAGCAGCAGCTCGGCGAGATCGTGCAGAAGCGCTGCTGTCGTGACTTCGTCGACCTCGATGTCGTGGCGCAGCACCGCCCAGTCACGCGCATGCAATGCAGCGTGACGTGCGCGGCTCGCTACTGCAAGAGCACCCTGGAGCGCCGCATGGTCGTTCTCCAGGTGCTTCTCGACGGTCGGCTGGCTGCTGAAATGAGAGAGAAACGGCTCGAGGCCGAGCATCATCAGCGCATGCGCTACGGTCGTCACATCGACGAGCTGGCTTCGATGACGGTGCTGCTGAATGTAGCGCAGCACCTTGAACGTCATGAGCGGGTCGTGCATGACCGTGTCCGACAGGTGAGCTGTCGAGACGCGATCCGGGTCGGCCTCCATGCGCGCGAGCTCGGCGACTGTTCGTGCGAGGACCGGCAGCTCGGCCCGTCCGAACTGTTCGATCCAGTATCCGGGCTCGACGGGAGGCGTCATGGGCCAGGCCTGTCGGTTCCGATACGCCACACGTTGAGGCACGTGCCCAACGCATCCGATACCTCCACGCGCTGATGCGGCGAGACGTTCGGCACGGCGAACGCGCTCACGAGCAGCGCACCCGGCCGCATCTCGCGTTGTGCTTTGTGCCAGAGACGCTCCATGACCACCGGAGAGAGGAACGCATACACCACGTCATAGGGGGCCAGCGTCCGCGACCACAGGTTGCCCCGCACAACTTTGCACTGCTGGCCGTGCCTGCCGCAGCGAAGTCGCGCCGCGAACCAGAGTGCAGGTGCATGCTCGATTCCCTCGAAGCGGCTGTCGGGTCGGCCGGACGCAAGACGACTCAGTACCCGTCCATCACCGCAACCTATGTCCAGGAAAGAGATCGAGCGGTCGGCTGGAAGCAGCTTCGCCAGAGCCGTCTGCGCGCGGCCGCTGGAAAAAAGGATCGGGACGCGACTGCGCCAGATCTTCCCGTAAAGCAAAACAAGGAGTGCAAGCGCCGCGAGCGCCCAAACCGGCGAAAGCTGCAGCGTCAGCCCGGCACTCAGCGCCGGCAGAAATACGGCATTGATGACGAGCCACCACGCCGGAAGACGCATGACCGGGACGAGCAGCAGCGCAAACGTGCTCGCCAGGAACTCCCACGCGAGCCCTTCGGGCGCCAAGGCATACGCGAGCGGCACGCTCACGCCATAAATGGCCGCTACCCGCATGAGCGGAGGCTGCAGAAACTTCAAAGCCGCGCGCATATCATTGAGACTCTTTGAACTTGTCCGGGTGAACGTCCTCGTTGGACCGTACATCGACCGGGCCACTGCCCTTTTCCAGCGCCTGCGTCGCATCACGGCTCAGCACGATGAGACTGATGCGGCGGTTCATCGCATCGTGGGGGTCCGAGGCGTGCAGCGATACGGCCGAGGCCATACCTACCACCCGCACGACCCGTTTCTCCGCCATGCCGCCTACAAGCAGCACCCGTCGCGACGCATTCGCGCGGTCCGCCGAGAGCTCCCAGTTGCTGTAGCCCTTCTCGCCGGACGCATAAGGCGTTGCGTCCGTGTGCCCTGCAAGGCTCACCTTGTTATCGACCGTGTTCAGCATCTGTCCGATCTCGAGCAGGATGTCGCGCGCGTACGGCTGGAGCTCCGCCCGGCCGACGGCGAACATCGGGCGGTTTTTCTCGTCGACGATCTGAATGCGCAGCCCTTCCGGGGTGATGTCGAGCAGCAGCTGGTCGCGGAACTGGCGCAGCACGGGGTTGCGCTCGATCGCCGCTTCGATGCGGTGCTTGAGCTCGTTGAACCTGAGCTGCTCGATACGTTGATACTCGGCCTCGAGGTCTTTCACGTTGCGGACCTGACCGGAAGTGCGGGTAAGGTCTTTGCCGCCGCCCTTGATGAGGTGTGACGAATCGCCGCTCGAGCTGCCTCCCTGCAGTGCGACTTTCAACGGGGTCTTGAAATATTCGGCGATGCCGTCGAGGTCGCCTCTCGCTGTGGATCCGAGGAGCCACATGAGGAGGAAAAACGCCATCATCGCCGTAACGAAGTCGGCGTAGGCGATTTTCCAGGTGCCGCCGTGACCCTGTTTGGTCTTCCTCTTTTTGCGCCGAACTATGATCGGCCGTTGTGCGTCGTCAGCCATCGCATGCTCCGCGCCGGGTTATTTGGCGCCTTGAGCTTTCGCCGCCGGTTTCCGCTTGACATGGTTCTCCAGCTCGATGAAGGACGGCCTTTCCGTCGAGTAAAGAACCTTGCGTCCGAATTCGACGGCGAGCGCAGGGGCGTATCCGTTCAGGCTCGCTAGCAGCGTCACCTTGATGCACTCGAGCATCTTGGTCGCTTCCGCGAGCTTTTGCTCGAGCACGCTGGCAAGCGGACCGACGAAGCCATAGGAGAGAAGAATGCCTAGGAACGTTCCGACGAGCGCGTGCGCGATGAGGAGACCTAGCTCGGCCGGCGGCAGACCCACAGACCCCATCGTATGAACGACACCCATCACGGCGGCGACGATGCCGAAAGCGGGCATTGCATCGCCTATGCGCTGGATGACGTGCACCGGCACCTCACCCTCGTGGTGATGGGTCTCGATTTCGTTGTCCATCAGGTTTTCGATCTCGAACGTGTTCAGGTTTCCGCCGACCATGAGGCGCAGATAATCGGTCATGAACTCGAGCACGTGCTCGTTCCCCAGCACGCGCGGGTATTTCGTGAAAAGCGGGCTTTTCTCCGGCTCTTCGACGTCGGCCTCGATCGTCATCAGCCCTTCTTTACGGACTTTCGCGAGAACGTCGTAAAGGAGGGCCATCAGATCCATGTACATGTCTTTCGTGTACGCAGATCCTGTCAGCGTTTTCGGAAGTGCCTTCAGCGTCGCCTTGATCGCTTTCGAGTTGTTGCCCACGCAGAAGGCGCCGACAGCGGCGCCGCCGATCATGAGAAGCTCGACCGGCTGAAACAGCGCGCTGAGATGGCCGCCTGCGAGGGCATAACCGCCAAAGACCGACAACAACACGACGATGTAACCCACGATGACCAGCAAGGGTGGAACCTCCCGACCTCAAGCGTGTAAGGCGCGACTGGTCGTCGCGTTTTAGGACCCTGTCGCAGAGGGGCGACACGGGCGTCCCACATTAACGGCCGAAAAGCCCTGCTTTTTTAGGTTTTCCAGGACTGCATTTACACAAGAAATCAGCAGATTTCCTGAACCGTGGGAGTGCCGAGAAAAGACGGGAAAACAGGGATAATGCCCCCGCCGGCCCCGCCGGGGCCTCAAGGAGCCGCCGAAAACGGCGGCCCAGCTGGAAGCTAGTCGGAGAGGACTGCCCGAGCGCGCTGCACAGCCGGGCTCATCGCGGACTGGAGGAGAAATGGCGAGCTTTGGGCCGGCACGGCGAGCCGCGGTCCCGCTTCTATCGCGGGCGTGCGTTTGCGGGTTTTTCCCGCACGTGAGGGCACATTGCAGAGACCGCAGACATAGTCATTATGGAGATCCATCGTGTGGAGCACGTAGCGGCCGTGACAGCTCTTGCAGTGTGCAGTATCGAGGAGCTTCGCCTCGAAGAAGCGCACGAGGCTCCAGGCCCGTGTGAAGGAAAGCACCTGCTCGAGGCCGTGGATCTCGACGTGCTCGGAGTACAGCTTGTATGCCGAAAGGACCGCGCGAATGCCGCGCACCGGGGTGTGCGTCACGAGATAGCTGTGGATATTGATGAAAATGGATGCGTGGATGTTCGGCATCCAGCTCATGAACCAGTCCGTCGAGAAGGGCAGCATGCCCTTGGGCGGCGATACGCCGCGGACTTCCTTGTACAGCCGCAGCAGACGTTCGCGCGACAGGGTCGTTTCGGACTCCAGCACCTGCAGCCTTGCCCCTGCCCGTGCGAGCTCGGCTGCCAGTTGGACCTGTTCGGCGTCGGATACCACGCTTTTGCTGCGTGCGGCCATGTCGGTTCTCCTTAAGCGGTGATGCCGGCAGCCGGCTGCGCCGCCATGAGAACGGCCGCGTGAGTCCCAGCCATGAGCTTGCCCTTGCCGTAATCGCTCAGCATGTCGACGATCATGCTGTCGTCGAACCGGAACCGGAAAAGCAGCATCGTCGAGGCTGCCATGCGCACCACCTGCGCAGGGCTCAGGCGCTCCAGGACGTCCGCGACCTCGTCGCTTACACCCAATCGGTACATCGCGGTCGCACGATCTTCCCGGATCATGGTTTGGGCGAGCATGAGGTACGACAGGTTCGCTTCCCGGATTTCGTTCGTGAGCTGCTCGGACTTCATTTGGCTCCCCTATGGACAAGTTCGTTTTCGAGAGGACCCATTGTGATACGCCCACCAAAGTACCTGAATTGGTGCTGGGCTGAGTTTGACGTGAGACGCACGCCCGACACGAAGTAGGAGTTTGTCCTACACGAAAACCGGAAGCCGAATCGCGCCCGCGTGTGGAATATTCAAGATTCAGTCGTGCGCGCCGTAACCAGAACCGCCTGCCCCGAGGCGGGCTCGCGCTAATGCATCTTTGTCAGGGGCCACTATGAAACATCTCACGATAGCCGCGCGGCTGAACATCATGGCCGTGCTGCCGCTCGCCATGCTGCTCGCGATCTCGGTGCTGGCGGGGTTCGGTCTTCGTATGGACCGCGATGCCATGAAGCAAGTACATGCCGATTCCGAAACGTCGCGCGTCATCGGAAGCATCGTCACTGACATGTACCGGATCCGCATGACGCTCGGGAACGCGATCATCACGGAAGAGCCGCCGGAAATCGCCAACCGCGTGAAGAACGCGGACGCTCTCATGACGGAGATCATGAGGAAATGGAATATCTACCTCGATTCCGGCCTGAGCCCACAAGACAAGCAGGCAGCAGAACAGGCCGGCAAGGATCTGGACCGCATGCTCGACACCACGGTCCAGCCGGCGCTCGTTGCATTGCGCAGAAGCGATCGTGAGGCCGCGAAGACGATCATCATGCACGAGGACAGCCGCGCGCTCAGCACGAAGGTCCGCGAGCAGCTGGAGCAGCTGCAGGAGCTTCAGAAGAACGCGAGCAAAGCCCAGTACGAAGGCTCCGTCCAGCGCACGATGTATCTCACGTACGGAATGATGGCGGCGTTCCTCGTCTCCGCCCTCGGCCTTGGAGTCTTCAGCTGGCTCACGCTTCGGGCAATCACCCGGCCGGTCAAACAGATGCGCCTTGCGCTGGTGGAAGCGGAGCGCTCGCGCGACCTTACGCAGCGCGTCCCCGTGACAGGTCGTGACGAAGTGAGCGATATGGCCAACGCGTTCAACGCGCTCATGGACAGCCTGCAGTCGACGCTGAACCGTGTGATGGCGGGCGCGCAGGAAGTGTCCGCGGCGGCTACCGAAATGGCCGCGGCGTCTTCGCAGATCACGCAGTGCTCGCGTGCGCAGTCGGAATCCGCCGCATCGACCGCGGCCGCCGTCGAGCAGGTCACAGTCAGCATCAATCAGGTCGCGGACAACACGCGCGAAACGAGAAGTGTTTCCGAACAGGCGTGCGTACTTTCGACGGAAGGCGAAAAGAGTGCACGCGCCGCGGCAGAACAGATGCTCAGCACGGCTCAGTCGGTCGGCCACTCGATGCAGCTGATCGAGCAGCTTTCGCAGCGGTCGAACGACATCTCCGGCATCGTGAAGGTGATCCGGGACATTGCCGAGCAGACCAATCTTCTCGCACTGAACGCCGCAATCGAAGCCGCTCGGGCAGGCGAGCAGGGTCGCGGCTTCGCGGTCGTCGCGGACGAGGTGCGCAAGCTCGCCGAACGTACTTCGAGCTCGACTAGCGAGATCTCGAGCATGATCGAAGCGATTCAAAGCGAAGTCGGCCGCGCCGTGGAGAACCTCAAGTCGAACAACGAGCAGGTCGCGCAGGGCAAATCCCTCGCCGAAGAAGTGGCCGCGACGCTCGCGCGCATCAACGAGGGCGCCCGCGTAACGATGGAACGCATAAACGACATCAGCTCCGCGGCGTCGGAACAGGGTACCGCCTCGAACGACATCGCGCGCAATGTCGAAAAAATCGCACAGATGACCGAAGAGACGAGCGCGGCGATCACTCAGGCTTCGACCACCGCCCAGCAGCTCGAGTCGCTTGCGTCGAAGCTGCACTCGGAAGTTGTGCAGTTCAAAACGGCCTGAACAGGCAGTCGTAGGCGATCATGTCCGAGCTTTTGAAAAGTGTCGACGCGCGCACCAAGCTCGCCGGCACGAACAAGCTGGAAATCCTGATGTTCACGCTCGGCGTCGACAGCGACAGCGGCCGGCGGGAGATCTTCGGTGTGAACGTCTTCAAAGTCCGTGAAGTGATGCGCACCCCCACCATCACCCGAGCGCCGGAAATGCCGGCGGCGGTTGAAGGGATGGTGAGCCTGCGTGGCAAGCTGGTACCCGTCGTGGACCTCGCGAAGTACGCCGGCATCTCGGTCACGAAGAAGCCCGACATCATGGTGGTGACGGAGTACAACGGACAGACGCAGGGCCTGCTAGTCGAAGCCGTGGATACGATATTGCGGGTCGACTGGTCGTCGATGCGCATGCCGCCGCAGATGCTTGCAGGCAAGACCGCGGGTCTGGTTACAGCGGTGACGGAGCTTCCCGACGGCCGGCTCGTGATGATGCTCGACGTCGAGCAACTGCTTGCCGACACGACTCCGCACGACCACGAGGCGCCCTTCAAGAACATTCACGCGAAACTTCCGCCAGGACGCACGGTGCTGTTCGCCGATGATTCGTCGGTCGCGCGCAGTCAGATCGTGCGCACGCTCGATGCGATGGCGGTGAACCACATCTCCACAACGAACGGGGCCGAAGCCTGGCGCGAGCTCACGCAGATCGCTGAAACAGCACGGGCATGCGGTGCACAGGTACGGGATTCCGTGCAGCTCGTGTTGACGGATGTCGAAATGCCCGAGATGGACGGTTACATGCTCGCGAAGCGCATCAAGTCCGATCCGCGCTTTAATGGCGTCTCGGTGATCATGCACTCCTCGCTCTCCGGAGAATCCAACCAGCAGCTCGGCCGCTCCGTGGGCATAGACGAGTACGTGTCCAAATTCGAGCCGACGAAGCTCGCCGCGGCAATATCCCGGATGCTCGTATGACCACTACGACCAACCCGGACAACGGCGGCCTGCTCGATTCGGTCGACGCCCGCACGAAGCTAGCCGGCTCCAACACGATGGAGCTGCTGCTCTTTTCGCTGGGCACGGCGGAGACCTTCGGCATCAATGTATTCAAAGTGCGCGAGATCACGCGAACCCCCACCATCACTCGCGCCCCCAATTTGCCGCCGGGCGTCGAAGGCGTCGTGAGCCTGCGCGGAAGCATTATTCCCGTGATCGCACTCGGGAAACTCATCGGCATCGAAGACGGCAAGTGCTCGAACGCGACGATGATGGTGACGGAGTTCAGCCGGCACGTTCAGGGATTTCTCATCGATCGCGTCGACCGCATTGCACGAGTGGAGTGGGAGCGCGTGCGTGCTCCGGACTCGATGCTCGTCGGCCGCGGCAGCCCCATTACGGCCGTAACCGAGCTGCCCAATGGCAAGCTCGCCTCGGTGCTCGATGTTGAACATGTGCTCGTGCAGGTCTACGGAGAGCCGGAGGTGCCGCAGCTCGAACGTGTGCCGCGCACGGACGGCAACATCTTTTTCGCCGACGATTCCGCGGTCGCCCGTAAGGAGATCGTGCGCGTGCTGGACATGCTGGCGGTAACCCACCAGCACGCGGCGAACGGCCGTGAGGCATGGGACCGGCTGCAGTCGATGGCCGCGCGCGCGCAGGCGGAGGGAGAGCCGCTTTCGAAACGGGTGCAGCTCATCCTTACCGATGCCGAAATGCCCGAAATGGACGGTTACGTTCTCACCCGCTGCATCAAGAGCGACGCGCGCTTCAACGGAATACCGGTAGTCATGCACTCTTCACTCTCGTCGGCGGCGAATCGGTCGATGGGCAAGCAGGTAGGCGTGGACGCCTACGTTGCGAAGTTCGACGCGCGCGTGCTCGCCGACACGCTGCGGCCGCTAATCGGCCAAGGCGGGGCCCAGCCCGCAGCTCAATCCCCGGAGATAACACCATGAGCGACCCCGCGATGAAATTCCTGGTGGTAGACGACTTTTCGACGATGCGACGCATCGTCCGAAACCTCCTGAAGGAGCTCGGCTATACGAATGCCGAAGAGGCCGAGGATGGAGTCGTTGCGCTGAACATGCTGAGGAGCACCAAATTCGATTTCGTCGTGTCGGACTGGAACATGCCGAACATGACGGGCCTCGAGCTGCTGAAGAACATCCGTGCCGACGAGACGCTCAAGAACCTGCCGGTGCTCATGATCACGGCCGAAGCGCGCAAAGAGAACATCATCGAAGCGGCGCAGGCGGGAGCTAACGGTTACATCGTCAAGCCTTTCACGGCCGCGACGCTGGACGAAAAGCTCACGAAAATATTCAAGAACCTCGAGAAGAAAGCGGCCTGAAAATGACTGCAGACGTGAACCCCTCCGCGGATAGCGCAGAGCTCGAAGAACTGTTCGACAGCATTGCTCTTGCCCCGCGTGAGACAGCCCAAGCGCCCGCGTCGCACCCGGCACCGGCAGATAGAGATTCATCGCCGCAGACTCACGACAGCGCTGCCTGCCCCGCCGCGCAGAGCGTGATCGCCTCCGTAGGCCACCTCACGCGTCAGCTCCACGATACGCTCGCGGAGCTCGGATACGACCACAAGATCCAGGAATGCGCCGCGGCCACACTGCCGGACGCGCGTCAGCGTCTCGCGTACGTGGTCGCGTTGACGGAACAGGCGGCAAGCCGGTCGCTCAACGCGGTCGACATTGCCACGCCCGTTCAGCAAGCGCTCGCCGCCGAGGCGACGTCACTCGCAGAGCGCTGGGACAGCATACTGCGCGGCGAAGGCGATGTAGAACAGTTCAAGGCGATCGCACAGGCTACGCGCGACTACCTCCGCACGGTCCCCGAGCGCACGGACACCACGCGCGAGCAGCTGCGCGAGATCGTCATGGCACAGGAATTCCAGGACCTCACGGGACAGGTGCTGAAACGCATCACCGATCTCGCGAACCACCTGGAGACGCAGCTGCTCACGCTACTCGTGGAAAACTCGCCCGCTCCGATCCGCCGCACCGACTCCCTCGGGCTGCTGAACGGACCGGCCGTGGGCGGGAGCGGCGTGCCGGACGTGGTCACGAACCAGGCGCAGGTCGACGAGCTGCTCGAGAGCCTCGGTTTCTAGCGTTACATATATCGAGCCGCGGGGACACAGTCGTGGATGAGATGCTGCAGGATTTTCTGACCGAAGCCGGCGAGCTTCTGTCGGACGTCGATAACAAGCTCGTGGATCTCGAGAAGCGTCCGAAAGACGGCGGGCTGCTGAACGATATTTTCCGTGGCTTCCACACGATCAAGGGGGGTGCCGGGTTTCTGAACCTTACTCCGATGGTCGACTTGTGCCATCTGACCGAGAACATCTTCGACCTCCTCCGCCGGAACGAGCTCGTACTGAACGCAAACATCATGGATGCGATACTCGCCGCCACCGCGGCTGTGCGCGTCATGTTCGACGACCTCGCGCGGGGCGGGCAACCGCAAGCCGGCGATGCCGCACTGCTCGCGTCGCTGCGAGCCATCCTGAGCGGCGACGCCCACGCCGCTGCGAAATCGGAGAAACCTAAAGAACCAGCCGCGAAAGCGTCAGCAGAACCTCCCGCCAAAGCGCCGACCGCCGCGAAGCCCGAACCACAGCCCGCGCAAGCGGCTCAACCGACTAATAGTGGCGGCAAGGCAGCCGAGCCGGACTGGGAAGCTTTCTACAACGCCATTACGCAGGCGCCACCGCAAGCGCCGGCGCGAGACCCGGCACGCCCGCAAGGCCGCCGCGCGAGCGACGATCCCACTCCCGACGAGGCACCACAGGGGCGCCGCGCAGCCGACAAAGTCGCGGTCCCGCGTGATTCCACGATACGGATCGACACGACGCGGCTCGACCAGGTCCTCACGCTCTCGGGCGAGCTCGGGCTCGCAAAGAACCGCCTGAGCTGCCTGCGTCGCGACATCGTGGGCGGCCGCACCGATGCCGACGTGCTTCGCAGTCTCGATGAGGCAGTGAATCAGCTGGACCTCGTCGTCGCCGATCTGCAGCGCGCGGTCATGAAAACGCGCATGCAGCCGATCGGACGACTGTTTCAGAAATATCCGCGCATGGCCCGCGACCTCGCGCGCGGGCTCGGCAAGGACGTGGAACTGGTCCTCGAAGGAGAGGAAACCGAGCTCGATCGCGCGATGATCGACGATCTCGCCGATCCGCTGATCCACCTCGTGCGTAACGCAGTGGACCATGGCGTAGAGATGCCGCAGGACCGTGTCGCGGCGGGGAAGCCCGAACGCAGCGTGGTGCGGCTCATGGCGAGGCAGGAAGGCGATCACGTCCTCATCGAGATCCGTGACGACGGCCGGGGCATCAACCCTGAAACTTTGCGTCGCAAGGCGTTCGAGAAAGGCCTGATCGATGCGGATGCTGCGAACCGCCTGGACACGACCCAGAGCCTGCATCTCGTGTTTCTGCCCGGGTTTTCCACGAAGGATCAGGCTTCCAGCGTTTCGGGACGGGGCGTCGGAATGGATGTCGTCAAGACCGGGGTCGAGAAACTGAATGGGCGCGTCGAAATCGAGTCGGAAGTCGGTGTCGGCACCACTTTCCGCATTTCGCTGCCGCTCACGCTCGCGATTCTGCCCGTGCTCGTCGTAAGGCATGGCCCGCAATCGTTCGCGGTGCCGCTCGCGACCGTTCACGAAATCATTCCGCTCCCGATGAGCGCCCTGCAGCACGTCGGCGGCTGCGCGACTATCGTGGTGCGCGGCCAAGTCCTGTCGGTGCGCACGCTTGGCAGCCTGCTCGGCTGGAGCTCACCCGGGGCGCCCGCCTACGGCATCCTGATGCAGTGCCGTCACACCTGCTTCGTGCTGGCGGTCGAAGATTACGTGGGCCGTGAGGACGTCGTGATCAAACCGCTGGCGGACATCAAACCGACTGGCGTCGCCGGGGCGACGCTGGCGGGTGACGGTTCTGTTGTGCTGATTCTCGATCTCGAACCCCTGCTCGCTGCCGCTGCACCCGAACCGCTCAAGCTGCAGACCTGACCCTGCTCCGGATGGGCTTCACGCGACCTGAGCGTCTCGTTTCCCGTGTCTGGCACCCGCTTCCGTGGAGGAGCGGCAGACGCGCTGTGCCTACGCGTTCTGTCGGTGAAACCCGCTACGGATAGAGCAGAAAGTCGTCTTCTTCCAGAGGCAGCTGGTCCAGCGGGAGCGCACGCTTGATCTTGTACGATTCCCCGCTCGATGTCTTGGGCTCTTTCATGAGATCCAGTATGAGCTGGGGGTGTATGCGCTTGCCGGCGGCGTCGAGCATTACCATGACGCGCGGCAGCAGGCGACGCAGCGGATTCTGTGCGATCACGAGCCCGGCTTCCCCCGTGTTCAACTCGACGGCCCCGCCGACGGGGTAGATCCCGATGCACTGGATGAACTGCTCGAGCAGCGTCTCCTCAAACGCACGGCCGCGCTCTTTGTGGAGCTGGCTCAGCGCACGCGATGGCGACAAAGAACACACTTTTTGTCGCGGCGAGGTGAGCTTCGAGTAGCTGTCGACGATCGCCGCGATCGCACCGTCCGCCGCGATCTGGTCGCCGGAGAGCCCGTTGGGATAGCCTTCCCCGTCCTGCCTCTCATGGTGCAGTGCCACCACCTCGTCCACGCCCTGGGGCAGGCCCCGCGCGCCGCGCACGAGTTCGACAGAATGCAACACGTGAGTCTCGATGACGCCTTTATCCACGGCTTCGTCGGAGTTGTAGGCTTCCACGACGCCTTCGGGGAGCGAAGTCATGCCGACGTCGAGCAGCATGCCGGCAAGCCCCAGCACTTCGAGGCGGGCCGCCGGATATTGCAGATAGCGCCCCAACGTCACCATCAGGATCGACGTGTCCAGGGAGCGCGTGAGCTCGTAGCTGTCGCGCCGGCGCAGTGCTTTCAAGAGCAGCATCGCGTCGGGGCTGCGCTGGATGGTGCCGATCATGCTGTTCATCGCGCTCGTCAGCGCGCGCGCGTCGATCTCGCCTTCGCTCCTAACGGTGACGATGAGATGGCGGAGCGCATCCTCGCACGAGCGGTAAATCTCCTTCGCGATTGGAAGCTCCTGCTCGACCGGCACCACTTCCGAGTAGATCTGGCGCTCGGTCATGAGCGGAACGACGCGACGGGCCTCCGGCTTGATCTCCTCCCGCTCGGGGTCGATGTACACGATCTTGCAGTAAGACTTGAGCTGGTCGATCTGCTCATGCGAAGTGATCGGAAACCCCTGAAAAGGGAATTTGGTCTCCGTCCACGGACGGTCGAGCTCGATCACGTACATGCCGAGCCGCAGCTTGTCTGTCGATACTTCTTTCTTGTAGCTAAGCAACTTCGGCTCCTTCGGTTGGTACGGGCGAAAGCTCCGCTACGAGCGCTGCCACGAGAGCTTTCACGGAAGCGAAAACGGTGCTGGCTGCTTCGAGATCGCCGCGCTTGCCGCTAGCCTCGAGCTCGGCCAATGCTGCGTAGACTTTCGGCGCCTCGAACGTAGCGGTCGCGCCTTTCAGCGCATGCGCCTCCTGGTAGACGCCCGCGGCTTCGGCACGGTCCAGCGCTGCAGCGATGCTGTCGAGATGACCTGCGGCGCTCGTCACGTAGATTTGCGTGACTTCCGCGAGCAGGTCGGCATCGCCCCCAAGTCGCTCGAGGGTACCGGCGCTGTCGTGCAGTCGCTCGCATGACACGGCTGCGGCTTCTACGGGCGGCGGCTCCGGCGGTGGTGACTCCGCGCGAATCACACGTTCGATCTCGGCCATGAGCTGCTCCACCCGGACTGGTTTGGTGACAAAGCCGTCCATGCCGGCTGCGAGGCATAGCTCGCGGTCGCGCGGCAGTGTGTGTGCAGTCATCGCGATGATCGGCACGTGCCGGTTGCGGGCTTCGCCTGCCCGGATAAGCGTGCATGCTTCGAGGCCGCCCATGACCGGCATCTGCAGATCCATGAGCACGAGGTCATACGGCCTTGCCTCCAGCGCGTCCAGTGCTTCACGGCCATTGTTCGCAATCTCTATGGTATGACCGCGCTTTTCGAGGAGCTTCACCGCGAGCTTCTGGTTGATTACGTTGTCTTCCACCAGCAGGATGTCGAGCGACTTCACGTTCTCGCGCAGGGAATGACGTGTAATCAGCGGAGCGCTCACGGACTGCGCCGAACCCAATGCTGCGGCAGCGGCTTTGACGAGCTCGTAAGTGGACACGGGCTTCGTCAGATAGCCGTTAACCTTAAGCTCTTTGCAGCGGGCGGCGTCCCCCCGCTGACCCGGCACGGTCAGCAGGACGATAGCAGGCGTTGCGATCGATTCGTCGCCGAGCAGCATGCGTGTGATCTCGAAGCCGTCGAGGCCCGGCAGGCGCGTATCGAGCAGCACGAGGTCGATCGGCGTTCCTTTCGCCGCGCGTTCGCGCACGACAGCGCCCACCTGCGCGCCATCCACCAGTGTCTCTACTCTCATGCCAGCCGATTCGAGGATCGCGGCAACGACCCGACAATTGGAAGCGTTATCGTCGACGACGAGCGCCGAACGGCCTTTCAGCTCGAGGAACACGATGGGCTCATGTTCCTCGGGCGTGATTTGCACCGGCATCGAGAAGTGGAAAGTCGTGCCTTCTCCGAGCTTGCTTTCGACCGTAATACGTCCGCCCATCGCTTCCACGATTCGCGCACAGATGGGGAGCCCGAGTCCGGTGCCACCGTACTGGCGCGTTGTCGACGCATCAGCCTGGGCGAACGGCTGGAAAATGAGCGCCTGTTTATCCGCGGCTATTCCGATACCCGTGTCCCTGACAGTGCAGTGCAGCCACGCGGTGGTTTCGTCCGAGGAGATGAGATCGATCGACACCTCGATCTCGCCCCGATCGGTGAACTTGAGTGCGTTTCCGAGAAGATTCAGGAGCACCTTTCTGCAGCGCGTCGGATCGCCGCGGAGGCGATCCGGGACGTTGTCAGCGATACGCGAGATCAGCTCGATCCCTTTCTCGTATGCACCCGTGGCGACCACCTTGAGCGTCTCCGCCACACAGCTGCGCATGCTGAAGTCGACGGCCTCGAACGTGAGGTGGCCGGCTTCGATCTTCGAAAAGTCGAGCACGCCGTTCACCATCTCCAGCAGCGAGTCCGCGGCCGATCGCACGATCTCCATGTATTCGCGTTGCTCGGCCGTGAGCCCCGTGCTGTCGAGTGCGACTGCCGTCATGCCGATGATCGCGTTCAGCGGCGTGCGAATTTCGTGACTCATGTTCGCGATGAATTCGCTTTTCGCCCGATTGGCGCTTTCGGCCAATTCTTTCGCCTCCTGAAGCTCGGCTTCCTGACGGGCAAGCTCGTCTTCCCGGTGCTTGCGCTCGTCGATGTCTGAGTTCGTGCCGGTCATTCGCAGCGCACGCCCATCCGCGTCACGCGCGACGACCTTGCCGTGGCTCTCGATCCACTTCCATTGTCCGGTCGCGGTGCGCACGCGGTGCTCGACGCGGTATGTGTCGTTACTCTTGAGCGCGCCTTTCAGCGCCTGCTGCACCTTCGGCAGGTCCTCCGGATAGGTGACGTTGCCGAGTTCGGAAAGCGTAGTCGTCGTGGGTCCAGGCGAGCCGCCGATCATGCGGGCCCAGCGGGTATTGAGATAGATCTTGCCGCCGACGATGTCCCAGTCCCACAGCGCGAGACCGGATCCTTCGAGGGCAAGCGTCAGGCGCTCTTCCGTGCGCCGCAGGCGCTCGGCTGCACTCTTGCGTGCCGTGATGTCGCTTTCGATCGCGATGAAGTTCGCCGCCCGGCCGGCGTCATCGAGGACGGGATGCACTTCGCAATCCACCCAGTAGCGCCGGCGGCTCTTGCTGTAATTCTGGATTTCTACGCGAAAACCGAGGCCGTCATTCAGGCGTTTGCGCATGAGCTCCACGGTGGCTGAATCGGTTTCCGGCCCTTGCAGCAGGTTGCCGGGCTGCTTTCCCTTCACGTCGGCCAGCTCGTAACCGGTGATGCGGGTAAACGCCTCGTTCACCCACTCGATGCGCCGTTCGGCATCGGTGATGATGACTGCGTTGTCGGTATAGCGTGCGACCAGCGCGAGTTTTCTCGACTCGGCTTCCCGCTGGTGCAAATCGGAGGTGATGCGTCGGGCAAGGTCCACCGCCTCGCGACGCGTGCGGGTGAGAAGACGCGCGAGTATGCTCAGCAGGCCCGTCAGCACGAGCCCCACCGAGATCGCGCCGACGGGGAGCGGCAGGAACTGAAGCGCGAAACCCACGATATACGGCACGTCATCGCCGGGATGGCGGAACTCCACGCTCTGTTGAAACTCGACGCGGTCGAGTGCCCAGTAGCCGAGCATCGCCGTAAGGATAAGACCGCCGACGAGCGCGGCGATCTGCAGGCCACCGATATCGGACGGCTGGCGCCCTTCTTTCTCTAACTCAGCAAGGGCCTGGCCCTGATCGATCCTCAAGTCCGACACGGCTCAGCCGCCGCTGGTCCAGCCCACGGCGTCCCGGCTTCAGGGGAAGAATCGTGATATCGCTGCTTCACCACCAGCACCTCTTCCCACACGTCGAAAAAGGCTTCGATGCACATCGGGTCGAAGTGCTGTCCGCTATTGTTGCGCAGCAGCTCGCACGCCCGGTCGAGACCCCACGCCTTCTTGTAGGGTCTTTCGCTCGTTAGCGCGTCGAAGACGTCCGCGACCGCGACGATTCGACCGTAGAGCGGAATATCGCGCCCCTTGAGCCCTCTCGGGTACCCGCTGCCGTCGAACTTCTCATGATGAGAAAACGCGATTTCAGCGCCGGCCCGGAGGATCGGCGACGAGCTGTTCGCGAGGATCCGCTCGCCGATCACGGTGTGCTGTTTCATGATCTCGAACTCTTCTACCGTGAGCTTGCCGGGCTTGAGCAAGATGTGATCAGGCGTTCCGATCTTGCCGATATCGTGCAAAGGAGCCGCTCGCAGCAGAAGCTCGCATTCGTCGGCTGGAAGACCAAGGCGCATCGCGATCAGCCGCGAATAATTCGACATCCTGATGATGTGCTCGTGGGTCTCCGGGTCGCGGTGCTCCGCAGCCCGGCCCAGGCAGAGCAGCGTCTCGTGCTCGCGCGCCGCAATTTCGGCCGTAGCTTTGGCAACTTCATCGGCCAGCAGCAGAGCGCGATTCGCGAGCTTTTTCTGGCTGGTTCTGAGCGCAAGCATGTTGCGCGCGCGGGCCTGCAGTTCGACTTGGTCGAATGGCTTGTTCACGAAGTCGTTGATGCCGAGGCTCAGTGCGCGGTGTTTGATCTCGCGATCGCCTTCGGCAGTGACCATGAGGAGCGGCGTGTCGGCCTTGTCAGCCATCGCGCGGAAGCATTTCGCGAACTCGATACCGTCGATCTCCGGCATCAGGTAATCGACGATCACGAGGTCCGGATCGTTTACCTCACACCACGCGAGAGCTTCGCGGGCCCTCAAGAAAGTGGTGGGGCGACAGTCCGGAAGCTGGCTGACGAGCTTCTTCAGCAGCGCGATCGAAATGGGCGCGTCATCTACGACGAGAATATCCATGGCGTGCGCGCGCTCCCCGAGCCGCTATTTCGCTTCGTCTTTGCTTAACGGCGCGGCGGAGCCGGAATTGAGCTTCGCCTGGCCGTCGTCGGGCGTCGGCGCCGAGAGGCCAAAGACCACTGCCACCTCGTTGCCGCAGTCCCGGTAGTCGACGCGCTCGCAAAGGCGCGTTACGAGAGGAATGCCGCGGCCGAATGGCGCGGTCGCATCCGCGGGAAGCTCGAGCACGCGGCCATAATCGAAGCCCGCGCCGGTGTCCTTTACCTGAATCTTGAGTTTCGGCGTCGCACCGGCTGTGGCTGCTGCAATATGCACCTCGACGTTTCCACCGCTCAGTCCGGCCAGCAATTCCTGCCGGAGGTGGAGATATCGCTGGAAGCCGTCGGGCTTGAGCTTCACGCTGGAATCGAGCTTCAACACGCCGTGATCGATGGCGTTCGATACGAGCTCCGCAAGTACCAGGAAAAGCTTCGGGTTTCCGGCGAACGAGCCTTGCAGGCGGCTCACGAGATCGTGCAGCAATGGTACGACGTCGACGCTCTTCAATTGCTCGGGAGAAAGGCGCAGATTGAAGTGCCACTCGCCGGCACTCACATGCCTCTCGGTCACCCGCATGGTGGGTTGCGGAGCGCTGTGTTCACCCGGTGCGCACGAAATCATGAACATCGAGACGTCATCGGCCCATGGCGCCCCGCCCTGCGAATGCGCGCACTGCGCCTTCAGCGTCTCAAACCGGGCAGCCGGGGGATCGGCGGCAAGCAGCGTCACGAGTTCGCGCGCACCCGACTCGGCCGGCGGCCATCCGGCGGATTCGAAAAAGCCGTCCGAGCACGCGACGATCTGACACCGCTGGTCGTAGTGATAGATCTCAGGGTCGCCGCTGAAGAGCTGGTCGGAAGCGACGCCCAAGGGCAGGTGCAGCGAGCGTCCGGTGTGCAGGAGCGTGCCGTCCTCGCCGATGATCACGAGCGGCGGATTGCCGCCGTTCCAGATTTCGATCAGCTGTTGCTTGAAATCCACCGATACGAGCGTTGCGGCTACGAAGCGCTCGACCGGCAGAAGCTCGCGTATCTTCGCGTTCATCTCTCCGACGATCGTGGAGAGCGGGTAGCCTTTCTGCGTCATGCGGTGGAAAGGCTGTGTCACGGTCAAAGCGCAAAGCGCGGCCGCGAGGCCGTGGCCGGCGCCGTCCGCGAGCATCACGTGGAGGATTCCGGCGGGCGTGCGCGCTGCGGCGATCAGGTCGCCGCTGAAGAGCGTTGCCGGCGCCGTCCAATGCCGCAACACCGCCTCGTCGAGCACATCGTTTTTCGCGAGCCGCCGGATGACGTGCTCGGCCATGCGGTTGCGCTCTTCTTCGGCATCGCGGTAGGCCGCCAGGCCTTCACTGCGGGTTTCCAGCTCACGCTGCAGGTTGAGCATGCGCGAGACGGCACGCATTTTCGCGCGCAGCACGGTATATCCGACGGGTTTGACGAGATAGTCGTCGGCCCCGGCGTTCAGCGCATTGATGAGCGCTGCGCTGTCGGGCGTAGCGCTCAGGAAAACGATCGGTAACCAGCCGCCCGTCGAGCTTGCGCGAATGCGCTCGGTTGCCTCGAAGCCGCCCATGACAGGCATCTCGAGGTCCATGATGATGATGTCGGGACGGATCGCGCCCACCGCTTCGACAGCCCGAAGCCCGTCCTCGGCGGTTTCGACCACGTACCCCATGCGCTCGAGCAGGCGCGTAAGCACGACTCTCGTCTGGACGTGATCGTCCACGACGAGCACTCGATGCACGCGCGGCGGGGCGGGCTCGGTGCAGAAGACCTCGGCGACGTCCCCCATGCGCGGGTCACCTCAGGGTGAACATCGTGCCGAAATTGGCAACGTCAAGAATCTCGCGCACCACCCCCGTGCAATTGAGAAGCGTAACCGGAAGCGCTCTCGCATCGGCGCGCTCTTTGAGCAGCAGCAGCATGCCGAGCGCCGAGCTGTCGAGGTAATCGACGCTGTGCAGATCGACCTCGATTCTGCGCAGGGTCGGTTCCTTCAGCGCTGCTTCATAACAGGTCCTGAACTCGCGGTGGCGGCTGAAATCGAACCTGCCGGAAAGCCGGATAACGGCGGTCTCGGTATCGCTCGTGAAATTTGCGTTCATTCTTCTAGTCGGCGTAAATGTGCAAGGCGTTTAACGGCCGCAGTGCTGCGGACTTAAGCGTTCCGTGATTTCTGTCATACAAACCGCGTCGGCTCACACGCGATTCAAGCTCGCGCCCGCCATCGAAAGCCGCTCGAGGACTGCACCTGCGATTTCGTGGAGAGGCAGCACCTCTTCGACGCCCCCCACCGCGACCGCCTCCTTGGGCATCCCGTAGACCACGCACGAGTCTTTGTCCTGGGCGTAGGTATACGCACCGGCACGGCGCAGTTCGAGCATTCCGACAGCGCCGTCCTTGCCCATGCCAGTGAGGATCACGCCGATCGCATTCTTGCCCGCCGACTCTGCTGCCGAGTGGAAAAGCACGTCGACGGAGGGGCGGTGGCGATTCACCGGCGCGTCCTGAGAAAGCTGCGTCATGTAATTCGCCCCGCTTTTCTTCAACAGCAGATGCGAATGACCTGGCGCGATGTAGACATGGCCCGGTAGGACGCGCTCGCCGTCATCGGCCTCCTTTACGGCGACTTTGCACAGGCCGTCGAGCCGTGCGGCGAAAGAGCGGGTAAATCCTTCCGGCATGTGCTGCGTTACGAGGATCCCGGGCGCGTCGGCCGGCATTTGTACGAGCACGTCCTTGATCGCCTCGGTGCCACCGGTGGAGGCGCCGATCACGATCAGCTTTTCCGTCGAAACAAGCCTATGGTGTGCCGGCCGCGTCGCAGCTTTGCTCGCGTCGCGCTGGAGCTGAGGTGCGCGGCCTACACGCGCTGCAGCCGCTGCGCGGATCTTGTCGGAAATTTCTACGGTGTAATCGTGAATCGCGTTTGCCGCACCCATTTTCGGCTTGGCGACGAAGTCGATTGCACCGAGCTCGATTGCCCGAAAGGCCGCTTCGGAGCCGCGCTCCGTCAACGTGGAGACCATCACGACGGGCATGGGCCGCAGCCGCATGAGCCTTTCCAGGAAGTCCAGGCCGTCCATGCGCGGCATTTCGATGTCGAGCGTGAGCACATCCGGGTTGAGGTTGCGAATCATCTCGCGCGCGATAAGCGGATCGGGGGCCGCGCCGACTGTTTCCATGTCGGGTTCGCGATTGATGATTTCGGAGAGGACTTTGCGCATCAGGGCAGAGTCGTCTATGACGAGTACGCGTATCTTGCTCATGATCACCTCAGCCAAAAAGCTCCACTTCACCGGCAGGTTCGGTTACAAGGCGCGAGCGATAGTCGCGTTCGCGCTCGAACAGCGTGTCGTTTGCCATCGTTCCGAGACGCTTCACGCGCACCCGGCCGGTCTTCACGAACTGGTACACCTTTCGCGGCTGCGTGCCGCCCAGATCCTGTGCGACGACCGGTATCTTCTCCGTCTCCAGATAAGACAGCACGAATGCCGCGTTTCTCTCTGCAACGTTGCCAGCGCTCAGGGCACGTAACACGTTGCCTCCCCCGAAGACCTTCGCCTCGAGCGCATGTCGCCGCGCACCTAGCTTCAGGAGCTGGTTGATGAGAAGCTCCATCGCGAAGCTGCCGTAGCGCGCCGAGGCAGACGCGAGACCGCCGTCACTCGGGCCCTCAGGCAGCATGAAGTGGTTCATTCCCGCGACGTTGCACAGCGGGTCGCGTATGCACGCGGACACGCACGAGCCCAGGACCGTCACGATCAACATGTCCTGGCTGCTGACGTAGTACTCCCCCGGCAGTATCTTCACGGCATGGATCTTGTGCCCGGGGTCATAGTAGAAGTTGGTAGCTTCGTGCTGGAGCGCGGCCGCATCGGTCAATCGCCCTCTCCTTTCTAGCGTGCGCCTGCTGCAGCTTTCTGCAGCGGCTGGGCAAGTTCGTAAACCGTATTACCGCGCAGCCGGAACAGATCTGCCGAATGCAGGAAGCTCTCGGAGTGACCCGCGAAAAGCAGCCCGTCGCCCGCAAGGAGCGGCGCGAGTTTTGCCAGCACTTTGCGCTGCGTCAGCTTATCGAAGTAGATCATCACGTTGCGGCAGAAAATGGCGTCAAAAGGTCCGCGGACAGGCCATTGCGTATCGAGCAGATTCACTTGTCGAAACGTGACGAGCTCGCGCAGTTCCGGGCGCACCCTCACCGATCCGGCGCGGGCGCCCGTCCCTTTCAGGAAGAACCGCTGAAGCTGATCTTGTCGGAGCTTCGCGATACGCTCTTCGGCGTAAACGCCCGCCGCCGCCTTTTCGAGTGCACTCGTGTCGAGGTCCGTGGCGATGATCGTCAAGGGCGGCGTGAAGCTGTTGTAAACCTCGACTGCGGTCATCGCCAGCGAGTAAGGCTCCTCCCCGGTAGAAGACGCGCAGCACCAGATGCTCACGCGCTGTTGCGAGCGACGGCGGCGCTCGAGAAAACGGGTGAGCTCCGCGAAATGATGCGGCTCGCGAAAGAACGACGTAAGATTGGTGGTGAGCGCATTCACGAACGCTTCCCACTCCGCGTCATCGCCCTTCTCCAGCACCGCGAGATACTCCGAAAACGTCGAGAGTCCTCGCACCCGGAGTCTTCGAGCGAGCCGGCTGTAAACCATCTCCTGCTTCGTGGGCGCGAGCGAGATCCCTGCATGCTCGTAGATGAGCTTCGATATACGTTGAAAATCGCCGCTGGTGAAAACGAATTCCCGCGTCGAGTCCTGCGCCTGTGGCTGCTGCTGCATCATGCTTCCGCTTGATTTCAGAAAAATTGAGCGCCTTACCGGGTCGCCGTGTCCGGCGTTACGGTATGAAAGGCCATGGTCATTAACTGTTTCTGCTCTTTCGAGCGGTAGGTGCGCGCGATGCGTCCTTGCGCTGTCCGGCAGTCCCCAGGCGGGTCACGTTCGTCGCACGGCTCGGGCTGCGCCGTTCTCGGGGCCTCGAAGCTTCCACGGTACGGCTGACATCCGGCGATGCCGCAGCGCCTGCCATGAGCTTGAAGCCTTGGAGCGCTTGCGCGAGGTTACGTGCCTGGTCCCGCATGGCCTCGGCAGTCGCCGCCGCTTCCTCGACAAGCGCGGCATTCTGCTGCGTGACCTCGTCCATGTGCGAGACGGCCTGGTTTACCTGTTCGATGCCGGAGCTTTGTTCGCCAGAGGCGGCCGTGATCTCGCGCATGATGTCCGTTACGCGGTTCACCGAGGCGACGATCTCTTCCATCGTCTTGCCCGCATCCTCCACAAGGCGCGAGCCGTCTTCGACCTTGTGCACCGAGCTCGAGATCAGGGCCTTGATTTCCTTCGCCGCGGCCGCCGAACGTTGCGCGAGAACACGTACTTCGGTGGCGACCACGGCAAAGCCGCGCCCCTGCTCGCCGGCGCGAGCTGCCTCCACGGCGGCATTCAGCGCGAGAACGTTCGTCTGAAATGCTATGCCGTCGATGACCGTGATGATGTCGGCAATCTTCTTCGACGCCGCGTCGATCGCGCCCATCGTCTGCACGACTTCGCGTACCACCTGCCCGCCCTTCTGGGCGACACCGGAAGCGACCACGGCAAACTCGTTGGCCTGCTTCGCATTGTCCGCGTTCTGTTTCACCGTGCTGGTGAGCTGTTCCATCGAAGCCGCCGTCTCTTCGAGGGAAGCCGCCTGGTCTTCCGTGCGCTTCGATAGATCCGCCGTCCCAGAGGCGATCGTGCGCGCCGCTTCGTCTACAGTCGCGGTGCTCGACGCGACGTCACGCAGCACCCCGATCAACTTGGCATTCATCTGATCGAGCATGCGGAACAGGCGCATGAGCTCGGGATCGCCCCTGGCTGGGAAGAGCAGGCTCACGTCGCCCGCAGCTACGCTGTTCGCCGTCTCGCGCGCTTCGTCGATGGGTCTGCCGATCTGCGTCGCAGACCACACGCCGAATCCGAGAGTTGCGACGACGCCGAGCGCGTTCAGCGCTCCGGCCGCGAAAACACCGTTCGCCGGCATGAGCCACAGAAGGGCGCAGCTCGCGCCGAAAAGCCATGCCAGCGCACCTGCAACGAGCCAGCAACGAACACGGAAAGGCAATTTCCAGAGGCGCTGTATGGCGCCGAGCGCGCCTTTCTGTACAACTTCGCCACCCCTGATCGCGATGCCCCGGGCTTTGCCGTCGCGAATCGCCGCATACAACGCGGAGGCCCCTTCGACCTCGGTCTGGGCCGGTTTCGTTCGCACGGATGTGTAACCGACGATCCGCCCCTCTTCCACGATCGGACTGACGTTTGCCCGCACCCAGTAGTAGCCGCCGTCCTTGCGGCGATTCTTCACGAGTGCGGACCAAGGCTGTCCCGTCTTGATAGTGTCCCACAAGTCCGCGAAAGCTGCGGGCGGCATGTCGGGGTGACGAACGATGTTGTGGGCTTTGCCGAGAAGCTCGTCTCGAGTGAAACCGCAGCTCCGCAGGAATGCATCGTTGGCGTAGGTGATGCGTCCCTTGAGGTCCGTGCGGGTGACGATCACCTCGCCTTCGGGCAGGACGTATTCTTCCAGCGTGACGGGCAGATTGACTCTCATATCGCATCCTTGCCTTAGCTACGGCAGAGCGCAGTGGCACTTGACCGCTGCCGCTCGGTAACGGATCTGCCGCGGGAACACGCTCCCGGGCTTTCTGCACAAGGATTTACGGCGGCGGTGCGCATCGCTGTAGCGGACGTGAAATGGAGTCAGCTACGTCGCTGATCTTCTGAGTTTTGAAAGGCTCCCGGCTAGATCACCCGGCCATAACGTCAGCATCGGGGCTCGCGTTCATGACCTTGATCAATGCGATCTTATCTGGCCACGTCCACCGTCATTTTCATGCCGGGATGGAACGCGCACTCCACGTCGACTTTGCCTGTCTTCTTGAAAGTCACGGATTTGGTCTGGCGTTGCGCATACGAGCCAAGCTCGAACCTCTGCGCATCGGACGACGAGAATGCATCGTGGAAATGCGGTCGTCGTTTCTGAACTTTACCGCGTTCCCGACCTTCACTTTCAGAGTCGACGTGCCGAACGCGTTGCCTTTCTGCTTCACTTCGTGCTCCGTGGCATTGACGGAGAAGAACGACGAGATCAGTGCGGCGCCGGCGATGACGTAATCTTCTGAATGGAAGCCTCCTTCTTTCGCGAAGGCGCATTTGCCTCTACTGCACGGACGCCTCATCGATCAGACCCATATCGCCCGACGACATCAGTTTTTCGATATCGACGAGGATCAGCATGCGGTCGTCGACCGTCCCGAGGCCCGTGATGTAACGCGTATCGAACGACGAGGAAAAGTCCGGCGCCGGCCGCTGTTGTTCAGGCCGCAGCGCGATCACATCTGATACGCCGTCCACGACCACGCCGACGACGCGGCCGGCCACGTTCAGAATGATGACCACCGTGAATTGATCATAAGTGGGCTCGCCCAGATTGAACCTGATGCGCATATCGACGATCGGGACGATTGTTCCGCGCAGGTTCACCACACCTTTGATGTAAGCCGGCGCATTGGCGAGCGCCGTCGGGTTTTCGTATCCGCGGATCTCCTGCACCTTGAGGATGTCCACGCCGTATTCTTCCTTGCCCAGCGTGAACGTAAGGTATTCCTGGACCGGCCCCGTTGCGGCCGAGTGCGCCGTGCCTACGGTTTGCCCGCTCGCTTGCATCATGTGTGCACTCCTGTTCGTCTCGTTGAGCTCTGGTGACGCTGGTTAGAACTCGCTCCAATCGTCGCCCGTACCGGTCTTTGCAGCTGCCGCGTCACCCGTGTCGGCGGCCGCCGGACGCCCGCTCTTCGGCGGAAGGCGCGAAATGTTCTTGGCGCGGTTCGGCCCACGACGTTCGACCGATGTGGTTGCCCCAGGTGTGCTCTCGTCTTCTGAGTCCGATTCGAGCGGCGCGGCCAAAGGGATCTGCGTACCGTCATCCAGCTTGAACACCGACACCGCCTTCGTAAGCGCGTGCGACTGCTGCTGCATCGATTCGGCCGCCGCAGCCGCTTCCTCGACGAGCGCGGCGTTCTGCTGCGTCACCTGGTCCATCTGCATCATCGCCTGATTGACCTGCTCGATGCCGGAGCTCTGCTCCTGCGCTGCGGCCGTGATTTCTGCCATGATGTCCGTGACACGCTTTACTGCGCTCACGATCTCTCCCATCGTCGTGCCCGCTTCGTTCACGAGGTGGGTGCCGCCCTCGACGCGTCGCACGGAATCGGTGATGAGCTCCTTGATCTCCCGGGCGGCAGCGGCGCTTCTCTGTGCAAGTGTGCGCACTTCGCTTGCCACGACCGCGAAACCACGCCCCTGCTCGCCTGCGCGGGCGGCCTCTACTGCTGCATTCAGGGCAAGAATGTTCGTCTGGAATGCGATGCCGTCGATCACACCGATGATGTCCGCGATCTTTTTCGAGGACTCGCTGATGCCGCTCATCGTGGACACGACGTTCCCGACGACCTCGCCGCCCTTCACGGCGATAGCCGATGCGCCCGCCGCAAGCTGGTTCGCCTGCCTCGCGTTCTCTGCGGTTTGTTTGACCGTGCTCGTGAGCTCTTCCATCGAAGACGCCGTCTCCTCGAGCGAGGACGCCTGCTCTTCCGTACGTTGTGAAAGATCCGCATTTCCGGCGGCGATTTGCTGACTGCCGGTAGAGATCGAATCTACGCCCGAACGGACCTTGCTCACGAGATCCACGAGCCCGTCGTTCATATGCTTGAGCGCTTGCAGCAGCCGGCCCGTCTCGTTGTTCGA
>Ga0075421_100000168_pt1 | contig 59253 bp, 54 predicted proteins | sample SoiMetdeltSBSDD5_FD_75292 | JGI IMG/M metagenome (GOLD analysis project Ga0075421, IMG submission 75292) | Bulk soil microbial communities from a Populus tree surrounding site in Tennessee, USA - Soil MetaG P. deltoides SBSDD5 | ecosystem: Environmental > Terrestrial > Soil > Tree plantation... | reverse complement strand
GGCCTTGGCCGGCGACCCGTTGACCCGCACGTGCCCGCCCCGGCACGCCGCAGTTGCGGCCGCCCGGGTCTTGAACACCCGGACGGCCCACAACCACCGATCGACGCGGGTCTCCTCGTACGTGGCCTCCACGCCCCCATGCTGTCAGCCGACGGCTGCGACCCCCAGGTCGGGGTTGTCGGTGAAGAACCCGTCGAGGCCGGCGGCGGCGAAGGTCCGGATCTCCCCGACCAGGTCGCCGCCGGCGTTGGGGTCGGTGCCGACCCGGAAGTCGGCCGGGAGGAACTGGTTCTCCCGTCGGAACGTCCAGGCGTGGACGACGAGGCCGCGGCGGTGGGCGTCCCGGATCACGTTGGACGGCGTGGTGAGCTTGCCGGCGGCGTCCCGGGGGATGAGCAGGTTCTTGCAGGCGCCAAGGCCGTCGGCGTAGCTGCTGACGAACCGCAGGCCCTCGGCGGTGACCAGGTCGGCGTAGGTGCGTGGGTCGCCGGCGGCCCGGAAGTCGGCCGGGGCGCCACTGCAGTCGGCCAGCTGCACGAGCCGCAGCTTCGTCATGTGCTGGAGCTGCTGGAGGTTGCCGACCTCGAAGCTCTGGATGAAGACCGGGTCGTGGCGGTGGGTGTAGCCGTTGGCGCGGAGCGTGCGGACCAGCGGCTCCTCGAGCGACAGGCCGATGCTGTCGAAGTACGAGGGATGCTTGGTCTCGGGGTAGATGCCGACCCGGCGGCCGTCACAGGTGCGCGAGCGCTGGGCGAGGTCGATGACCTGCTGCAGGCTCGGGATCTTGAACTGGCCGTCGTAGGCGGTGTTGGCCGGGCGGACCACGGGGAGGCGCTCCTTGGCGCGCAGGGTCTGCAGCTCGGCGAAGGTGAAGTCCTCCGTGAACCAGCCGGTGGTGCTGGTGCCGTCGATGACCTTGGTGGTGCGGCGGCCGGTGAACTCCGGGTGGCTGGCGACGTCGGTGGTGCCGCCGATCTCGTTCTCGTGCCGAGCGACCAGCACGCCGTCCTTGGTCGACACCAGGTCCGGCTCGATGAAGTCGGCGCACTGCTCGATGGCGAGCTTGTACGACGCGAGCGTGTGCTCCGGCCGGTACCCGGACGCCCCCCGATGCCCGATGACGATGACCTCGGGCCCGGGCCGATGCTGGTGCTCGTGCTGGGGGCCGTCCTCGGTGGCGCCCGCAGGCGGCGCCCCGACCATCCCGGCCACGAGCCCGATCCCCAATGCAGCTGCGATCCGTCGTCTCATGCCCGGAGCCTGCCTTCCCGAGGTAACCCCCTCCAGACCCCTCGCTGACCCCCACCTGAACCCCACCCAAAATCCCGTGCTCCCGCTGGGCCCCGCCTGCTTTCCTGATTGAGCGATGGGGAAGCCGGGGTTGGCAGAGGCGTTGGGGTTGGAGCCGCATCCCGAAGGGGGGTGGTACCGGGAGACGTGGCGGTCGGCGATCGAGGTCGACCTGGCGTCGGCCGGCTACGGCGGGAGCCGGGCGACGGCGACCGGGATCTACTTCCTGCTCATGCCGGGCGAGCGGTCCCGCTGGCACCGGGTGCGCAGCGACGAGCTGTGGCTCTGGCACCGCGGCGGCCCGCTGACCCTGCAGCTCGGAGGCCGCGACGACCGCCCCGCCAAGTCACCCGAGGCCGAGATCGCCCTCGGCCCCGACGTCGAGGCGGGCCAGCATCCCCAAGCGCTGGTCCCCGCGGGCACCTGGCAGGCCGCCGCTCCCTCAACGGACACCGAAGTCCTGGTGTCCTGCATCGTCTCCCCCGGCTTCTCGTTCGCCGACTTCACGCTCGACGACTGATCGATCGCCGCCTGGTCGGCACGCTCCTGCGCCGCCATCAGCGGCGCCGTCGTCCACCCCCTTCTCACCGACGTCGACGACGAGGCCCTGCACACCGAGCTCCTCCACCTGGCCCACGGCATCCTCGACACCTGACGACTGCTCGATTCCCCACCGACCTAGGGTCGGGGGGATGCGGCGGGCGTGGGCGGTAGCGGTCATCGTGGGGGTCGCGGGCGTGGTGCTCGGGACCGGTCGGGCGGCGGCGGCCGCCGAACCCACGCCTGAGGCAGTCGCGGCAGCGATCGCCGAGCGCGGGTGGTACGCCGACCCGGAAGCGGTCGGCGATCGGGAGCAACTGGGCCAGGTCGCTGCTCGCCTCGCGCAAGGCGGCGACGCCATGGGGTTCGCGCTGCTGGCGGCGGAGCCCACCGGTTCGAGCCCGGCGTTCGCCGAGCGGGTCCTCGACGCCCTGCCCTCGCAGACCGCCAGCACACCGATCCGCACGATCGTCGTCCTCTCGAACGCCGACGTCGGCGTCGTCAGCGACCAGTGGAGCGACAGCGCCATCGACGCTGCGCTCGACGACACCATCGACGACCTGCGGGCCAACCCGACCGACGGCCTCGAGGCCCTCGCCGACGCCCTGGCCGACCAGCCGAGCGGGTTCTCCGACGACGACGGCGGCACCAGCGACGACCGCGGCGGGATGAGCGGCGGCTGGATCGCGCTCCTGGTGATCGTCGGCGTGGTCGCGATCGGCAGCGGCTACGTGCGCCGCTTCCTCAACGGCGACGACGTGTTCGCAGGTGACGACGACAACGACGACAGCTGGTCGTCGTCGTGGAGCAATCGCCGGCGGCGCTCGTCCTCCTTCTTCAGCTCCTCCCGGAGCTCCCACCGCTCGTCGAGCAGCTCCCGCCGCTCCTCGAGCAGCGGGCACCGCGGTCGCGGCGGCCGCCGCCTCTGACCCGTACGCTCCGGCGATGCAGATGTCGTGGGCCGGGATCAGCCCGCGGTTCGACTGGCGGCCTTCGCAGCGGCACCTGTTGCAGAACGTCGGGCACGCGGCGGACCGGCGGTGGCACATCTGCGCTCCGCCGGGCGCGGGCAAGACGCTGATCGGCCTCGAGCTGGCCCGCCAGGTCGACGCCCCGACGCTGGCGCTGGCGCCGACGACCGCGATCCGGGACCAGTGGCGCGAAGCGACCGCCCTCTTCGGCGCCGATCCCAAGACCTTCACCAGCACCGACCCGGCCGAACCGGCGCCGCTCCTGAGCGTCACCTACCAGCTGCTCGGCAACCCCGGCGACGCCGCCCGCGAGCTCCGGACGGCCGCCCGCCGCCTGTGGGTCGCCGACGTCGCCAGCACCGCCGGGCTCACGGACGAGCAGGCCGCAGCCCGGGTGACGACCGTCGAGCAGGGCGACCCCCGCCGCGCCCGGCGGGAGCTGAAGCGACACGTCCGCCGGCTGCGTCGCGGCCTCGGCGGTGCCGAGGAGCTCGGCCTCTCTCCGGCGACCCTGCTCGGCAAGCGCCCGCTGGCACTCATCGACCAGTTGGCCGGCGCCGGGATCGGCTGCGTCGTGCTCGACGAGTGCCACCACCTGCTGGACTGGTGGGCCCTCGTCGTGAGCGCCCTGCTCGAGCGCCTCAACCAGGGGCCGAGGGACAGCCCGGTCGCCCTGATCGGCCTGACCGCCACGCTGCCCGACCCGGACTCGTCGTGGGAGGCGGCCAACTACCGGGGACTCCTCGGCGAGGTCGACGCCGAGCTGCCGCTCGCGGCCATGGTCGCCGAAGGCACCGTGGCCCCGTGGCGCGACGGCATCCGGCTCGCGCAGCTGACCGGCCCGGAGCAGCGGTTCGTCGACGAGCTGACCGATCGGTTCGCCACCGAGCTCGACGCCGTCCTGGCGGACGAGCCGTTGATCTCCTGGGCCGTCGCCCAGGTGGCCGACGCGGCGCTCGACGCCCGAGACGCAGCAGCGACGGCGACGGCGGCCACCGGCGACGCCGCCGCCTGGGACGCCTTCTGGGACCGCGACCCGCTGACCGCCGTCGCCCTGGCTCGATGGTGGGACCGCCGGGGCGTGTCCTTGCCAACGGGCTTCGACCCACCGCCCCAGGCCGGGCTCGACGGGCAGCTCACCCTCACCGACCGCCTCCGCCTGGTCCACGCCTGGCTGCACGATCCCATGGCCCAGCCCTCGCCGGACCAGGACGTGCGGGACGGCATCGCCCGGATCGCCAACCGCTACGGGGTCGCCCTCACCACCGCGGGCATCCGCTGGAACCGGTCGGCCGCCGACCTGGTCTGCGCCTCCTCGTCGGCCAAGGGCACCGCCGCTGCCGCGATCCTGGCCGACGAGGCCGCCCGCCGCGGCGACTCGCTGCGCGCCCTCGTCGTGGTCGAGCGGGACCGGGCGACGTCGCCGTCGGCCGCGGTGCGCGAGGTCCTCGGCGAGGACGCCGCCACCGCGGCCCGCATGCTGGCGGCGCTCTGTGCAGAGCCCGAGGTCGCCGAGCGCGGCGTCGTGCTCGTGACCGGCAGGGGTGCGTGGTGCGACGCTCTCGGCGCCGAGCGCGTCGCGGCGACCATCAACGTCACGGTGGGCGAGGGACGCTGGGTCGAGGCCGAGGGGTGCGACATCCGCGGCGCGGTGCGCCTGGCCGGCCGGGGTGGCACGTGGAGCCCGGGCCGCTGGCTCACGGCCGTCGAGGCCGCGTTGGACGACGGTGCCGCCCAGGTGCTCGTGTCGACGCGTGCCCTGGTCGGCGAGGGGTGGGACTACCCGCCGCTCAACGTGCTCGTCGACGCCTCCGATGCCGCGAGCAGCACCGCGGCGACCCAGCTCCGGGGTCGGGCGATCCGCATCGACCCCGCCGACCCGGCCAAGCTCGCGTCCCTGTGGGACGTGGCGGTGCCCCACCCGTCGGCACCGGGCGACTGGCAGCGGGTCCGCCGCCGGCACCTGCACTGGTGGGGCCCCGACGCCGAAGGCGCCGTCACCACCGGCCCGGCGAAGCTGCATCCCCTCGTCGCCCAGGTCGAGGCGCCGACGGCCGAGCAGGCAGCGACCATCAACGACGGGAGCGCCGCCGCCGTCGCGGACCGTGAAGCCAGCCGCGAGGCGTGGGCCCGGGTCGAACCGGACGGGATGGCGGTGCCCGCAGTCCACGTCCGGCGCCAGCGCCGCCACCGGGTGCGGATCCGGGGCCGAGGCTGGCGCTGGCAGGTGACCGCCTCGGCGGGGAGCGGGATCACCAGCGTCGGTGTCGCCGTGGCGGCCGCGTCGACGCCGTTGCTGTGGCCGGTCGCGGCCGCGACCGGAGTCGCCGCCATGGGACTCGCCGCCCTGGCGCACGGTCGGCGGCGGGACGAGCGGCGCACGTTGCTCGCGATCGCCGAGGGCATCACGGCGGGCCTCGTCGCGACCGGAGACGAGACCTTGCGCGCCGCGACGGTCAGCGTCGAGCCCGACCCGTCGGGCGGCTGGTGTGCGCTCGTGAGCGGCGTGCCCGAGGACGCCGCCCGCCATTGGGCCGACGCCCTCGCCGAGGCCCTCGGCCCGCTGGGCACGCCCCGATGGATCGTCGACCTCGGCGTCGATGACCAGGCCTGGCGGGTGCCCGCCCAGGTCGGGGCCACGCGCGACGCCGCGGCGGCCTTCGTCGCCGCCATCCACCGCCGTGTCCCGACGGCCCGCCTCGTCCGGGCCGGCACCCCGCGAGCCACCGAACTCGTCCTCACCGCCGCCCGGACGATCGCCACCCCCATCACCCGCACGCTCCGCTGGCGTTGAGGGCGGCGGCCGGCGGTGGCCCGGGCTGACAGACTTCCGGGAGTGAGGAGTGCACGGGCGGTAGGGATCGGGGCCGCTGTCGTCGTGGTGATTGCCGCCGTCGGGTGGGCGGTGACCCGGGACAGCGGCGGGGACGAGCTGAGCGGGGCGTCGATCACCAAACGCCGGCCAACCACGACGACGACCACGACCACGGCGCCCGCGCCCACCACGACCACCGCGCCCCCGACCACGACGACCGCCCGCCCCGCGGGAACCGGCTGCACCACGTTCCCGGCCACCAGCTACTGGCATGACGACGTCTCCGGGCTGGCGATCCATCCGCAGAGCGGGGCGTACGTCGGCAGCATCGGGCGCGACGCCGGTGTAAAGGCCGACTTCGGCGCCGGCGAGTGGGACGGCGGGCCGATCGGCATCCCCGTCACCAGGGTCGGGCCGGGTCAGCAACGGGTCCCGGTCAGCTTCGACTACGCCGACGAGAGCGACCCCGGGCCCTACCCCATCCCGGCCAACGCCGCCATCGAGGGCGGGCCGAACAGCGACGGTGACCGCCACATCCTGCTTGTCGACGCCACCGCCTGCCGCCTGTACGAGCTGTTCGACGCTCACCCCAACGGGGACGGCTCGTGGCACGCCGGGTCCGGCGCAGTGTTCGACCTCCGCACCGGCGCCGACCGCCCCGACGGCTGGACCTCCGCCGATGCCGCCGGCCTGCCGATCACCCCGGGCCTCGTCACTTACGACGAGGTCGCCAAGGGCCGCATCGACCACGCCATCCGCGTCACCGTCCCGTCGACCCAGAACCGCTACGTCTGGCCGGCCCGCCATGCCGCGTCCGACGACAGCAACCCGGCGCTGCCGCCGATGGGGCTGCGCCTCCGCCTGCGGCGCGACGCCGACCTGTCCGGGCTGGCACCCCAGGCCCGGGTCGTCGCCCAGGCGATGCAGACCTACGGCGTGATCGTCGCCGACAACGGCTCGGCCTGGTACCTCAGTGGCACCCCGGACGAACGCTGGGACAACGACGACCTCCAGACCCTCGCCACGCTCAGCGGCGCCGACTTCGAGGCAGTTGCCTATAATAAGTGAGCACTCATTTCCTTGAAGCGGGGGTCATGGAACGCCAGCTGCTCTCCGGGGTGGACGCCATCTGCGAGCTGCTCGTCACCCGCCGCGAGCTGGACCGGCGGGCCGGCCTCGACACCGCGACCTTCGTCTCCGGCTACCCCGGCTCGCCGCTCGGTGGCGTCGACCTCGCCCTCGCCCGACTCGGCGAGCGCCTCGCCGCCAACCGGATAGTCCACCGCCCCGGGCTCAACGAGGAGCTCGCCGCCGCCGCCGTCTGGGGCTCGCAGATGGGCGGCGCGGTCCCCTACCAGGACGTCGACGGCGTCGTCGGCGCCTGGTACGGCAAGGGCCCCGGCCTCGACCGCTCCGGCGACGCCCTCAAGCACGCCAACGTCATGGGCAGCGGCCCCAACGGCGGTGCCGTGCTGTTCGTCGGCGACGACCCCTCCGCCAAGTCGTCCACCCTCCCCTACGACACCAGCCTCACCCTGGCCGACGCCGCCGTGCCGGTGCTCGTGCCCGCCGACCAGCAAGACCTCTTCGACCTCGGCATCGAGGCCTTCCGGCTCAGCCGCTTCTGCGGCTCGTGGGTGGGCGTGCGCATCGTCACCGCCGTGGCCGACGGCATCGGCGCGGTCGACACTGCGCCGATCCCCGTCCCCGATCCTGACGTCGAGATCGACGACAAGCCGTGGCGCCACGAGCCGATCGGCCGGATCCTCGGCGCCGACCTGGAGAGCCTGTGGCTCGACCGCCGCCTCCGAGCCGCGCAGGGCTGGGTGACCGCGCGGGGCCTCGACCGCATCACCGGGCCGGAGGAGCACGGTCGCCTCGGCATCATCTGCGCAGGCAAGACCTACCGGGACGTGCTCGGTGCGTTGGAGGGCCGCGACGTCGAAGACGTCAGTGTCCTGAAGCTGGCGCTGACCTTCCCCGTCGCGCCGGGCAGCGTCCTCGAGCTGGCCGACGCGGTGGACGAGATCCTGGTCGTCGAGGAGAAGCGGCCATTCGTCGAGCAGCAGGTCCGCGCCATCCTCCATGAGGCGGGCCGGACCACCCCGGTCCGGGGCAAGCGGGACGCAACCGGCGTCCCACTGGTCCCGTTGACAGGTGAGCTGACCGCCGAGCTCGTCGGTGAGGTGCTCACGCGAGTGCTCCCTGGCCTGACGCCCGTGGCACCCAAGATCCGGCTCCCGCTGCTCGACGTCCCCGGCCGCACCCCCGCGTTCTGCAGCGGCTGCCCGCACAACCGCTCGACCGTGGTGCCGGTGGGGTCGATCACCGGGGGTGGGGTCGGCTGCCACGGCATGATCCACTTCGAGCCCCGCCACGCCGAGGAGACCTTCGTGCCGCCGACGCCGATGGGCGCCGAGGGCGTGCACTGGATCGGCCTCGCCCCCTTCGTCGGCGACCGCCACCTCTTCCAGAACCTCGGCGACGGCACGTTCAGCCACTCCGGCAGCCTCGCCATCCGGGCGTGCGTCGCCGCCGGCGTCCACATCACGTTCAAGCTGCTCTACAACTCGGCGGTCGCCATGACCGGGGGCCAGGACGTCACGGGCCTGATGGACATCCCTGCGCTCACCCGCTCGCTCGCAGCCGACGGCGTGGGCGCCATCGCCGTCTGCACCGACGATCCCGATCGTCACCGCGACCGGACCGGCTTCACCCCCGGGGTCAGCGTCCGGTCGCGGGGCGACGTCGTCGCGGTGCAGGAGGAGCTGCGCCGCCACCCGGGCGTGTCGGTCCTCATCTACGACCAACGCTGCGCCGCCGAAGCCCGCCGCCTCCGCAAGCAGGGCCTCCTCGAGGACCCGCCCATGCGGGTGGTCATCAACCAGGCCGTCTGCGAGGGCTGCGGCGACTGCTCCCGGGTGAGCAACTGCCTGTCGGTGCTGCCGGTCGCCACCGAGTTCGGCGAGCGCCGCGAGATCCACCAGTCGTCCTGCAACAAGGACTACTCCTGCCTGGAGGGCGACTGCCCGTCGTTCGTCACCCTGGTCCCGAAGCGCCGGGCCAAGGCCACCGACCTCCGCCGGCCCACCCTGCCGACCGGCGGACTGCCGCTGCCGGACATCCCGCCGCTGCGGGAGCGGTTCAGCGTGTACACGACCGGGATCGGTGGCACGGGCATCGTCACCGCCAACCGGATCCTCGCCCGCGCGGCCACCGCTGCAGGCCACGTCGTGCAGGGGGTCGACCAAACCGGGCTGTCCCAGAAAGCGGGCGCGGTGGTGTCGCACCTCCACATCGCGCCGACTGCCGACGCCATCACCACCGCCACCGTGGCCGACGGCGGTGCCGGGCTGTACCTGTCGGGCGACCTCCTGCAGGCTGCGGCCGCGCCCCACCTGAAGAAGGTCGCCCGCGGCCGCACCCATGCCGTGGTCGACGGGGCCGTGGTGCCGACCGCCGGCATGCTGCAGGGCAACGGGTCGGTCGACGACCACGACCTCGTCGCAGCGCTGACGGACGCCGTCGGCGACGACCGCACCCTGGTGGTCGACAGCACCGGCCTCGCCCAGGCTGCGTTCGGCGACCACCTCCCGGCCAACGTGATCCTCCTCGGCGCCGCGTTCCAGCGGGGCGCGCTCCCTCTCCCCGTGGAGGCGCTGGAGCAGGCGATCGCCGAAGGGCCCGCGGCAGCCACCAACATCGACGCCTTCACCCTGGGCCGCTGGCTCGTGGCCGATCCCGATGCCGTCGACGTCCTCCCGACCACCGAGCAGCAGTCCACCGTCTGGGACCCGTCGCCTCGCAGCGTCCGGCGGGCGCCCGCCCTGGTGGACGCGGCCGTGCCCGAGACCCTCCGGCCCCTGTTCGAGCGCCGGGTCGCCCAGCTCCTCGACTACCAGGGCGTCGGCGTGGCCCGCCGCTGGACGGCCCTCGTCGAGCGGGCGCTCACCGTCGACGACAAGGACCACGACTTCGCGCTCACGACTGCGGTCGCCGAGGGTTGGTTCAAGCTCCTCACCTACAAGGACGAGTACGAGGTCTCCCGTCTCCACCTCAAGCTCGACCTCGGCGACGGCTACCGCGTGCGGTACCGGCTGCACCCGCCGTTCCTGCGCCGCCTCGGGATGCGCCGGAAGATCGCCCTCGGCAGCTGGATCCGTCCTGCGTTCCGGGCGCTCGCCGCCGCGAAGCGGCTCCGAGGCACACCTCTCGACCTCTTCGGCTACAGCCGCCACCGCCGTGAGGAGCGCGCCCTCGCCGACGAGTACGAGCAGCTCGTGACCGAGGCGATCGACACCTCCCCCTACGACGAAGCGGTCGGTCTGGCGACCAGCGTCCAGGCCATCAAGGGCTACGAGGACATCAAGAGCAAGGCCATCGAGCGCTGGCGGGCCGAGGTCGGGGCGACGCATCCGTGATGTTCAAGGTCGTCCGGTTCCTCGACGCGGACCCGGACGACCTGCGCGCCCGTTGGTCGCACGCGCTGAAGGCGAAGCGCACAGGGCTGGGCCGCCCCCGCCGGGTCGCGGTGGCGAAGCCGCTCGCCGGCTTCCCGCCCTCGCCCTTCGCCGCGGTCGACCTCCAGTGGTTCGCCGACCTCATCGGCGCGCTGGCCAACGAGGCCTGGTTCACCGAGGCCGGACCCGACCTGGCCGACCCCGACGCCCGTCGCGTCGTCGCCGAAGAGGTCGTGCTCCGGGGCGAGGCCTACCTGGGTAGCCGCTGGGCCGCCGGGGGCGAGCGCTACAAGATGATGTCCTTCGGCAAGCGCGACCCCCGCCTGACGCTGCCCGAGTTCGCGAACCGCTGGCGCACCGAGGCCGGCCGGCTGGGCACCGAGGCCATCCCCGACGAGGTCCGGGGCCTGGCCTACGTGCAGAACCACCCGGTGGTCGTCGACGGCCACGAGTGGGCGTTCGACGCGGTCAACGAGGTCTGGTTCGAGCGCCTCGACCACCTGCGCTTGCGGCAGGCCTGGTTCGCCGACCGGCCCGTCGCCGCGACCGCGGGCTTCATGTCCCCGACCGAGCGCTGGTCGATGTTCGTGCTGGAGTCGCCGCTCTAGATCCGGTAAAGCGCGGCGGCGTTGTCGCCGAGCACCTTGCGCCGGGTCTCGGGCCGCAGCGTCGCCATCCGCTCCTCGACCATCCCGAGCGGGTCGGGGTAGAGGCAGGTGGGGTGGGGGAAGTCGGTCTCGAACAGGACGTTGTCCTCGCCGATGCGGTCGATGAGCGACTGCAGGTCGCCGCCGTTCTGCTCGAACCAAAACGTGGCGTGCCAGTTGGTCTTGAAGTACTCGGACGGCTTGCGCCCCATCTGCGCCGCCTGCTCGGGAGCGTTCTCGAGGATCTCGTAGTCCATGGTCTCGAGGATGAACGGCACCCAGCCCATGCCGCTCTCGACCGAGACCATCCTCAGGTCGGGGAAGCGGTCGAAGATGCCGGCGTAGATGCTGTTGATCACCACCCGGGCGTTGCCGAGGAACAGCATCGCCCCGCCGATGGCGGGTCGGAGGTTCTGGTGCTGCGACGGCCAGAAGTACTTGCCGTAGAACGTGAGCGACGTCTGGCTCGCGCCGATGTGGAAGTGCACCGGGAGCTGGCGGTCGGCGCACACCTCCCAGAGCGGGTCCCAGGCCGGGCTGGCCAGGTCGGGGGCACCCGACTCCTCGGGGTCGGACGTCATGTTCACCCCGCGGAAACCGAGGTCGGCGACCCGCTCGGCCTCCCGGACGCTCTCCTCGATGCTCCAGTTCGGGAGCACCGGCATCGGGAGGAACCGGTTGCCGGACCACTCCTGCAGCTCGGCCATCGAGTCGTTGTAGATCTCGACGCAGAGCCGCCGGAGCACCGGGTCGTGCACGTCGTTGGCGAGCTTCTGCCCGCCGATGCCGATGGCGTTGGGGTACAGGACCTGGGCGTAGAAGCCGTTCTCGTCCATGTACTGGAGGCGGGCTTCGCGGTCCCAGGCACCCTTGTGCACCCAGTCGATGCCGTTGAGCTTGCACTCCTCGAAGGCGTACTTGTTGCCTTCGAGGTCGATGACCCCGCCGCCCCGGGCCGGGCCCAAGTCGACGTCCGCGTCCACCACCCAGTGCGGCTTGCCGTCGATGTCCACGACCCGCGGCACCCGCTCCTTGTACTCAGCCGGCGCCCGCGAGGTGAAGAGGTCGTGGCGCTCGGTCATGTGGGTGTCCGCGTCGATGACACGCACCTCGTCGGCCAGCTTCATGCGGTTCAGCTCCTGTCGTCCTGGTCGAGGGTGGCGAGCAGCAGGTGGGTGTCCTGCTGGAACACTCGGATCTCGGCGATGAGCCCGTCGGCGAAGGCGAAGAGCTCGACCACGTCGACGGTGGCGGAGCGGCCGGTGGCCTTGGCGGTCCACCGCTGGGTGGTGACCTGCACGACGCAGCCGCCGCACTCGTAGACCCGGGGGGCGTCGATCGTGCGGTCCCAGTGGCGGGCGAAGACCGCCCCCATCTTCTGCATGCCGTCGTGGCCGCGGTGCCAACCGCCATGAGGGAGCGACGCCGGCTGCTGGATGCGGATGTCGGGATGGAGGAACTCCATCGCCCCCTCGCGGTCACCGAGCCAGAACGCTCGCGCCAACCGCTCCACCAGCACCGCGCTCATCGCATTCCCCTCCCAAACGGGCCTCGGTAGAAAGTGAACGCCCAATTACTACCGTAGCCGCGGGAGGGCCACGCCTCAACCCCTGTCGGAGGCTCAGCGGCGGCGTTGGCGCTCGGGTTCGAGCGCGGCGAAGAAGCCGGTCAGCGTGCCTTGGCTGGCCACCGCGACCGCGCGGTCGCGGTCGAAGCGGTTGTTGAAGCGGCTCTCCAGGGCGAGGATCAGCGCCACGCCCATGACCGCCCGCGCCGAGATGTCGTACGACTCGCTCTCGACGCCGTAGCGGACCGAGACCTCCTGCCAGGCCGTGCCGAGCCGGTCCATGGCGACGGCGAAGTCCTCGCGGTAGAAGCGCCGGGCGATCTTCGGGTCGCCGAAGAGGACCAGCCCGAGGAGCGGGAGGATCTCCTTGAGCGTGGCGATGAGCTGGCGATAGAGGCCGTTCATGGTCTCGACCTGGCGCTCCATCGACAGCGGCACGTCGCGGTCGACGACCTCCGCCGCCGCCACGAGCTTGTCGACCGCCTCGGTCAACGGCTCGACCACCGCCTCGATGAACAGCTGGTCCTTGCTCTCGAAGTGGCGGTAGATCATGCCCTCGCTGATGCCTGCCCGGTCGGCGATGTGGCGGATCGTCGTCCCGTTCATGTCGCCGGTCTCGGTGAACGCGCGCCGGGCCGCCTCGAGGATCGAGCTCTTCCGCGCCTCCGCGGTGAGCCGACGACGCGTCGGCGCGGCCTCGCCGGCGGCCTTCCGAGTGCGGGTGGCTTGCTTGGGCATGCCTCGAACATTAAGCGAGGTCGGGCGGTCCGACGGGACACTCGGCATGCCTCTAAGATAAGCGAACGTTCACTTGACTTGGGGGTTTCATGCGGGCTGCGGTCGCGTACGAAGTCGGACAACCACTCGTGGTCGAGGACGTGACGCCGCTCCCACCCGGGCCGCGTGACGTGCGGGTGCGCATCGCCGCCAGCGGCATCTGCCACACCGACCTGACCGTCATCAACGGCCTGTCGCCCCTGCCCCTGCCGACGGTTCCGGGTCATGAGGCTTGCGGGGAGGTCGTCGAGATCGGCGCCGAGGTGCGCCGGGTGCAGGTGGGCGACCGGGTGCTGGCGTCGGTGTCCCCCGCGTGCGGGAGCTGCTGGTGGTGCCGGCAGGGGCACTCCAACCACTGTGAGCTCGGACCGCTGGTGAAGGCGACGCCGCGGGTCACGCTGCCGGCCGGGGCCCAGGCTCCCGCGGTGTGCGGCTGCGGCACGTTCGCCGAGGAGATGACCGTGCACGAGGCGTCGGTGGTGCCGGTCACCACCGACCTCGCCGACGAGGAGCTGGCCCTGCTGGGCTGCGGCGTCACCACCGGGTTGGGCGCCGCGCTCAACACGGCCCGCGTGACCCCGGGGGCGAGCGTGGCGGTGGTGGGGTGCGGCGGTGTCGGCCAGTCGGTGGTCCAGGGGGCCCGCATCGCCGGCGCATCGACGATCGTCGCCATCGACCCGGCGCCGTCCCGGCGGTCTGCGAGCCTGCGGGTCGGCGCCACCCACGCGGTCGATCCGGCCGACGGCGACCCGGTCGAGCAGGTGCGGTCGTTGACCGACGGACGGGGCGCCGACTTCACGTTCGAGGTCGTGGGCCGGCCCGAGCTGATGGTGCAGGCTCACCAGATGGCCCGCACGGCCGGCACGGTCACGCTCGTCGGCATGCCGGCGAAGGACGACGTCCTGGCGCTGCCCGCGATGAGCGCGGTGTTCTCGGGCAAGCGCCTGGTCGGATCGGTCGTCGGCGGTGCCCAGGTGCTGCGGGACTTCCCCCGGTTCATCCGCCTCGCCGAGACCGGCCAGCTCGACCTCGGGTCGCTGGTCTCCCGCCGGATCAAGCTCGACGAGGTCAACGACGGCGTCGCCGCCCTCGACCACGCCGACGGCGTGCGCACGGTGATCGTCTAGTCGTAGAAGCGGCCGGCCTTGACCACCGGGCCGATCCGCTCGGCGTCGAGCAGGGCCCGGATGTCGGCGGTGAGGTCGCCGTCGACGACGACCAGGTCGGCGAGGTAGCCCTCCCGCAGCTGGCCCAGAGGCTCCCCCACCACCGGGCCGGCGTTGGCGGTGGCCGTGAGCAGCGCCTCGGTCGGCGAGAAGCCGAGCAGCTCGACGTAGCTCGCCAGCTCGGCGGCGTAGGTGCCGTGCTTGGTCCACTGGTGCCCGAAGTCGCCGCCCGCCAGGATGCGGACCCCGTTGGCGTGCAGCTGGCGGTAGCCGTCGATCGAGGCCTGCAGCTCCTCCGGGTACAACGCCCGCTCGACGGCCTCCCGGGTGATCCCGTAGGGCTCGGCCGCACCGTCGACCATGGCCCGCAGGTAGTGCAGCCCGGGGCAGACCCACACATCGTCGCGGGCGGCCGTCAGCTCGGCGATGGCCGCGTCGTCGAGGTAGGTGGCGTGGTGGACGATGCGGACCCCGTTGCGCACCGCCATCCGCACGCCCTCGGGGCTGCGGGCGTGGGTGGTGACGAAAGCGCCGTGCGCCTCGGCCTCCCGGACGGCCGCGGCGACCATGGCGTCGTCCATGTAGGTCACGCGGGAGGGGTGCTCGGGCACGATGCCGTCTCCCGAGACCATGAGCTTGACCGCCCGCACGCCCAGCTCGCACTGGCGGCCGACCTCGCGGCGCAGCTCTTCGGCCCCGTCCACCTCGATGCACGACCCGGCCCCGATGGCGCCCCGCTGGGTGACCATCGATCCCGAGGGCCAGAGGCGGGGGCCGTCGACGAGGCCCCGGTCGACAGCCTGCGCCACCAGCACGTCGACCCGGGGCTTCAGCGCCCCGGCGCCGACCAGCAGCGTGTAGCCCCAGCGGAGGTAGGTCCGCACCACGCCGGCAACCTCCAGCGCGTGCTCATCGTCGGGCATCGCCGCGATCTCGGGGTGGTTGAAGACGAAGTCCAGCGGCCAGCTGATGTGCGTGTGGGCGTCGCACAATCCTGGCAACAACGTTGCGCCAGAGATGTCGACAATCCTGACCGACGCCGGATCCACCGGCGCCGGGCCCCGGAACACCCCGGCGATGCGGTCGCCCTCGATCAGCAGATCGCCATCGAACGGCGGGTCGCCCGTGCACGTCACCAACCGGGCGTTGGTGATCAGGACACGATCGGCGGGCATGGCGTGAAGGTGATCGGGACCGTCAGCGGCGCCCGGTTGAGCGCCGAGTGGAACGGGATCGGCTCGGCGCCGTCCTGGAGGCGGATGTCATCCAGCCGGCGGACCAGCTCCTCGACGGCGATGCGCAGGTTCATGCGGGCCAGGTTGGAGCCGGCGCAGCGGTGTGGCCCGGCGCCGAAGGCGAGGTGCCGGTTGCTGGCCCGGTCGAGGTCGAACGCTGCCGGGCAGGCGAACTCGGCCTCGTCCCGGTTGGCCGACGCCCAGTAGATGAGGACCTTGTCGCCCTCGCTGACGGCCTGGCCGCCGATCTCGGTGTCGGCCATGGCGGTGCGGGCGATGGCGATGAACGGCGGCTCCAGGCGGAGGAGCTCCTCGACGGCGTCGGGGATGAGGTCGGGCCGGGCCCGGAGCAGGGCCGGGATCTCCGGCTCGTGGCAGAACCGGATCATGAACTGCCCGAGCGCCCCGGCGGTGGTCTCGAGCCCGCCGAGGATCAGCAGCTGGATGACGCCGATGACGTTCTCGTCGGTGATCGGCTCGCCGTCGATCTCCGCGGCGAGCACCGCGTCGACCACGTCGCCCCGGGGTGCCTCGTTGCGGCGCCGCTCGACGAACGCGGCGATCCACCGGAACATGCCCTGCCACGCCTCACCCCGCTTGGGGTTCGTGGGCATCGACGCCGCGGTGGCCATCTCGTTGATCTCGGCGACCTCGTCGGGCGGGGCATGGAGGACCAGGTCGAAGAAGGCGAGGCCGGGCAGCGGGCGGGCGAAGTCGGCCATGAAGTCGCAGCGGCCCCGCTCGATGAAGCCGTCGATGAGCCGGGTGACGAGCGCCCGGGTCTCGTCCTCGTAGCCGGCAACCACGGCGGGGGTGAACCAGGCGTTGATGAGCCGCTTGTAGACCCGGTGCTCGGGCGGGTCGAGGTGCTCGGGGATGGCCTTGACCACCATGTTGGTGTTCGCCTCGGGCGACACGCCGTGAGCCGAGCTGAAGGTCCGCCAGTCCTGGGCGACGTGCAGCACGTCCTCGTAGCGGGTGACCACCCAGCAGCGGCCGCCATGCTCCTCGGTCGGCGTCACCGGGTGGTTGGCGCGCATGTGGGCGAGCGTTGCGTGGAGGTCGAGCGCCAGCTGGGGCGACAGGTAGTCGAACCCTTCCATCGCCTCAACTTAGCATGTGAGCGATTACTTTCTTATGGCCCAGGCTGCCAGGATGGCATCGGTGTCCTGGCCTGGCTGCCGAGGCGGCGACGGTAGGTCGGCGCCGGTGCGGCTGAACCGCGGCGCGGGTGCCGGCTGCACCACGCCGTCGATCTCGACGAACGTCCCCCGCGCCCGGTTGTGCGGGTGGTCAGGCGCCTCCGCGGGATCGAGCACCGGGGCGAAGCAGGCGTCTGTGCCTTCGAGCAGGCGACACCACTCGTCTCGAGTCCTGGTCTTCACCAACTCGGCCAGGCGGGCCTTCGTCGCGGGCCAGGCGGCCCGGTCGTTGGGGTCCGGCGCGTCATCCAGCCCCATCAGGCGCATGCACAGCTCGTAGGACTTGGCGTCGAGGGGGCCGAGCGAGACGTAGCGACCGTCGGCGGTCTCGTAGACCTCGTAGTGACCGGCGCCGGTGTCGAGCAGGTTCGTCCCCCGCTCGTCGTGCCAGTCGCCCGACGCCCGCAGCCCGTGGAACATCGCCGCCAGGAGGGTGGCGCCGTCGAGCATGGCGGCGTCGACCACCTGGCCCCGCCCCGACCGGGTGGCCTCCAGCAGCCCACACACCACGCCGAAGGCGAGGAGCATCCCGCCGCCGCCGAAGTCGCCGAGGAGGGTGAGCGGCGGCACCGGCGGCTCCCCGGCCCGGCCGATCATGGCGAGGGTCCCACTCAACGCCAGGTAGTTGATGTCGCGCCCGGCCGCCTGGGCGAGGGGCCCGTCCTGGCCCCAGCCGGTCATCCGGCCGTAGACGAGACGGGGGTTGCGGCCCAGGCAGTCGTCGGGCCCGATCCCGAGCCGCTCCGTGACGCCCGGCCGGAACCCCTCGATGAGGGCGTCGGCCCGCTCGACCAGCCGGAGCACCACGTCACGCCCGTCGGGGTCCTTGAGGTCGACGGCGACCGACCGGCGGCCCCGGGCGAGGACGTCGGCGGGCATGGGCTCGGCGGCGGGCCGGTCGACCCGCACCACGTCGGCGCCCATGTCCGCGAGGAGCATCCCGGCGAACGGCCCGGGGCCGATGCCGGCGAGCTCGACGACGCGGTAGCCGTGAAGCGGACCGGCCATCAGTCGACGGCCAGCGCTCCCGGCTGCACGTCGTAGGTGACCCCGATGTCGCCCCCGACGTCGTGGCGCTTCAGCTCGGGCAGCACCTCGGTGGCGAACAGGTCGAAGTTGGCCCTTGTCTCGTCGGGCGACATGCCGCCGAACGACAGCGGTACCACCAGTGCGCCCGCGTCGGTCCGCTTGGCGTAGTCGAGCAGCTTGGCGGTCACCTCGTCGGGCGTGCCCCAGACCTGGAGGTCGGCGAGGAAGCCGCAGAACTTGTCCAAGCCGTGCTTGGCGATGTTCTTGGCCAGCGCGGCGTAGTACTCGTAGCCCTCGATCTCGGCGAAGCCCAGGTTGTCGAACTGGTAGTGCTCGACCGTCGAGCGGGCCCACCGCTGCAGGTACTTCTCGCGCATGTGGTCGGCCTGGGTTCGGGTCTCGGTGACGCCGGCGACCACCACCAGGACGGGCTTGGGCGCCTCGAAGCCGTTGACCTCCAGGTAGCGCGCCCGGTAGTCGGCCAGCTCGGCCTCGGCGGTCTCCCACGGCTTCTGGGCGATGACCATGATCCCCACGCCCAGCTGCGCCATCAGCTCCATCGACTGGGGCGACACGGCCGACGCGAACGTCCGACCCTTGAAGCTCTTGAACGGGCGGGGCCGGATGTCGATGCGGGGTTGCTTGTGCAGCTCGCCGTCGCACTCCATGACGCCCGACTCGAGGGCGTTGAGGATCGACGGGGCGTACTCGGTGAAGCGGCGGCGGGACTCGGCCATCTCGACCCGGAAGCCGTCGAACTCGATCCGCCCGAGGCCGCGCCCGATCCCGAAGATCGCCCGCCCGCCCGAGAGGTGATCGAGCACGGAGAAGCCCTCCGCCACGCGCACAGGGTCGTTCCACGGCAGGACGGTGACCATGGTGCCGAGCTTGACCGTGCTCGTCTGGCCGGCGACCCACGAAAGGAACATCAGCTGCTGCGAGGTCAGCTGGTAGTCCGAGAAGTGGTGCTCGGAGGTCCAGACCGAGTCGAACCCGACCGCCTCCGCACGGGCGGCGAGGTCGAGGTCTCGGCGGTATGCCTCGGCGTCCGTGAGCTGGCCGTCGAGGTTGGCGAACTGAGGACCGAATCCAATGTGCACGCTCACTTATTAACACGCGAGCGAGACAAAAGCGAGTGAGCGTTTAGTTAGTTATCGAGCAGCTGGTGGCCGATCCGGTGGCCGTACTCGAAGCGATGCTCGCCGAAGCGCCGGGCCGCCGTCCGGAGCTCGTCGACCGTCCAGCGACCCTCCTTCTCGACGCTGTCGACGACCACGAACGGCTGGAAGAGACAGACCTCGCCGCCCCGGACGAAGAAGACCTTCCCGTCGATCGGGCAATCCTCGGTGGCCAGGTAGGCGACGAAGGGCGACCCGTCGGCCGGGTCCGCGCCGCGCCCGCCGACCATCCGGGTCGCCCCCGAGGGCGCGATGGCGTTGACGCGCACGCCATAGCGGCCCAGCTCGAGGTTGGCGATGATCGAGAACGTGGCGATGCCGGTCTTCGCCGCGCCGTAGTTCGTCTGGCCGGCGTTGCCGAAGAGCCCCGACAGCGAGGTGGTGTTCACCACCGCGCGCCGGCCGGGCCGGCCCGCCTTGTGCTCGTCGCGCCAGTAGGCGGCGGCCCAGCGGGTCGGGCAGAAGTGGCCGCGGAGGTGCACGGCGACGACGACATCCCATTCCTCGGCGCTCATGTTCACGAGCATCCGGTCGCGCACGATGCCGGCGTTGTTCACGAGGACGTGGAGGTCGCCAAAGGTGTCGACAGCTTGGTCGACAATCCTGCGCGCACCCTCGAAGTCGGCCACGTCGTCGTCGTTGGCGACCGCCTCGCCCCCGGCGGCCGTGATCTCGTCGACGACCTCCTGTGCGGGCATGCCGTCGAGGTCGTTCACCACCACCTTCGCCCCCTCGGCGGCGAACAGCAGGGCGTGCTCTCGGCCGATGCCGCGCCCTGCCCCGGTGACGATCGCGACGCGGTCCTTCAGTGAGTCGCTCATGTCGGCAGCCCGATGCTCCTGGTCTCGAGGTAGCTCGTGAGCCCTTCGGGGCCCAGCTCGCGGCCGAGCCCCGACTCCTTGAAGCCACCGAACGGCACGAGCGGGAACGGTGGGTAGTGACCGTTGACCGCGACGCTGCCAGTGCGCAGCTGCTTGGCGATCGCCAGCGCCCGGCCGTGATCCGCCGACCAGACCCCGCCCGACAGGCCGTAGCGGGAGTCGTTGGCGATGCGCACCGCGTCGTCATCCCGGCCGTAGGGGATGAACGACAGCACCGGCCCGAAGATCTCCTCCTGGGCCACCCGCATGGCATTGTCGACGTCACCGAGGATAGTCGGCGGGACGTACCAGCCCTTGGGCAGGTGAGCCGGGCGAGTGCCGCCGGCCACGATCCGGGCGCCGTCGACGACCGCGCCGGCGACGTAGCCCTCGACCCGGGTGCGCTGGCGCTCGGCGACCAGGGGGCCGACGACGGTCTTGGGGTCGTGGGGGTCGCCACAGGGGATGGCGTCGGCGGCGCTCGCCGCGATGTCGAGGGCCTCGGCGTAGACGACCCGGGGCACGAGGATGCGCGTGTGGGCGCCGCACACCTGACCGGAGAGGTGCATGCCTGCGCCCACCAGCCTCGGCACCACCGAGGCGAGGTCCGCGTCATCGAGGACGACTGCGGCCGACTTGCCGCCCAGCTCCAGCGACACCCGAGTCATGCGCTCGGCGGCGAGCTGCAGGATCCGCTTGCCGGCGGCGGACGACCCGGTGAACGCCACCTTGTCGATGCCGGAGTGGGTGACCAGGTGCTCCCCCACCTCCCGACCCCCCGGTACCACGTTGACGGCGCCGGCCGGGATCCCGGCCTCCTGCAGGGCCTCGGCCAGGATGAAGTTGCTCAGCGGCGCCTCGGGCGGCGGCTTCAGCACGACGGTGCAGCCGGCCGCCAGCGCAGGTGCGACCTTCCACGCCGCCAGCGTCACCGGCGCGTTCCACGGCACGATCGCCGCCACCACGCCGACCGGCACCGAGGTCACGACCCCGGCCCGGTCGGCGGTGGTCACCGTGCGGTCGAACTCGTAGGTGCGGATCAGCTCGGCGTAGTAGTCGAACACCCGGGCGACCAGGCCGGTCTGGGCCATGGGCGCCTGGCTGACGGCGCAGCCCATCTCCTCGGTGGTGACGGCGGCGATGTCGTCGGTCCGCGCCCGCAGCGCCTCCGCGGCCCGGGTGAGCGCGTCAGCCCGCTCACCGGGCGACGTGGCGGGCCAGGGGCCATCGTCGAACGCGACGCGGGCCGCGGCCACGGCCCGGTCGATGTCCTCCGGCTGGGCGAGCGGGACCTCCCCCACGACCTCCTCGGTCGACGGGGACACCACGCCGAAGCGATAGGGAGAGGTCGGCGGCACCCACTCGCCGCCGATGAACAGCTCAGGCCTGTGCAGCAACCGGTCGTCCACGGCGCCGATCCTAACCAAATGTAAGTGAGCGATCATTTGCTACGTTGGCGCAATGGACCTGCTGCTGCGGCACGCGACGGTGATCGACGGAACCGGTGAGCCGGCCAGGCCGGCGGACGTGGCGGTGGCGGGCGGTCGCATCGCCGCCGTGCGCCCGCCCGGCGACCTGGCCCCGGCCGAGCGCACCGAGGTGGTCGACCTCGACGGCCTCGTGCTGGCGCCCGGCTTCATCGACGTCCACACCCACTACGACGCCCAGGTGCTGTGGGACGGCGACCTCACGCCGTCGAGCTGGCACGGCGTGACCAGCGTGGTCATGGGCAACTGCGGCTTCGGCGTCGCTCCGACCCTGCCGGAGCACCGCGACATCGTCGTGCGGACCCTGGAGAACGTCGAGGGCATGTCGACCGAGGCGCTCGACGCCGGCATCGACTGGTGCTTCGAGACGTTCCCCGAGTACCTCGCCGCCCTCGACCGACGGCCCAAGCGCCTCAACGTCGGCGCCTTGATCGGCCACACGCCCCTGCGGCTCTACGCCCTGGGCGGTGAAGAGCGACCGGCTGGTGACAATGAAGTCACAACAATGCGCGCAATCGTGCGCGCAGCATTGTCAGCAGGCGCGCTGGGGTTCTCGACCTCGCGCCAGCCGGCCCATCAAGGCGCGTACGGCCGGCCGGTGCCGAGCCGGTTCGCGGAGGTCGACGAGGTCTTCGCGCTGGCGTCGGTGCTCGGTGAGGAGGGCAAGGGCGTGGTGCAGGTCTCGATCGGGCCGGGCCTGTTCGTCGACCAGTTCTCGGAGCTGGCCGTGCAGACCGGGGTGCCCGTGACGTGGACCGCCCTCGTCGCGCGGGCCGACAAGCCGGGCGCTGCGCTGCGCACGGTCGAGCGCGGCGGTGCGCTGCCGGGCGAGGTCTACCCGCAGATCGCCTGCCGGCCGATCGTCATGCAGATCACCATGAGCGACCCGATCCCGCTGGCCGAGATCGACGAGTGGAAGGAGGTGCTGGCCCGCCCCCGCGAGGCGCGGCCCACGCTCTACGCCGACGCCGCCTGGCGCGACCGAGCCCGGCCGGCGACCCTCCAGGTCTGGAGCCACCGCTGGGCCAAGACCAGCGTCGAGGAGACCGGGCGCCACCACGAGGTCGTCGGCATCCCGCTCGACCAACTCGCCGCGGAGCGGGGATCGACGCCGTTCGACGTCCTCCTCGACCTGGCTCTCGCCGACGAGATGGCGACCCGCTACCGGATCGTCCTCGACAACGACGGCGACGACGAGATCGGCGACCTGCTGGCCGACAAGCGCACGCTGCTCGGCCTGTCCGACGCCGGCGCCCACGCCAGCCAGTTGTGCGACGCCTGCTACTCGACCCACCTGCTCGGCCACTGGGTCCGGGAGCGCCGGGCGCTGACCCTCGAGGACGCGGTGTGGCGGCTGACCGGCCACCCCCACCGGGCGTTCCGCATCGCCGAGCGGGGCCTGGTTCGGGAGGGCTTCCACGCCGACCTCGTGGCGTTCGACCCCGATCGCGTCGGCTGCACGCCCGTCGAGCGGGTTTACGACCAACCGGGCGACGCCGACCGCCTGGTGGTCCGCAGCACCGGCGTCGAGCACACCTGGGTGAACGGCACCCCCACCCGCCGGGAAGGCGAAGACCTCCCCGGCGCCGTCCCGGGTCAGTTGCTGCGGGGCTGAGCGGGCGGGTCGAGGTGGTAGAGCTTCGTGGCGGTGTGTTGCAACACCTTGGCGACGATCGTGTCGTCAATCCCGGCGAGGGAGCGTTCGATCACGTCGCGGGGGCTCGGTGACTCCGACGCCGGGCCGGGCGAGAGGCTCGTGGCGTGGGGGAAGTCGGTCTCGAACATCAGGTTGTCGGCGAGCTGGTCGATGACCGCCCGCACCGACGCCTGCTCGTACCAGTACATGCCGTAGATCTGGCGGCGCAGGTACTCGCTGGGCAGCAGCCGGTCGGGGAACTCCTTGTGGGCGCCGACGTTGAGCCACTGCCAGTCCATGCTCTCGCCCAGGAACGGCAGCCAGCCGGCGCCGTTCTCGACCGACACGAACTTCAGGTCCGGGTAGCGGTGGCAGACCCCGGTCAGGATGACCTCGGCGACGTTCTGGGCGTTGCCCAGCAGCATCAGCGAGCTCTCCTTGGTGAAGTCGATCTTCTTGGACTGGTCGACGGCGCCCTTCAGGTCCTCGGGCGAGGCCAGGAACCCGATGTGGAAGTTCAGGCTCAGGTCCATCTCCTGGGCCTGGCTGAGCAGCGGCTCCCAGTGGTCGTCGATCAGCCGGGGCAGTCCGACCTTGTGGTACTGGGCGGCGAAGAGGATGCCCTTGTGGCCCAGCTCGTGGCAGCGCACCATCTCGGCGAGCGAGGCCTCGATGTCCCAGAACGGCAGCATCATCATCGGGATGAGCCGGTTGGCGTCGGCCGAGCAGAACTCGGTGAGCCAGTCGTTGTAGGCCCGGATGCACTCGGTGGCCAGCTCGCGGGGCAGCTCGCTCATGAACACGTGGCTGTGGAAGCCGACGATGTTCGGATAGAGCACCTGGTAGTAGATGCCCATCTCGTCGAGGTAGGCGAGGCGCTCGTGGGGGTCGAGGGCGGCGGGCAGCGCCTGCTCGAGGCTGGGCGGGTGCGACGGCGGGTACTCCTGCCATGCGGCCTGGGCGAACGCGCCGACGCCGTAGAGCTTGCGGTTGCCGACGTACCAGTAGTCCTCCTGGCGTCGCTCGTGGAACCGCACGTGGGGCACGAGGTCGCCCCACTTCGACGACACCCGTGACGTCCACAGGTCGGCCGGCTCGATGATGTGGGAGTCCACGTCAGCGACGGCATAGCGCTCGCACAGCTCAACCATCGTCCTTGCACCTGCCCTTAGTAAGAGAGTGTTCGCTTACTTACCTTACTCCTCGGGCTCGGGCACTGCACGAAGGTGCTGGGCCATCATCAGCGGCGTCACGCTCAGCACGCCCGAGTCGACGGGGAGCGTGACCCCGGTGATCCAGCGGGCCTCGTCGCTCGCCAGGAACGCAGCCGCCGCGGCGACGTCCCAGCCGGTGCCGGCGTTGCCCAACAGGCCGGCTTCGGCCCGGAGCCGGTCGAAGTAGTCGGCCCGGGGCCCGGTGCCGGCAGCCGCGTGCACCATCGGCGTGGTGATGTGGCCGGGGGCGATGGCGTTGACGCGGATGCCTTGACGCCCGTGCGAGTACGCCATGTCGACGGTCAGCGCCTGGATGCCGCCCTTCGCCGCCGAGTAGGCGGCGGTGCCGTCGCCCCGCAGCGCCGAGATCGACGAGACGTTGACGATCGCGCCCCCGCCGCGCTCCGCCATGACCGGGATCGTGTGCTTCGACGCCAGGAACGTCGTGCGCAGGTTGATGTTCAGCGCCCGGTCCCAGTCGTGTTCGCTGATGTCGACCACCGTGCCCAACATCGCTGCACCAATGTTGTTGACGAGGATGTCGACAATCCCGAAAGCATCCAGCGCGGCCTCGACCATGTCCTTGCACTGCTCGCTGTCGGTGACGTCGGCCGCGACGACGACTGCCTTGCCGCCTTCGGCCTCGATCATCTCCTTCGTCTCCTCGGCCCGCTCCGGCTGCAGGTCGACCAGCACGACCTGCGCGCCCTCCCGGGCGAGGACGACCGAGATCGCCTTGCCGGTGCCGACGCCGGGACCGGGCGTCGAGCCGGCTCCCGTGACGATCGCGACCTTGCCCTCGACCCTGCCGGGACGTTCCACCATTCGCTCTCCTCCTCATCGGTGCCGGGTGAGCAGCGCCGCACCGGCCTCGTAGCCGCCGACGTTGGTGACGACGGCGACCTCGGCGGCGGTCACCTGACGGTCGCCCGCCTCGCCCCGGAGCTGGCGCACCGCCTCGACCGTGTGGCCGAACGCCGCGTGCAGGCGCCCACCGGACAGCTGGCCGCCCCAGGTGTTGAGCGGCAGGTCCCCATCCAGGCCGATGCGCTTCCCGCCCTCGACGAAGGCGCCGGCCTCGCCGACCCCGCAGAAGCCGAGCGCCTCCAGCCACCACACCACCTCGATGGTGAAGCCGTCGTAGAGCTGGGCGACGTCGACGTCGTCGGGGCGCAGGTCGGTGCGGTTCCACAGCGCCTTGCCCGTGGCGTGGCCGACCCGGGTCATGTCCTCCCACTGCTCCCAGGAGGGGCGGCCGTCGACGACACCGGCGAGGCTGTCGATGGCGACGGGTGCCCTGAGGTCCGTCGCAGTCTCGGCGGCGGAGATGACGATCGCGGTGGCGCCGTCGACCGGGACGTCGCAGTCGTAGAGGCAGATCGGCGTGGAGATCATGCGGGCGGCCAGGTAGTCGTCCAGGCTGAGGGGGTCCCGGTACACCGCGTTCGGGTTGCGGGCGGCGTGGGCCCGCTGGGTGACCGGGATCCAGCCGAGCTGCTCCCGGGTGACGCCGTACTCGTGCATGTAGCGGGTCGCGTAGGGGGCGATCTGGACGACGGGCGACAGGGCGCCGATCGGAAGGAGCCAGGCGAGCGGGCCCTCGGCCTCGGGCTGGGTCGAGCCGTAGGCGGGGCGGCCGCCGGCGTTGCGGGCCGCGCTGCCCTCCGTCACCGTGCGGAAGACGACCACGTGGCGGGCCTGGCCCGTGGCGACCGCCGCGGCGGGCGCGGCGAACGGGAGGCTCATGCCCTCGACCTGACCCTGGCGCCAGGTGGTGGTGATCCGGAGGGCGTCCTGGACCTCGTAGAGGTTGGCGCCGGAGTACCCAGGCACGTTGCCCTTGCCCCCGCCGGGGAACATGGCGAGCCCGTCGATGTCGTCGATGCTCAGCCCGGCGTCCTCGACCGCGGCGAGGATCGCGTCGAGGGTGAGCTGGAACCCCGAGCGGTCGACCTGCCGCCCGACCACCGACTGCCCCACCCCGGAGATGACGGCGTTGCGCTCCCAGCTCACGAGCCGACCGCCACGAAGCTCGGGATCGCGAAGCCGGCGGGGCCGGGTTCGAAGCCGACCTCGACGGGCATGTCGATGTGGGCTGCTTCCGGGGTGCAACCCCGCAGCCGGCCGGCGACACGGATGCCGGGATGGGCGTCGAACTCGACCAGGACGATGGCGTAGGGCACCTCGAGATCCGGCAGCCAGCGCTGGTGGTTGACCGTCAGGCTGTAGACCCGGCCCGGCCCGCTGACCTCGACCGGCGCCATCGTCCGGCCTCGGCACGACCGACAGATCCCCCGGGGCGGGAACGTGTCGGCCCCACAGTCGCCGCAGCGCTCGACGAGCAGCCGGCCGTCCCGGGCCGCCGCCCAGAAGGCGGCGGTCTCGTCGGTGACGGCGGGCGGGATGCCTACGGTCGCGTCCATGTCGGCCTGCCAGCCCTCCGTTGTAAGTGAGCGATTGCTAGCTTAGGGGCGATGACAGGAGCCCGCATCGTGTTCGGCGCCGCCGCGCTGCCGGAGCCGGACCGGCGTTGGTTGGCGGCCGTCGAGCGCCTCCCGGTCGAATCGATCTGGCAGGGCGGCCACCTCCTCACACCCAACCCCACCGGCGAGGCGATCACCCGGCTGGCCCTGCTGACAGCCTGGACCGAGCGGGTCCGGGTCGGCACCGCCACCCTGCTGCTGCCGCTGTACCACCCGGTCGTGGTGGCGAAGCAGCTCGCCGACCTCGACGCCTGGTCGGGCGGCCGGGTCACGGTCGGCGTGGGCGTCGGCGGCGAGTTCCCGGCCGAGTTCGCCGCGGTCGACGTGCCGCTCGCCGAGCGCGGCGCCCGCATCGACGAAGCGCTCGAGGTCCTGCGCCTGCTCTGGTCCGGGCGATCGGTCACCCACGACGGCAAGTTCTTCCCGTTTCGGGACGCGCAGCTGACGGCGGTGGCGCCGCCCGACGGTTCGATCGGGCGGCCGGGCGGCCCGCCGCTGGTGGTCTCCGGACGCAAGCCACCGGCTATGCGGCGCGCCGCCCGCCTCGGCGACGGCTGGATGCCGTACCTGATGTCTCCCGATGCGTACGCCCGGTCGGTGACGTCGATCCAGTCGGAAGCCGCAGCCGTCGGGCGCGATCTCGAGGGCTTCGAGTGGCTCCTCTACCTCTACTGCTCGATCCGTCACGACGGGGAGCGTGCCCGCAACGACGTGGCGACCTTCCTCGGCCGGGCCTACGGCGACCAGCCGCCCGAGAAGCTGCAGCGCATCGCCCCGGCCGGCACCCCGGAGGAGGTGGCTGTCCGGCTGCAGGCCTACATCGACGCCGGCGCCCGCCACATCATCGTGTCTCCCGCCGCTCCGGAGGACACCCTCGAGGTGGTCACGCTCGCTGCGGAAGAGGTCCTGCCTCGACTGGTGCTGCCGTCATGAGCCGACCGCTCGCCGGGTTGTCGGTGGTCGAGGTGGCGGTCGGGGTCAGCGACCTGGGCCTTGGCCTGGCCGGGGGTGTGCCCGGCATGATCCTCGCCGACCTCGGCGCCTCGGTCACCCGGATCGTCGGGCCGGCCGGCGGCGTCACCATCGACGACTGGGTGCCCTGGGGTCGGGCCTGGCACCGAGACAAGTCGATCGTCATCACCGACGACGCCGCCGAGATCCAGGCGCTGGTCGCCGGGGCCGATGTCGCGCTGGTCTACGGGCCCGAGGAGCTGGTGGAGGACCGAGACCTCGGGGTCGAAGACGTCCTCGCTCGCAACCCCAGGCTCGTCTACGCCCGGTGCACCGAGGACTTCGGCCTGCTGGTCGAGGCCCGGGCCGGGTTCTGCAGCCAGCTCGCCGGGCATCGGGACGGGCCGATCTTCGTCGACGTGCGGGCCTCGGCAGCCGGGGCGGCGTTCCTGCTGACGACGTCGGTGCTCGCCCTGCTGCGGCGGCGGGCGCTCTCGGGGCAGGGCGGCTGGGCGGAGACGTCGCTCTACGACGGGATGCTCGCCACGCTCGGCTGCATGATCGGCCGGTCGGAGCGGGCGCCGGCGGAGGTCGAGGGCTACTGGGCCAAGGGGTCGACGTTCCCGAACTTCCTGTACCGCTGCGCCGACAGCGAGCTGATCCAGGTGTGGTTCGGGGGCAAGGGCATGTACGCCAAGCTCATCGAGGTCCTGGGCGACGAGCCGAGCACCGAGGGCTACTACACCGACCAGGCCACCGGTCAGCTCGGCGTCCGGGCGGCGCGCTGGCGGGCGACGTTCGCCACCCAGCCCCGCGCCGTGTGGACCGAGCGCCTCCGGGCCGCGGGCGTCGCCTGCGAACCGGTCCTGGCCCCGGGCGAGGCCCTGACCGACCCCCACCTGACCGCCATCGGCCTCGCCCTCCCCCGCGCCGAGCAGGGCCACGCCGACGTCGTCGTCGGCACCCCGATCTCCGTCGAGCCGCTCGCCGACACCCCCGCCTCGCCGCCCGAGCATCGAGGCGGGCGGTTGCTCGAAGGCGTGCGGGTGCTCGACTTCTCGGCGTTCGTCGCGGGGCCGTTGGCGGCGGAGGTGCTGGCCGACCTGGGGGCCGACGTCGTCAAGGTCGAGCCGCCCGGCGGCGAGGCCATGCGGGCGGCCGCGTACGCCATCGCCGCGTGCCAGCGGGGCAAGCGCAGCCTGGCCCTCGACATCACCGCCCCGGAGGCCCGACCGGTGGTCGATCGCCTGATCCGCTGGGCCGACGTGGTGCTCCACAACTTCCGGGTCGGGGTCGCCGAGCGGCTCACCATCGACGAGGCGACCGTCGCCGAGCTGAACCCTGGCGCCGTCTACTGTCACGCCAGCGCCTTCGGGGTGACTGGGCCCCGGGCGAAATCTCCCGGGAACGACGCTCTCATGCAGGCGTGGACCGGCTTCGAGCGGGCCATCGGCGGCGCCGGCAACGACCCGACCGCGGCAACGTGGATCCCGCTCGACATGTGCGGCGGCTGGGTGGCCGCAAGCGGCATCCTCGCCGGCCTCTACGCCCGGGCGACCACCGGCCACGGCCAGCGGGTGGCAACCAGCCTGCTCGGCGCCGCGATGCTGCTGCACGGTGGCGTCTTCCTCCGGGACGGCGAGCTGGTCCCAGGCCCCGTGCTCGACGCCACGCAGACCGGCTACGGCCCCGGCTACCGCATCTACCGGGGCGCCGACGGCGAGTGGCTCGCGCTGGTCATCCCCGATGCCGCGGCATGGTCGAAGCTGGCCGCGGTCGCGCCGATCCCGTCGACGTACGTGCCGCTGCGGGGCGGCGGCTCCGACGACGCACTCGCCCGGGAAGCCGAAGGGGCACTGGACGTGGCGTTCTCGACCGCTTCGGCTGCGGAATGGGTCGACCGGCTGCGGGGACTCGGGCTGCTCGCGGAGCTGGTCGCGACCCCGGACCGCGACGGCTTCCGCCGGGCGATCCTCGACGACCCGGTCAACCGCCGGCTCGGCCGGGTGGCGTCGTACGAGACCGCGGACTGGGGCCACTTCGAGCAGATCGGCCCCCTCCTCCGCTGTGGGCCCGACGCCGCCGCCGGCCCCGAGCTCGTGCTCCCTCGCGTCGGCGAGCACAGCCTCCTGGTCCTCGACGAGCTCGCGGTGCCCCAGGAGGACATCGATGGCCTCGTCAAGGCCAAGGTGGTGCGCCAGCTATGAGCAGCTTCGACCTCGGCGGGCGGGTGGCGCTGGTGACCGGAGCGTCGTCGGGGCTGGGCGAGGAGGTGGCCCGGGCGCTTGCCGAGGCAGGAGCACGAGTGGCCGTCGCGGCGCGGCGGTACGAGCGGCTGGAGGCGCTCGCCGAGGAGATCGACGGCATCGCCCTCGCCTGCGACCTGCTCGACCCGGAACAGGTCGATGGCCTGGTCGGTCGGGTCGCCGAGGCCATCGACAAGGGCCCGGAGATCCTCGTCAACGTGGCCGGGGCGATCGCCGAGGTCCAGCCGGCCGAGGGCGAATCGCTCGACCTGATCACCCGGACGCTGAACCTGAACCTCGTCGCCCCCTTTCGCCTGTGCCAGCAGGCGTTCCCCCACATGGTGTCGGCCGGCCGGGGCTCGATCGTGCACGTGTCGTCGATCAGTGGGCGAGTCGGCATCCCCGGGATCCCCCAGGCGTCGTATGCCGCCAGCAAGACCGGCCTCTCCGGCCTGACTGCCGAGCTGGCGGTCCAGTGGGCGAAGCACCGCATCCGGGTGAACACGGTCGCACCCGGGTTCTTCCGCAGCGAGATCACCGCCGGCAGCCTCTACGACGACGAGCGGGGCAGCGCCTGGCTCCGCCGCAACACCCCGCTCCCCGACGAAGCGACGGCCGACGACGTCGTCGGCGGCATCCTCTGGCTGGCCGGCGACGCCGCCCGCTACGTCACCGGCCAGACCATCGTCATCGACGGAGGCTGGACCGCCCGCTAGCGCTATCGAGCCCAACAAGTAAGCAAGCATTGACTTACTAAGGTACGGTGGGCAGAGCAGCGGACGAGGGGGTTCACCGTGGACAGAGAGGCGCTGGAGCACAGCTTGGCCCGGCGGTTGCTCGACCACATCGAGCACGGCACCACCGATCTCGCCGACGACGTCCTGGAGCTGCCCGCCGACACCTACACCTCCCCCGAGCGGGCCGCCCAGGAGCTGGAGGCGCTCTTCCTCAACGAGCCGCTCGTCCTCTGCCTGTCGGGCGCCCTGCCGACGCCCGGCAGCTACCGCACGGTCGACCTGTGTGACACGCCGGTCCTGCTCACCCGGGACAACGACGGCCGAGCCCACGCCTTCGCCAACGTCTGCCGTCACCGCGGCGTCCGGGTCGTCGACGGCAACGGCCAGACCCGCCGCTTCACCTGCCCCTTCCACGCCTGGGTCTACGACCTCCAGGGCCACCTCGTCGGCCTTCCCGTCGCCAGCGCCTTCGAGGGCGTCTGCCGGGAGACCAAGGGCCTGGTCGAGCTACCGGTCGCCGAGGGCTACGGCCTGGTGATCGGCTGCCTGCGGCCGACGCCCGGCGCAGAACCGCTCGACATCGACGCCTACCTCGGGCCCGAGCTCGCCCAGGAGCTGGCGATGCTCGACTTCGCCACCTGGGAGCCCTACGGCGAGACCCACGTCCACCCGGTCGGCGCCAACTGGAAGGTCACGCTCGACACGTACCGGGAGAACTACCACTTCGACTACCTCCACCGGAACACGCTGAAGGACTACGCCTACGGCGGCGTCCTCACGTTCGACGCGTTCGGCCCCCACTTGCGGAACTGCTCGGCGATCCGCTCGATCGACGAGCTGCGGGCGCGGCCGGAGGACGAGTGGGGCGAGGTCACCCAGCACCTCAGCTTCCAGTACTCGCTGTTCCCCAACACCTGCATGACGTTCGACAGCCGCCACATCGAGCTGTGGCAGATCATGCCGGTCGACGCTGCGACATCGGCGGTCGTCCACACCGCCTACCGGCGCCCCGACCTCCCCGACGCCGAGCGCGACCGCCTCGCCGAGATGGCGCCGTGGATCTGCGAGACGGTCGTCGACGGCGAGGACTTCTGGGTCGCCGCCCGGACCGAGCCCGGCCTCCGCACCGGCCTCGTCGACACGGTTGTCTTCGGCCGCAACGAGCCGGCCCTCCAGCACCTCCACCGCGGCTTCGCCGCCACGCTGACGGCTGCCCGCCAGCAGTAGTCACCATGGACTTCGACATGGGCGAGGACGTCGCGGCGCTGCGCCGCCGGCTGCGGTCGCTGGTGCGCCAGCACGTCCCGGCCGACTACCTCGGCGCGTTCACCGACGACCCGGCCGACCTGGAGATCGCGCAGCGGTTCTGCCGCGTCCTCGCCGACGAGGGCCTGTTGTGCATGGCCTGGCCGGAGGAGCACGGCGGGCGGGGCGCCTCGCCCTGGGAGCAGACGGCCGTGCGGGAGGAGATGTGGGCCCACCACGAGCCCCGCGGCGCCCAGTACATGGGCGTCAACTGGGTGGGGCCGGCGATCATGCGCCACGGCACGGTGGCGCAGCAGCGCTGGCACCTGCCGCCCATCGCCCGGGGCGAGGTGATCTGGTGCCAGGGCTTCAGCGAGCCGAACGCCGGGTCCGACCTGGCGTCGCTGCAGACCGCGGCCCGGCGCGACGGCGACGGGTGGCACGTCTCGGGCCAGAAGATCTGGACGTCGTACGCCACCATGGCCCAGTGGTGCTTCCTGCTGGCCCGGACGTCGCGGGGTGAGCGCAAGCAGCAGGGCATCACGGTGTTCCTGGTGCCGATGGACGACCCGGCCATCGAGGTGCGACCGATCGCCTCCATGCTCGGGCCCCACCACCTGAACGAGGTCTTCTTCGACGAGCTGTGGGTCACCGAGGCCCACGTGCTCGGCCAGGTCGACGAGGGCTGGAAGGTGGTGCAGGAGGTGCTCGCGTTCGAGCGGGTGGGGATCGCCCGCTACGCCCGCTGCGAGCGACTGCTCCGGCTGGCCCCCGACGCGCTCGGTGATCGGTGGGAGGACCTGCCCGGCGAGCTCCGGAACCGCTGGGCGCGGATGTTGATGCACTGCCGCCGGGCCCGGCTGCTCGCCTACCGGGTCGTCGGGCTGCACAGCGCTGGCCGGGTGCGGCCGGGCGACGCCGCCGCATACCGCATCGCCGTCACCCGACTCGACCAGGAGAGCGCCGAGGTGCTGATGGACATCGTGGGGTGCGTGTCGCTGGACGACGAGGCCGGGGTGCGCTTCCGGCGGGCGGTCGAGGACCACGCCCGCTACTCGGTGTCGGCGACGATGGCGTCGGGGAGCATCGAGATGCAGCGGATCCTCCTGGCTCGAGCCCTGCTGGCGGGGTCGCCGGCATGAGGACCGAGCTCAGCGACGAGGCCCTCGAGTACGGCCGGCTGGCGCAGCGGGCGCTCGAGGCAGTGGGCGGCGACCGCCTGGCGCAGGACGCCGAGGCCGCGCCCGACCACCGGGGCGACGCCGTCGTGCCCGTCCTGGACGAGCTCGGCGCCTGGGACCTGGCGCCGCGGTCTAGCCCCGACGAGTTGGAGGCCGCGGCCGCCCTGTGCCGCGCCGCCGGCTGGTGGGCGGTTCCCTACCCGGTCGCCGAGCGCCTGGGCCGACCGACCGATGACGGGCCCGGCACCGCTGACGGGCTGCTCGTGATCGCCGACGACGGTCCGGCTGGTCCCATCGCCGGCCTCGATGGTCGGTGGGTGGCGGTGACGCTGGACGGCCGGCGCAGTCGGGTGACGCCGCTGCCGCCGACATCGCCGCCCCGCAAGTCGGCGTTCGTCACCTCGCTGGCGTTGGAGCCGCTCGACGACCGCGACGCCGATGGCACAGCCGACGTGGCGCTCGGCCTGACGCTGCCGTGCTGGACGCTGCTCGGCATGCTCGACCGGGCGATCGAGCTGACCCGGGCCCACGTCAACGAGCGCGAGCAGTTCGGCCAGCCGCTGGCGTCGTTCCAGGGCGTGCAGTTCCAGCTGACCGACGCCGAGGTCGAGCGGGCGGGCGTCGAAGAGCTGGCGAAGTACGCGCTGTGGAGCCTCCTCACCCGGCCGGACGACGCCCTCGCCGACGCGCTGGCGCTGCGGCTGGCGGCACTCGAGGCCGCCGAGGTGGTGTTCCGGGTGACCCACCAGCTGCACGGCGCCATCGGCTTCTGCGACGAGACGACGCTGTCCTGGATCTCCCGCGCCAGCCAGCCACTGCGCCGGTTGCCGCTGGGGCTGTCGGCGACCCGGGACGAGCTGACCCGCCGCATCGGCCGGCGCGGCCTGTCGGGCCTGTTCGACCCGGTGACGGCGTGATCTACGACCTGCCCGAAGAGCTGACCGTCGAGGCCGACGGCCCGGTCCGGACCGTCGTGATGCAACGGCCGGACGACCTGAACGCCGTGAACCGGCCGCTCCACTGGGCGCTCGCCAACGTGTGGCGGCAGCTGGCCGCCGACCGGGAGGCCCGGGTGGTGATCCTCACCGGCGCCGGTCGCGCGTTCTCCGCGGGCGGTGACCTCGACTGGATCACGTCGTTCCTCGACGACCCGGTTGCCCGGCACGAGAGCCTGCGGGAGGGCGCCGAGATCGTGGAGGAGCTGCTGCGCTTCCCGCTGCCGGTGATCGCCGCGGTGAACGGCGCTGCGGTGGGGCTGGGCTGCAGCGTGGCCCTGCTGTGCGACGTGGTGCTGATGTCGGAGGCCGCGCACCTGGCCGACCCGCACGTGGCGGTCGGCCTCGTGGCGGGCGACGGCGGCGCCGCGTTCTGGCCGCTGCTGACACCCCTGCTGCGGTCGCGGGAGTACCTGTACACGGGCGACCGCATCCCGGCGGCCAAGGCCGTCGAGCTGGGCCTGGCGTCGCGCACGGTCGCCCCGGACGACCTGCTCGCCGAGGCCCGCCGCCTGGCCGACCGCTTGGCGGCCCAACCGCCGGCCGCGCTCCAGGGCACGAAGCGGGTCCTCAACCTCCACCTGTCCCAAGCCCTCGCCGGTCCGTTGCAGGCCGGTTTCGCCGCCGAAGCCGCCACAATGGAAACCCCGGACCACCGCGCCCGTCTCCTCGCGCTGCGGAAGCGATTCGATGGCTGACGAGCTCGAAGCCTTCCGGGTGCACGTGCGGGATTGGTGCCGGGAGCACGTGCCGGACGGGTGGCGGCAAGCGCAGACGGGGGCGCCGGACGAGGAGTTCGTCGCCTTCCAGCAGAGGTGGTTCGCCGAGCTGCGGGAGGCGGGGTTCGCCGTGCCCCACTGGCCCGAGGCGTGGGGTGGCGGCATGTCGACCGCCCAGCAGGTGGTGCTGCACCAGGAGCTCGCCGCCGCCGATGCACCCCGGTTGGTGCTGGCGTTCGTCGGCATCCACCACGCCGCGGCCACCCTGCTCGCCGCAGGTACCGACGAGCAGCGCCGCCGCCACCTCCCTGCCATCCTCGACGGCGAGATCTGGTGCCAGGGCTTCTCCGAGCCCGACGCCGGCTCGGACCTCGCCAGCCTGCAGACCAGCGCCCGCCTGGAGGGTGACAGCTACGTCGTCAACGGGCAGAAGGTCTGGGCCAGCGGCGCGATGCACGCCAACTGGTGCCTGCTGCTCGCCCGCACCGACCTGGCCGCGCCGAAGCGGAAGGGCATCTCCTACTTCCTGATGGACATGCGGTCGCCCGGCATCGACGTCCGCCCCATCCGCCAGGCCACCGGGGAGTCGCACTTCTGCGAGATGTTCCTCGACGACGTCGTGATCCCGGCAACCCAGCTCGTCGGCGAGGAGAACAGGGGCTGGCAGGTCGCCCAGGCGACGCTGAGCGCCGAGCGGGGCATGACGATGCTCGAGCTGGCCGAGCGCCTCGCCAACGGCTTCCGCTGGTTGGTGGAGGCCTGCCGCCCTCTCGACGACCCCGTGGTGCTCGACCGGCTCGCGATTGTCGACATCGAGGTCACAGGATTGCGCCAATTTTGTCGCAGCTTTGTTGACAATGTTGAGACCGGTCGGGTCGGACCGGCCGACGCCTCGATCGCCAAGCTCTTCTACAGCGAGCTGCTGCAGCGGCTGACCGACTTCGCCGCGGAGGTCGCCGGGCTGCGGGCCCACACCGAGCTGCAGAAGCCACTGTCCAGCGGGTGGGAGTCGGGCGCCTGGCTCCTCGACTTCATCGGCTCGTGGGAGTGGACGATCCCGGGCGGCTCCAGCGAGATCCAGCGCACGATCATCGGCGAGCGCGGCCTGGGCCTCCCCCGCGAACCGGCGGTGGGGGCATGAGCCTCGACGACCTGCACGACGAGCTGCGGGCGGTGGCCCGCGACCTCCTGGGCAAGTCGCGCTCGCCCGGCTGGTCGTCCCTCGCCGACGCCGGGTGGCTCGGCCTCGAGGTGTCGGAGGATCTCGGCGGCGCTGGTGCCACCTTCGCCGAGACTGCGGTGGTCCTGCACGAGATGGGACGGGCGCTCACGACCAGCCCCTACCTCGGCACCATCCTGGCGGTGCACGCGCTCGAGCTGGTCGAACGCAACCCCGCCCGCGACGCCCTGCTGCGCCTGGTCGGGGCCGGCGATCGGACCGTCGCGGTGGCCATGCCGACCGGGGACGACGATGCCGTCACCTTTCGGATCGATGGCGGACGCCTGTCCGGAAGCGTCGACTTCGTGCCCGACGCTTCTGGCGCCGACCGCCTTCTGGTCCCGGCCCGGACGGCCGACGGCGAGACGGTTCTCGCAGTCGTCCACGACGACGCGGCCGGGCTCACCGTCACCGAGCAGCCGGTGCTGGACGCCACCCGCAACCTCGGGGTCGTCGCCGCCGACGGCGTAGAGGTCAACCCGGCGGCCGTGTGGCCGTTCGACGGCCTGCGACACGTCCGCGATCGGGGCGCGCTGGCGGTCGCCTGCGACAGCCTCGGCGCCGGCGAGGCGATGCTCGACGCCACCGTCGCCTACGCCAAGGTTCGGGAGCAGTTCGGCCGGCCGATCGGATCGTTCCAGGCCGTCAAGCACGCCTGCGCCGACATGCTCGTCCAGCTCACAATCGGGCGCGAGCTTGTCAACGATGCTGTCAACGATCCTGTGACGATCCCGATGGCCAAGTCGTACGTCGGCGGCAGCGCGGTCGACGTCGTCGGCAAGGCGCTCCAGCTCCACGGGGGCATCGGCTACACGTGGGAGAGCGGCATCCACGCCTACCTCAAGCGGGTGGCCCTCAACCGCAGCCTCTTCGGCTCACCCTGCGCTCATCGTGCTACGTTGATATGTGAGCGTTTGCTTAGTTAGCGCCACGAAGGAGCCACGATGTCGTTCAACTGGTTCATCTCGGTCGACGACCACCTCATCGAGCCAGCCCAGCTGTGGCAGGAGCGGGTGCCCGAGCGGTGGAGGGACCGGGCGCCCCGCATCGTCCGGGACGGCGACAGCGAGTTCTGGGCCTACGAGGACCGCCAGATCGCCACCATCGGCCTCAACGCCGTCGCCGGCAAGCGCCGCGAGGAGTTCTCGCCCGAGCCCATCACCTACGACGACATGCGGACCGGTTGCTACGAACCCGCCGCCCGGGTGGCCGACATGACCCAGGGCGGCGTCCTGGCGTCGATGCTCTTCCCCTCGTTCCCCCGCTACTGCGGCCAGGTCTTCCACGAGGCGCAGGACACGGAGCTGGCCCTCCTCTGCGTCCGCGCCTGGAACGACTTCATCCTCGACGAGCTGGCCGGCGCCTATCCCGGCCGCTTCATCCCGATGATGATCATCCCCCTCTGGAGCCCGACCGCGGCGGTCGCCGAGATCGAACGCACCGCCGAGCTGGGCGCCAAGTCGATCGCCTTCTCCGAGAACCCCACCAAGCTCGGCCTCCCGTCGATCCACACCGACTACTGGGACCCCGTCTTCAAGGCCTGCGACGAGACCGGCTTCGTCCTGTCGATGCACGTGGGCTCGTCGTCGAACCTCATCCGCACCTCCGACGACATGCCGACGCTCGCCTTCATGGCGTACTCGGCGGCCGCCAACCAGGCCGGCACGCTGCTCGACTGGCTGTTCAGCGGCAACTTCGAGCGCTACCCGAACCTGAAGATCGCGCTGTCCGAGGGGTCGATCGGCTGGATCCCGTACTTCCTCGAGCGGGCCGAGCAGGTCGTCGACAAGCAGCGGTTCTGGGCTGCCCGCTTCGACATCGACATGAACGCCACCCACGACCGGGGCGAGTCGAGGAGCGCGTCGAAGTTCTCGCTCGACACCGACGTCCGCCGGCTGTTCAAGGACCACGTCTTCGGGACGTTCATCGACGACCAGGCGGGGCTGCGGCTGCTCGACATCATCGGCGAGGACAACGTGATGCTCGAGTGCGACTACCCCCACTCCGACTCGACCTGGCCCGACACCGTCAGCATGGCCAGCAAGTGGCTCGACCACCTCCCCCAGGACGTCCAGCACAAGATCACCGTCGGCAACGCCTGCCGGGTCTACGACTTCACGCCCGCCGACCCCGCCGCGATCGGCGCCGCGTGATGAAGGTCGCGGTCGACGCCGACCGGTGCCAGGGCCACGCCCGCTGCTGGGACCTCTGCCCCGAGGTGTTCGCGCTCGACGACGAGGGCCACGCCGTCGTCGCGGTGGCCGACGTGCCGCCCGAACTGGAGGACAAGGCCCGCCTGGCCGAGAAGAACTGCCCCGAGCGGGCGATCTCGCTCGATGGGTGACGCAGTCATCGTCGCCACGGCCCGGACGGCCATCGGCACGGCGTTCAGGGGCACGCTCGTCGACGTCGACGCGTACGAGCTGGCCACCCACGTGGTCGGCGAGGCCGTGCGCCGGTCGGGCGTCGACCCCGCGCTGATCGACGACGTGATCCTCGCCGAGTCGCGCTACGGCGGCGGCGACATGGCCCGCTTCGCCGCCATCGAGGCTGAGCTCGAGCACGTGCCCGGCCTCGCCCACAACCGCCATTGCGCCGGCGGCCTCGCGGCCGTCACCACGGCGGCCGGCTCGATCCGCGCCGGCATGGACCGAGTCATGGTGGCCGGCGGCGCCCAATCGGCGTCGACCGCGCCCCGCTCCAAGCGCCGCCTCCTCGGGACCGACGACTGGGACGACTGGGCACCGCCCAGCCACCGCGACAGCCCCACCGCACCCAACGAGGACATGTCGATCTGCGTCGGCTGGAACGCCGCGGTCGAGGCGGGCGTCACCCGCGAGGAGATGGACGCCTGGGCGCTGCGGTCGCACCAGCGGGCCGTCGCGGCCATCGACGCCGGCAGCTTCGTCGACGAGATCATGCCGCTGGAGGTCACCCGGCGGGACGGCACGACGACGACGTTCGCCGTCGACGAGCACCCCCGCCGGGACACGAGCGTCGAGAAGCTGGCGGCGCTGAAGCCGCTGCACCCGGAGATCGAGGGCTTCAGCATCACCGCCGGCAACGCGTCGGGCATCAACGACGGCGCGGCGGCACTGGTGCTGGCCGACCGCAGCCTGGCCGAGGCCGAGGGCCTCGAGGTGCTGGCAGAGGTGCGGGCCTGGGCCTCGGTCGGGGTCCCGCCCGAGCGGACGGGGCTGGCGCCGACGCTGGCGATCCCCAAGGCGCTGGCGCGCGCCGGCCTCGCCCGCGACGACGTGGCGCTGTGGGAGATCAACGAGGCGTTCGCCGCCATGTGCGTCGGGACGACCCGGATCCTCGGCATCGACGAGGACCTCGTCAACGTGCTGGGCAGTGGCTGCAGCCTCGGGCACCCGGTGGCCATGACCGGCGCCCGGATGGTCATCTCGCTGACCCACGAGCTGCGGCGGCGAGGCGGGGGCGTCGGCGTGGCCGCGATGTGCGCCGGTGGCGGCATGTCGACCGCGGTCGTCCTCGACGTCGGCTAGTGCCGGCAACGCGGTGGTCGTCCACGACGCCGCGGACAATGCGCAGGTGAAGGCCGTTACTCTGGCTCTCACCTGACGCAAATGGGGGTACTGGGATGCGTTTGCTGGGACGAGCAGGTTTGGTCGCGGTCGTCGCACTGGTGCTGGCCGGGTGTTGGCCGGCGCCGGGAGCGGGCCCCGATCGACAAGGCTTCAACCCGTTCGAAACGGCGATATCGCCGGCGAACGTGGCGCAGTTGGAGCCGGCCTGGACGGCGCCGACCGATGTGGGCGAGGTCGAGGACCCCGTCGTCGCCGGCGGCACCGTGCACGTGACCAGCGGCGTGTCGCTCTACGGCTTCGATGTCGGCACCGGGAACCGCCGGTGGAAGAAGGACCTCGACATGCCGTCGATCGTCGAGTTCATGGGCCAGCCGTTCGTCGACGGCCGGGAGCTGCTGGCCGGTGAGGGCCACGGCAACCTCGGCGGCAACTACCACACCAACCGGATCGACCCGGCAACCGGTGCGGTCCTGGGGACGCTGCCGGCACCGGGCGGCATGGTCGAGGGCGTCCGCGGGTCGACCTACCTGCTGGCCAGGCTGGGCTTCGGCTCCGGTGGACCGTTCGCCACCTCTGTCACGATCGTTGATCGCGCCGACCCGAACCGGGGCTGGAGCGGGTTGATCGACATCACGGGCCTCAGCGGGCCGGCCCCGGGCCGGCCGCTGACCTTGGGCGACGAGCGGGCCTACCAGGCCGGGGTGGGCACGCTGCTCTCGGGCAGCACCACGACCAGGGGCAACGGGCTGCGGGCCTTCCCGGTGGTGTCGCCGCCGACCTGCACCGGACCGATCGCGGGCGCGGTGTGCCCATCGTGGAGCACTCCGCTCGACGGTGCCACCAGCGTCCCGCCGGTGCTCGACGACGCCGAGGCGACGGTGTTCAGCGGCACCGATGCCGGAACGGTCTACGCCCTCGACGCGGCCACAGGCGCAGTGCGCTGGAGCACACCGGTCGGCTCGGCGGTCACCGCGTCGCCGGCGCTGGCCGGCGGTCGCCTCTACGTCCCGACCGCGGGCGGCTCGCTGGTCGTGCTCGACGCCTCGAACGGCGGGCAGCTGTGGTCGGCCAGCACCGGTGGTCGCATGGGGGTCCAGCCGGCGGTCGGCGGAGGGGTGGTCTTCACGGGCTCGAACGACGGTTCGGTCCACGCCTACGACGCTGCTGGCTGCGGCTCCTCGACCTGCCCGGCCCTGTGGAGCGACAACGTCGGGAGTGGCATCAGCGGCGCTCCCGCCGTCAGCGCGGGCCAGCTCTACGTGGGCACCGCCGACAGCCGCCTCCTCGCCTACCGGCTGCCGTAACCGACCTCATCGACGAACCTGCAGCCGAGACGGGGAGCCGGCTCCCCGTCTCGGCTGCAGGTTCACCATGGGTCTGGCGGCTAGCGGCGCCAGACCAGCCAGGCCACCGCGCCGAGGACGAACACCACCGGCACCAGTCGCTTCACTACCGTCGCTCGGGTGGCCGCCAGGAGGTCGATCGGCTCCGCCGGCACCGAGGCGACCGGGCGTGCACCGCCGGTGGTCGGCTCCGGCGGGGTCGGTGTCGGCTCGGTCTCGGGCGAGGTCGGGGCTGTGGGCGTTGCCGTCAGGGCTTCGGTTTCGAGGCACTGGACGAACTGCTTCAGGAGCTTGCGGCTGACGTCTGCGAGGACGCCGCGGCCGAACTGGGCGACCTTGCCGGTGATCGACAGGTCGGTGTGGAGGGTCACCTGGGTGTCCGCGTCCGCCGGCGCCAGGGTTGCGGTGATCGTGGCCGCGGCGTTGCCCTGGCCGCGGGTGTCGCGGCCTTCCGCGCGGATCACGGCCCGGCGGCCCTCAGCGTCACGTTCGACGAACGAGGCGACGCCCTTGTAGGACGCGGTGATCGGGCCGACCTTCACCTTCACCACGCCGCGGTACTCGTCGCCCTCGACCTCCTGCAGCTCCGCGCCGGGCATGCACGGCGCAATGCGCTCGAGGTCGGTGAGCAGGGCCCACGCCTCGTCGATCGGCAGCCCGACCGTGAACTCGTCTGTCAGCTCCATGGTCGATGCCCCTTTCGCAACGCCTCCTCGACCAGCCCGATCGCCCAGGTGGCGCCCCGGATCGCGTCCTTCGGGTCGAGCCCCCACCCGGCCACGAGCTTCTCGTACGTGACGACGCTCCACAGCACGTCGAGCATCGCCGCCGCGATCGTCCGGTCGTCGACCGGCCAGCCCTCGGTCGCCGGCCCGACCACCCGCAGCATCGCCTCCCGCAGGCGGGCGTCCGCGGCGACCAGCGTCGGGTCGCTCGGCCGCCTGGCCTCCAGCGGGAACGCCGACACGAACTCCAGCACCCGGGCCGTCGTCGCCTGCAGGTCCGACAGCTCCAGCGCGTCGAGGTCGACGCCTGCCTCGTCGGTCAGGCGCGCCAGCACGGCGTCCCGCAGGTGCCGTTCACTCGGGAAGTGCCGGTAGACGGTCCGTTCGTTGACCCCTGCCCGCTCGGCCACACCGCGCACCGTCAGGGCGCGCCAGTTCCACACCGCCTGCTCGTGCAGGATCTCGGCCCCGGCGGCGAGGATGCGCTCCCTCGTCTCCGCCGCCTGCTGGCGCCGCAGCGGGCTGTCGTACCGCCGGCGCTCGGTCACGTCAGCGGCGGCAGCAGCTCGACGATGGCCGCCGGCGTCAGCGGCAGCCGCGTGATGGTCACCCCGAACGGCGACAGCGCGTCCGCCACCGCGTTGACCACCGCCGGCGGGGCACCGATGGCCCCACCTTCGCCGACGCCCTTGTAGCCACCCGGCCCCGGGCTGGGCGTCTCGATGTGCCCGTACTCGATGACCGGCACCTCGGCCGCCGTCGGCAGCAGGTAGTCCATGAAGGTGGTGGTGATGGGGTTGCCGTCCTCGTCGTAGGCCAGGTGCTCGAACAGCACCCCGCCGATGCCCTGCACGGCACCCCCGGCGATCTGGCCCTCGACCACGTTCGGGTTGATCATCGGGCCACAATCCTCGCTGACCATGTAGCGCAGCAACGTGACCCGCCCGGTGGCGACGTCGATTTCGCAGGTGCACACGTGGGTGGCGTTGACCCAGATCGTCGCAGTCGCCGCCGTGTAGCGGGCGGTCGCCTCGAGTCCGGCCGGAACTCCCGGCGGCAGCTTCTGCGGCGCGAAGTGGGCGAGCTGCGCGACGTCGGCCAGCGACATGCCCACCTCGTGGTCGTGGCGGAGGCGCACCCGGCTGTCGGCCAGCTCCAGGTCCTCGGCCGCCACCTTCAGCTGGTGCGCGGCGGTGGCGAGGATCCGCTCCCGCAGCAGCGCGGCCGTCTCCCGCACGGCGCCGGCGGTCATCGAGCCACTGCGGCTGCCGGCGGCACCGGCCCCGAACGCGGTGACCGCGGTGTCGCCCTGGATGGTGCTGACGTCGTCGATCGCAGCGCCGAGGGCGTCGGCCGTGAGCTGGACCACCGTGGTCTCGACGCTGTTGCCGGCCGAGCCGCCGGCGACCGACACGTTGATCCGCCCCGACGGCTCGATGCGGATCGTCGCCGCCTCGGTGGCGTAGTAGCCGTAGCCGGGTGTCGACGGCTCGACGTAGTTCGAGACCCCGACGCCCAGGTAGCGCCCCTCCGCCCGAGCCGACGCCTGCGCTGCCCGGAACGCGTCGTAGTCGAGCATCGCCAGCGCCTGCTCGAACGTCTCGGTGGGCGAGATGCTGTCGTAGGTCATGCCGTTGGGGTTGGGGAACGGCAGCTCGTCCTGGCGGAGGAGGTTGCGGCGCCGCAGCTCCACCGGGTCGATGCCCATCCGCCGGGCGGCGATGTCGAGCAGCACCTCCCGGGCCAGCGACTCGAACTGCCACGGTCCCCGGTACGGCGCCCGCCCGACGGTGTTCGTGTACACGGTCTTGGTGGTGAAGCTCGCCTTCGGGACCCGGTAGGGCCCGGGGAACAGCATTCCCACCGCCACTGCCGGCCCGACCGGCCACGGCGTCGGGTACGCGCCGCCGTCCGAGACGAAGTCGATCTGCGCGGCCTGGATGGCGCCGTCGGCGTCGAACGCCATCCTCACCGCGGCGTGCTCGTGCCGCGACTTGCCGGCGGAAAGCAGGTTCTCCCGCCGGTCCTCCACCCACTTCACGGGTGCGCTCACCTTCGGCGCCGCCAGCATCAGGCACATCTCGTCCCGCTGCACCATGACCTTCTGGCCGAAGCCGCCGCCGGTGTCGCGCATGACGACCCGGATGCGGTGCTCCGGCATGCCGAGCAGCCGGGAGCAGAACATCCGCACCTCGTGCGGCGACTGGGTGGCGGAGTAGATGGTCAGCTCGCCGGTGGCGCGGGAGTGGTCGACCACCAGGCCCCGCCCCTCCATCGGCACCGGCGCGTAGGCCTGCTGGTAGATGGTCTCGCCGACCACGTGGGCCGCCGACGCGAACACCTCGTCGAGCGTCGAGGCCGGCGCCCCGCCGAACTCGCCGATCAGGTTGGAGCCGTGGCTCTCGTGCACGAGAACGTCGCTCTGCTCGGCGACCGTGTAGTCGACGACCGCCGGCAATGGGTCGTAGTCGACGTCCACCAGCTCGGCCGCGTCCTCGGCGATGTAACGGCTGGTCGCAACCACCAGCGCCACCGGGTCGCCGACGAAGCGCACCTCGTCCTCCGCCAGCGGCGGGCGCGGCGTCTCCGGGCTCGCTGCGCCGATCGACGTGTGCCACTGCTCGCGGACGTCAGGGTTGAGGTCGGCGGCGGTGAAGACGAACCGGACGCCCGGCACCTCGAGCGCGGCCGACGTGTCGATGCCACGGATCGCCGCTCGGGCGAACGGGCTGCGCACGAAGCAGGCGTGGAGCATCCCCGGCAGTGAGACGTCGTCGACGTACGTGCCGTGCCCGGTGAGGAGCCGGGCATCCTCGATGCGATGGACGCGGGAGCCCGCGTAGGTGTCGCTCTTGGCCATCACGCGTCCCCCCTCGCGGCCTGGTGCACGGCCGCGACGATGCCCTGGTAGCCGGTGCAGCGGCAGAGGTTGCCGGACAGCGCCTCGCGGATCTCCTGGTCGGTGGGCTTCGGGTTGTCCCGCAGGAACGCCGTTACCGATACGACGAAGCCCGGTGTGCAGAAGCCGCACTGGAGGCCGTGGCAATCGCGGAACGCCGCTTGCACGGGCGAGAGCTCGCCGTCGGGCGACCCGATGCCCTCGATGGTGGTGACCTCGGCCCCGGCGACCTGGACGGCGAACACCAGGCAGGACCGCACTGCGGCCCCGTCGACCAGGACCGTGCAGGCCCCGCAGACGCCGTGCTCGCACCCGAGGTGCGTGCCGGTGAGGTGGCACTGCTCCCGCAGGAAGTCGGCGAGCGTGATCCGGGGCTCGACGGTGGCCGCCCGCGCCTGCCCGTTGACCGTGAGCTCGATCTCATCCATTGCGTGCCTCCTCGACGGCGGCGGCCCAGGCCCGGGCCACCATCACCGCGCCCACCCGCCGGCGGTAGTCGGCCGAGCCGTGCAGGTCCGACGGCACCGACTCCAGGTGGGCGACCGCCAGCCGGCCGACCTCGTCGGCCGCCACGTCGGCGACCGGTTGCCCGGTGACCTCGGCTTCGGCCGACGCGCCCCGCTCGGGTGTCGACCCCAGCCCGATCAGCCCGATGGCGCAGCGGGCGACCCGGTCGTCGGCGTCCAGCTGCACGGCGACGGTCGCGCCGGCGATGGCGAAGTCGCCATGCCGACGGGCCAGCTCCTCGACCGCGAACCCGCAGCGCCCCGACCACACCGGGAACGACACGCCGACCAGCAGCTCGTCGGGCTCCAGCGCCGTGCTCCACAGGCCGTCGAAGAAGTCCCCAGCCGCGATGGTCCGCTCCCCGCGCGGCGACAGCGCCTCCAACGTCGCGTCCAGCGTCAGCGCCACCGCTGGGTACTCGGCGGCGGGATCGGCATGGGCGATCGACCCGCCGACCGTGCCCCGGTTGCGGATCTGGAAGTGGCCGACATATTGCGTCGCCCGGGCCAGCAGCGGCACCACCGCCGCGACGTCGGGCGAGGCCTCGGCCGCGGCGTCGGTGGTCGCCGCTCCGATCCACAGGGCACCGTCCCGCCGCTCGATCCCCTGCAGCGCTGCGATCCGACCGACGTCGACCAGGTGCTCGAACGCCGCCAACCGCAGCGCCAGCATCGGGATCAGGCTCTGCCCACCCGCCAGCACCTTGGCCTCGTCGCCGAGCTCGGCCAGCAGCTCGACCGCGGCGTCAGCCGTCTCCGGCGCGTGATAGGTGAAGGGTGCCGGCTTCATCGCTACGCGATCTTGGCGGACCACCCGCCGTCGACCGGGACGATCGCGCCGGACACGTACGACGCCCGGTCCGACGCCAGGAACGCCGCGACCTCGGCCACCTCGTGGGCCTGGCCACCCCGGTTCAGCGCCGCCTTCTCCAGGATCCCGGGCGGCGGGTGCGCTCCCATGATCTCGGTGTGGATGAAGCCCGGGCACACCGCGTTGACCCGGATGCCCTGCGGGCCGTACTCGACGGCCGCGCACTTGGTCGCTCCGATGACGCCGTGCTTGGCGGCGTTGTAGACGCTGGTGAACGGGGAGCCACCCAGGCCCCCGACCGAGGACCAGTTGACGATGGCTCCACCGTTGCCCCCGGCCAACATTGCCTTGATCCCGTGCTTCATGCCGAACAGCACGCCGCGCAGGTCGACGTCGAGCGTGCGGTCGTAGTGCTCCTGGGTGATGTCGGCGACCATGAGGCCCTCGGCGATGCCGGCGACGTTGAGCATGACGTCGAGCCGCCCGAACGTGTCGACGGCGGTGGCCACCATCGCCTCGATGTCGGCCTCGTTGGTCACGTCGCAGTGGACCGGGACCACGTCCCCGCCCACCTCCTCGGCCGTGGCCTTCTCGGCGCCGCTGATGTCGCCGGCCACGACCTTGGCGCCCTCGCGCACGAAGATCTGCACCGACGCCTTCGCCATGCCCGACCCGGCACCGGTGATCACCGCCACCTTGCCGTCCAAGAACCCCATCAGCCTGTCCTCCTGTCGTTGATCACCACCGGCAACGTCTCCCACCCCCGGACCGTCGAGGTCGGCGACAGCTGGGCGTTGTCCAGGTCGACGTCCCACTCCGGGAACCGCTTCAGCACCTCGTCGAGGGCGATGCGGCCCTCCAGGCGGGCGAGCGCCGCGCCCAGGCAGTAGTGGATGCCGTAGCCGAACGTGAGGTGCGGGCCCGGGTCCCGGTGGATGTCGAAGGTGTCGCCCTCGGGGTAGCGGCGGTCGTCGCGGTTGGCCGCGCCGACCAGTAGGAGCATCACGTTGCCCTCGGTCACGGTCTCACCGTGCAGCTCGACGTCGCGGTCTACGTAGCGGGCCACGTGCGGCGCCGGCGGCTCGAACCGCAGGAGCTCCTCGATGGCGTTCGGGATCAACGACGGATCCTCGACCAGCTGACGGCGCTGGTCGGGATGCTCGGCGAGCACCTTGCCGGCCCAGCCGATGAGCCGGGTCGTGGTCTCGTTGCCGGCGCCGGCCACCACGTTCACGTAGGTCAGGACCTCGTCCCGGGTCAGCCGCCGGGTGGTGCCGGTCTCGTCCTCGAACTCGGCCTGGAGGAGCTGGGTCATGAGGTCGTCGGACGGGTGCTCGGCCCGCCAGTCGATGTAGTCGGCGAACGCCTCGCCGGTGGCGAACCGCGCCTGCGAGTACCGCATCGGCTGGCCCGGCTTGGTCCGCAGCGCGGCATCGGACCGGTCGCGGATGGCCTCCTGGTCCTCGTAGGGGATGCCGAGCAGCATGCCGATCACGCGCATCGGCATCTGGGCGCCGAGGTCGCGGACCAGGTCGAAGCGGTCGGTGCCGACGAGCGGGTCGAGGCAGCGGGCACAGAAGTCCCGGATCAGCGGTTCGAGCTCGTTCATCCGCCGGGGCGTGAACACCCGGGAGAGCAGGCCGCGGTGCAGGGTGTGGATCGGCGGGTCCTCGAAGATCAGCACGCCGGACGGCATCTCGATGTCGGCCCGGATCAGCTCGAGGATGCCGCCGCGCCCGGAGATGAACGTTTGGCGGTCGTTGAGCCCCCGTTGCACGTCGTCGAACCGGCTGAGCGCGTAGAAGTCGTGCTGCTCGTTGCGGTAGAGGGGCGCCTCCTCCCGCAGCCGCCGGTACACGGGGTACGGGTCGGCGTTGATCCCCACGTCGTAGGGGTCGTAGTAGACGTCGCTCCCATTGCTTGCCGGCATGGCTCCCCCTCCCCGATAAATTCGCGTCAGCACTATGACATGAATTCCAGACGCTGTCAGCTGCGCGACGATTGAACGCCCGCTGACCCGGCGCTCAACGTCCGCTCAACGGACGCTCAACGCTCCATCGACGTTCATCAACGGACCGTTGACTCGCGCACTCAACGGGGGCTAGACCTGGGTGCGCGGAGGCGCTGGGTCTCCGGTACACGTCGCTGGGGCGCGGCTGGGTTGCTGGGCGCTCACCGGCGACCCCGCGGACAAGGGGGAAACATGCGACCTCGTCGCCTCTTCGGCGCGCTCTCGCTCATGCTGGTCCTGCTCGGAACGAGCGTCGCCACGGTCGTCGGCGCCCCGCCGGCGGGGGCGGCGACCTTCCCGCTGGAGTCGACCTACGCCTCGCCGGGGTCGTGGGCGGTCAGCACGGGCAGCGTCACCGACACGGCGGGCAACGCCTTCAGCCTGTACTACCCGACCAACCTCGGCGCGAACGGCTTCGACCACCCGATCGTCAGCTGGGGCAACGGCACCAACGCCGTCCCGAGCCAGTACTCCGGGCTGCTCAACCAGCTGGCCTCGTGGGGCTTCGTGGTCATCGCGTCGAACAGCACGGCGACCGGCTACGGCACCGAGATCACCGCCGGCGCCAACTACATGGTCGGCGCCAACACCAACCCGTCGAGCATGTTCTACGGGAAGCTGAACACGACGAAGATCGCCGCCGTCGGGCACTCGCAGGGTGCAGGCGGATCGACCCGGGCGGTCATCGCCAACCCGAACCTGTTCACCACGCTGGTGCCGATCGCGCTACCGGCGAAGATCTGGGTCAGCGCCGGCCAGGAGTACAACACGGCGAACCTCACCCGCCCGACGTTCTTCGTCGGGGGCCAGAACGACTGGCTGATCGCATCGCCGTCGACGCTCACCGGCTACTACAACGCCGTGCCCGGGCCGGCGGCGCTGGGCGTCCTCAAGGGCGCGGGCCACAACACGATCCAGGGCACCGGGGGCGGCTTCCTCGGCTACATCACCGCCTGGCTGATGTACCAGCTGCAGGGAGACACCACCGCGCGCTCGGTGTTCGCCGGCGGCTCACCCGAGCTGCTGTCCAACACCAACTGGCAGAACCAGGCGGTGAAGAACCTGCCCTGACCTACTGGCCGTAGATGGCGCGATGGCAGACGGCCGTGAGGGTCTCGACGACCTCCTCGTCGGCGTCGGCCGAGGGCGGCGTGAGCGAGAGCTCGTAGCCGCTGCGCCACAGCATCGCCACCATCGCCTGGGCGAGTGATCGGGAAGCGGGAGGGCCGGGCAGTGCCCGGCCCTCCTCGCGCTCGGCCTCGATCGACGCGGTGATGGCGTCGACGAGCTTGCCGCTGATGTCGTCCCAGAACGCCTTGTGCCCGGCATCCGACTCGTAGAGCGGGACCATCGCCCGCAGCACCCGGCCCTCGGTCCGCCACCGCTGCATGTACGCCGCGACCCGTGCCCGGATGACCCCCGCGGGGTCGTCGGCGGTGATCTCGGCGGTCGCCAGCAGGCCGTCGGCGACCCGCTCGGCGAGCGCCCGGATCACGGCGTCGCGGGACTCGAAGTAGAAGTAGAAGGTCGGGCGGGAGATGCCGACGCCCTTGGCCAACTCCTCGACCGTGACCTCCCCGACCGCCTTGTGGCCCAGCAGCTCCCAGGCGTAGTCGAGGATCTCGGCTTCCTTGAGGTCACCGCGGCTCGGGCGCCGACGACGGCCGGCGCCGCGGATCATGCTTCGAGAGCTTACGGGTCCAGTGCCGGACAGAGCAGGTAGACAGTGGGTCATGGCCGGGATCATCCGCACCGAGGGCCTGACCAAGCAGTACGCCGGCACCGACTTCCGGGCGGTCGACGGCCTGGACCTCGACATCCGCCAAGGCGAGATCTTCGGGCTGCTCGGTCCCAACGGAGCGGGCAAGACCACCACCGTGGGAATGCTGACCACCCGGGTCGTCGCCACCGCGGGCGAGGCGTTCATCGGCGAGGTCGACGTGGTCCGCCACCCGGCGCTCGCCAAGCAGCTGTCCGGGGTCGTGTCCCAGACCAACACGCTCGACCGCCAGCTGGACGTCGTCGAGAACCTCTACTTCCACGGCCTGCTGTTCGGCATCCCGCCCCGGGAGTCGAAGCGCCTGGCCAACGAGCTGCTGGAGCGCTTCCACCTGGCCAAGTGGGCGAAGGCCTCGGTGTACGCCCTGTCCGGCGGCATGGCGCAGCGGCTGATGGTCGCCCGGGCGATCATGCATCGCCCGGCGGTCCTCTTCCTCGACGAGCCCACCGCCGGGCTCGACCCCCAGAGCCGCCTGGCACTGTGGGAGATCCTCGGCGAGCTGCACGCCGACGGCCACACCATCCTCCTCACCACCCACTACATGGAGGAGGCCGACCAGCTCTGCGAGCGGGTGGCGATCATGGACCACGGCCGCATCCTCGCCCTCGACACCCCCGCCGGGCTGAAGCGGTCGGTGGGGGCCGACACCCTGGTCACGGTGAAGGTCGACCCGGGCAGCGACGGCAACGGCGATGGCAGCGGCGACGTCGCCGCGGTCGAGGAGCTCGCCGCCCTGCTGCGGCGGGAGATCGCCGAGGTGTCGAAGACGCGGCCCGTCGACGGCGGCCTCGAGCTGCACGTCGCCGGGGCCGACCGGCTGGTGCCCCGCATCGTCACCGCCGCCGAGCACGGCGGCCACGACCTGGTCGACCTCTCGGTCACCGAACCGTCGCTCGAGACGGTGTTCATCAACCTCACCGGTAAGGAGCTGCGCGACTGATGGCCGTTGTCGCCGCCATCCCCACCGCCCCCACCCGGTCGGCCATGTCCGCCAGCCGGACCGCGCTCGCTGCGCTCATCCGCCGCGACCTGACCGTGCTGCGCAAGCACCTGGGCGAGTTCGTCGTGCGCACGCTGGTGCAGCCGTTCCTGCTGGTGTTCACGTTCCTCTACGTGTTCCCGACCATCGGCCAGGGCGTCGGCGGGGGCAACGGCGGCGGGCGGGCCGGTGAGGCCGCATTCGCCACCGTGCTCGTGCCCGGCGTCGTCGGGATCGCCATCATGTTCCAGGGCATCCAGGCGGTGGCCATGGTCATGTCGCAGGAGTTCGGCTTCACCCGGGAGATCGAGGACCGGGTCCAGGCGCCGTGCCCGATCTGGCTGGTGGCGGTGGCCAAGGTGTTGTCGGGCGCCGTGCAGGGGCTGCTGGCGGCGCTGATCGTGTTCCCCATCGCGTGGGTGGTGCACGCCAAGTCGGTCGAGATCCACCTGACCGTCCACTGGTGGACCGCCATCACGCTGATCCCGCTGTTCTGCGTGACGATGTCGTCGCTGGGGCTGGTGCTGGGCACCAAGTTCGAGCCCCGCAACATCGGGCTGATGTTCGGGTTCGTGGTGCTGCCGGTCACGTTCCTGGGCGGCACCTACTACCTGTGGACCGCGCTGGAGTCGGTGAAGGTCGGCGGCTTCCCCTGGCTGCAGACGTTGGTGCTGCTGAACCCGCTGATCTACGTCAACGAGGGCATGCGGGCCGCCTTCACCCACGCGCCGCACATGCACCTGTACGTGATCTACCCGGTCACCCTGGCGTTCTGCGCCGCGTTCCTCTATGAGGGGCTGCGTGGCTTCCGGAAGCGGGTGCTGAGCTGACCGCTCGCTAGCCTGCGCCCATGCTGGGTCGATACGGGGTTTGGGCTGCCACGGACGGGATGCCTCTCGACGATGCTGTCGCGTTCGCGCAGCACGTCGAGGCGCTGGGCTACGGCACGCTGTGGTTGCCCGAGACGATGGGCCGCGACCCGTTCGTGCACATCGCCCACCTGGCCGGGTCCACGGACCGGTTGGTGCTGGCCACCGGCATCGCCAACATCCACCACCGCCACCCCGGCGCCATGCTGCAGGCCGCGAACGCGATGGGCGAGCTGAGCGGCGGGCGGTTCGTGCTCGGCCTCGGCGTCAGCCACAAGCCGCTGGTCGAGGGCCTCCGCAACCTCGACTACGGGCAACCCGTGGCGACCATGCGCAGCTACCTCGACGCCATGGACGCGTCGCCGTACATGTCGCCTGCGCCGCCGTCGGCGGTGCCGCGGCTGCTGGGGGCCCTCGGGCCGAAGATGCTCGAGTTGGCGACCTCGCGGGCCGACGGCGCGCACCCTTACTGGACGACGCCGGAGCACACGGCGGCGGCCCGGGAGATCCTCGGGCCGGACAAGCTGCTGTGCGTCGAGCAGAAGGTGGTGCTGACGACCGACGCCGCGGCCGCCCGCGCCACCGCGGCGGGGGCGCTGGCGCTCTACACCGACCTGCCCAACTACCGCAACAACTGGCTGCGGCTGGGCTTCACCGACGAGGAGATCTCCGAGCGGGCCGACCGCTTCGTCGACGCGCTCGTCGCCTGGGGCGAGCCCGATACCGTCGCCGCCCACCTGCAACGCCACCTCGACGCCGGCGCCGACCACGTGTGCATCCAGCCCCTCACCGTCGGCAACCCCTTCCGCGCCGACCAGGATGCGCTCACCGCTCTCGCGGCCGTCGCCATCGCTACCTGAGCGGGTGCTGCTCGAAGAAGTCCCACATCACCTCGTCGGCGTCGATCGAGAACGTGGTCTTGCCGACCATGTCGACGCCCTTCAGGAGCTCGGAGCCGGGCCAGGTGTGGCCGCCGTCCTCGATCCGGTAGAGCTCGACGTCCCGACCGGTGGGGCAGTCGTAGACCAGCTCGGTGACGTCGGCCGCGACCTCGGTCTCGGCGGGCTCGCCGCCGGCCGTGCAGCCGTTGCGCTCGGCCCAGGCGGCCATCACGTCGGGGACCGACGCCGACGTGTCGATGCTGGCCTGCTCCTCCTCCGACGAGTCGACGTCGCCGAGGTTGCCCTTGCCGTCGGGTGACGGGAGGTTGGCGACGGCCGGGCCGAAGCCACCCTCGTAGTCGAGGAACGGGTCGGCGGTGCCGTGGAACGCGACCACGGGCACGGCGCGGTCCGGCTCGCAGTCGCCGATAGCGCTCACGCCGGCGACCGGTGCCGCCGCGGCGATGCGGTCGTCCAGCGCGCAGGCGAGCGTCGAGGTCATCATCGCCCCGTTCGAGAGGCCGGTGACGTAGACCCGGGCCTGGTCGACGCACAGCGTCTCTTCGACGTCGTCGAGCATCGCGCCGACGAAGGCCACGTCGGGCGAGGCGACGTCGGTGCGCCACAGCGGCACGGGCCCGGTGCCCTGAGGCGTGAGGGTGACGAAGCCCTTGGTGTCGCCGAACGGGCCGAGCATCGACATCTGCTTGTGGACGTCGGCGCCCTCGCTGTAGCCGTGGATGTCGACGACGACCGGCACGGGCGTGCGGCCGTCGTGGGCCGGCGGGACGTGCCGGTAGTACCAGCGGTCCTCGGCGCGGGTGCGGAGCGTCACCTTCTCCTCGCCGGACTTCACCGCCGACTTCTCGCACCCGGCTGACGGATCCGCGGCGACCTCGGTGTCCTGCTTGCCCTTGGTGTCCTTGGTCGCGTCGTCGTCATCCCCACCCGAGCAGGCAATCAACACCCCGACCAGCACGACCGAACCCAGCTTCATCCCCCACATGAAGAACAATGATGTCTTAGAAGTGCGCCGGGTCTCCACACCGCGTTCACAACTGTGCGGCAGGATCCGCGCCATGGCTTCGCTGAGGGAACAACTCGTCGGTCTCGTGCTGAGCAACGGGGTCGTCACCGGCATCGACGACGTGAACGGCAGCTTCCGCCGGCTGACCGTCTCCACCCAGGCCCGCTGGTCGCCCGGCGACAAGGTCCAGCTCTGGCTCGGCGGCACGCGGTTCCGGACCTACACCCCGTTCGCGTGGACCGACGACTCGGTGTCGTTCCTCGTGTATCGCCACGGGCCGTCGCCGTCGACCCGGTGGGTCGACCGCCTCACCGTCGACGAGACCGTGCACTTCCGCGGTCCCCGCGGCTCGGTGAACCTGTCGAACCTCCCCCGCCCGCCGATCCACGTCGGCGACGAAACGTCCTTCGCCCTGGCCGCGTCCTCCCCCGGCGAATGCATCTTCGAGGCGACCGACCCCGCAGCGGCCGAGGAAGCCCTGACCCACCTGGGCCTAACCGACTCCGTCGTGATCCCCCGCCGCCCCGACGACACCCACCACAAAGACCTGTGCGATCGAGTGGTCGCTGCGATCCGTCAGGCCCCCGACACCCCGCTGGTCCTGACCGGCAAGTCCCAAACGATCAAGTCCCTCCGCCAAGCCCTCAAGCAGGCATCGCTGTCCCCCACGACCCGCGTGAAGACCTACTGGGACCCGAACCGCACCGCCCTGGACTGATCGAGCTCAGTCCGTCGCCAGCGTCCACACGACGATGTGCAGCGTGACCGTCCGGCGAGCGGTGTCGAGGCCCAGGATCTTCACGAAGGCCCAGCGCCCTTCCATCGTCTTCATGCAAAGGCGTCGCCCGACGACCGTCTGCTCGGCGCTGAGGTCCTGCTGCAACACGGTCTGGGCGTTGCAGTCCTCGTAGGTCGCGTCCTTGTCGACGAGGGCGATCGTGCGGCTGGGGATCCAGAGGTAGAGGCCTTCCGAGGTCCGGCTCAGCTGGACATCGCCACCGCTCGTGCTGATTCCCCAGTTCTTGTCCCGTGAGTCGAGGTCGATCCCGTAGTCGTAGGCGAACGTCACCGGTGCGCTGCCGGTCTGCCGGAAGATGCCGGCGGGATCGGGGGTGACGCCACCGGGTGATGCCCCGGGCCCTTCGGTCTCGGTACCGGTGTCGGTCGGGGTGTTCGCGAGCTCGTCCTCGGCCTTCTCGGCCCGATCCTTCCAGTCGTCGCGGCTGGTGGTCATGTCGGCCAGGTCCGACTTGAGCGTGGCATTGTCCTCCGCGACGGCATCCCTCCGGTCCTCCAGGGCGTCGACGGTGTCGGCGAGCTTCTCCTTGTCGTTGCTCGCCTTCACGCCCCACACACCGAGCGCCGCCGCCAGGACCGTGAGCACCGCGGTGAGCAAGGGCATCCCCTTGTCGACGCAGAAGCTCCACAGCCACCCGCGCTTCGCCTTCTCGTCCGGGTCCGTCGATTCCGCCGAGGCCACCGGTGCCTCGAGATCCACCACTTGCTCCGCCACGTGCCTCTCCTCCCCGCCGGGACGGAGGCATCGTAAGAACGGCGACCGGCGACGACCATGGACCTCGGTACAGGAGAGTGGCCGTAGCTCCCGGGGGAGGACTCGAACCTCCGACATTCGGCTCCAAAGGCCGCTGTTCTGCCAGCTGAACTACCCGGGAAGGTGGTTCAACAGAGTACTTAGCTGCGGGGGACCTCGGACCAGGGGATGTCCTTGTCGGCCCGGGGCTCGCCGGGGAGGCCGAGGACCCGCTCGCCGAGGATGTTGCGCTGGATCTCGGACGTGCCGCCCTCGATCGAGTTGGCCCGGGCCCGCAGGAACATCTTCCGCGACGACCCCGGCGGGCCGACCAGGCCCAGGTTCTCCGCCCGGCGCATCTCGTAGTCGTAGCCCACCAGGGCGTCGGCCCCGAGGAGGTCGACGCACAGCTCGTAGATGGCCATGTTGACCTCGGCGAACTTGAGCTTGGCGATCGAGCCTTCCGGCCCGGGGTTGCCGACCTTGCGGTTCTGCCCGGCCCGGATGTTGGTGAGCCGGAGGACCTCGGCCTCGATCCACATCTGCACCAGCCGGTCTCGGGCCGCCGGGCCCCGGCCGTGGTCCGGGAGCTCGTCCCGCCAGATCCGAACAGCCTCGGCGATCGCCCCCGAGCCCCGCCGAGGGCCGCCGCCCCCGCCCCCGATGGTCGTGCGCTCGTTCATCAGGGTCGTCATGGCGACCCGCCAGCCCTCACCGACGTCACCGATGCGGTCGGCGTCGGGGACCCGGACCTCGGTCAGGTACACCTCGTTGAACTCGGCCTCGCCGGTGATCTGGCGCAACGGGCGCACCTCGACGCCGGGCGCGTGCATGTCGAGCGCGAAGTACGTGAGGCCCTTGTGCTTGGGCGCCTGCGGGTCGGTGCGGGCCACCAGCATCCCCCGGTCGGCGATGTGGGCCAGCGTGTTCCACACCTTCTGCCCGCTGATCACCCACTCGTCGCCGTCCCGCACGGCCCGGCACGCCAGCCCGGCCAGGTCGGAGCCGGCGCCCGGCTCGCTGAACAGCTGGCACCAGGCGTCCTCGCCGGTGAACATCGGGCGCAGCAGCCGCTGCTTCGCGTCCTCGTCACCGAACGTCACGACCGTCGGGCCGGCCATCGTGAGCCCGAAGAAGTGGCGGGACTCGATCGACGGCGCACCCAGGGACGCCAGCCGCTCGTCGACCGTGCGCTGGAGGACCGGGCTGGCGTCGAGCCCGCCGTAGCCCTCCGGGAAGTGGACCCAGGCGAGGCCCAGGTCGTACTGGCGCCCCCGGAGCTCGGCCCGGTCGGCCGTCCGGGGGTCGATCTCGGAGACGAGCTGGTCCAGCCGCTCCGCTACCAGGTCTGATGCAGCCACCGGCCCAGGCTAGGACGCCCTAGAGCGGCGTGACGTAGGCGGCGGAGATGCCGCCGTCGACGAGGAACGTCGACGCGGTGATGAACGAGGCGTCGTCGCTGGCCAGGAAGGCCACGGTGGCGGCGATCTCCTCGGGCTCGGCGAAGCGGCCCATCGGCACGTGGACCAGCCGCCGGGCCGCCCGCTCGGGGTCGGCGGCGAACAACGTCTGCAGCAGCTCGGTGTTCACCGGGCCGGGGCACAGGGCGTTCACCCGGATCCCCTCCCGGGCGAACTGCACGCCCAGCTCGCGGGTCATGGCCAGCACCCCGCCCTTCGACGCCGTGTACGACACCTGCGACGTCGCCGCCCCCATCACCGCCACGAACGACGCGGTGTTGATCACGGACCCCCGACCCTGCCGCTGCATGTGCGGGATGGCGTGCTTGCAGCAGAGGTACACCGACGTGAGGTTGACGTCCTGCACCCGCCGCCAGGTGCCTAGCTCGGTGGTCAGCAACGAGTCGTCCTCCGGCGGCGAGATCCCGGCGTTGTTGAACGCCACGTCCACCGACCCGAAGGCGTCGACCGCCGTGGCGAACAGCGCCGCCACCTGCGCTTCGTCGGTCACGTCGACCGGCACGAACAGCCCGTCGACCTCCGACGCCGCTGCCGACCCGGCATCCACGTCGATGTCGGCCACCACCACCCGGGCGCCCTCCGACGCCAGCCGGCGCGCCGACGCCAACCCGATCCCGCTCCCGCCGCCCGTGACCACGACGACTCGATCTTCCAGGCGACGCACCGATGACGCTCCTTCAGGTGTGCGAGATGAACACGTTCTTGACCTCGGTGAATCCGTCGAGGGCGTCGGGGCCGAGCTCCCGGCCGAGGCCGGAGCGTTTGTAGCCGCCGAACGGGGTCCAGTAGCGCACCGACGAGTGCGAGTTCACCGAGAGGTTGCCGCTCTCCACGGCCCGGGCCACCCGCAGCGCCCGGCCGACGTCCGACGTCCAGATCGACCCGGACAGCCCGTACTGGGTGTCGTTGGCGAGGCGGACGGCATCGGCCTCGTCGTCGAAGGGCACGACGGCGACCACCGGCCCGAACACCTCTTCCACGTACGCCGGATCCGACGGGGCGACCGGAGCGAGCACCGTCGGCGGGAACCAGAACCCGGGACCCGAGGGCGCCGACCCCCGGAACGCCACCGGCGCACCGTCAGGCACGAACGACGCCACCGAAGCACGTTGCGCGGCCGAGATCAGCGGCCCCATCTCCGTCGCCTCGTCCGATGGCGCACCCACCCGCACCGCCTGCACCGCGGGCTCCAGCAGCGAGAGGAACCGGTCGAACACCGGCCGCTCGACCAGGATGCGGGACCGGGCGCAGCAGTCCTGCCCCGCGTTGTCGAACACGGCCATCGGCGCAGTGGCGGCGGCCCGTTCGAGGTCGGCGTCGGCGAACACGATGTTGGCGCTCTTGCCGCCGAGCTCCAACGTCACCCGCTTCACCTGCCGAGCGCAGCCGGCCATGATGCCGACGCCGACCTCGGTCGAGCCCGTGAACACGATCTTCCCCACCGCCGGATGGTCGACGAACCGCTGCCCCACCACCGACCCCCGCCCCGGCAGCACCTGGAACACGTCCTCGGGGATCCCGGCGTCGAGCGCCAACGACCGCAGCCGCAGCGCGGTCAGCGGGGTCAGCTCCGCCGGCTTCAGCACCACGGTGTTCCCGGCGGCCAGCGCCGGGGCGAAGCCCCACGACGCGATCGGCATCGGGAAGTTCCACGGGACGATGACCCCGACCACTCCGATCGGCTCGAGGAACGTGACGTCGACCCCGCCGGGCACCGGGATCTGCCGCCCGAACAGCCGCTCCGGCGCGGCGGCGTAGTAGTGGAGGACGTCCCGGACGTTCCCCGCCTCCCACCGGGCGTTGCCGATGGTGTGGCCCGCGTTCGCCACCTCCAGCCGGGCGAGGTGCTCGATGTCGCCATCCACGGCCTCGGCGAACCGCCGCAGCAGCCGGGCCCGATCCCCCGGCGCCACCTCCCGCCAGAGAGAACGCGCCGCCGCAGCCCGGGTGATGGCCTCGTCGACCTCCTCCGGTGACGTCGCCTCGACCTCCGCCACCACCTCCTCGGTGGCCGGGTTGACGACGATCGTCATGCCGGCTTGGCCGCGCCCACCAGGGCCTCGAACAGGCGGAGGTCGTCGCCGTCCTCGGGATGCCACTGGACGGCGAGCGCGAAGCGGTGGTCCTCGATGAACAGGGCCTCGACCAGGCCGTCGTCGGCCCACCCTGCCGCGACCAGCCCGTCGCCCAGCCGGTCGACCGCCTGGTGGTGGTAGCACGGCACCTTGATCGACTCGTCGAGGATGGCCGCCAGCGGGGTGCCGGGCGCCAGCCGCACCGACGTCATCCCCAGGACCCCGGGCTCGGGGCGGTGGCCCTCGTGCCCGACCTCGTCGGGCACGTGCTGGTGGAGCGTCCCACCCCGGGCGACATTCATCACCTGCGCGCCCCGGCAGATCGCCAGCACCGGCAGGTCCCGGGCGAGCGCCGCCGTGAGCAGCGCGATCTCCCAGGCGTCCCGGTCGGGCGACACCCCGCCGGTCGCCGGGTGTGGCGCCGCGCCGTACGACGCCGGCGACACGTCGCCGCCGCCCGTCAGGATCAGCGCGTCGACGGCCGCCAGCGCGGAACGGGCTGACCGCCCGCCATCCTCGGACGACGCGGGCGGCAGGAGCACGGGGAGCCCTCCCGCCGCCAGCACCGCGGCCACATAGGAGTGCGGCAACAGCGCCGCCGGCCGGTCCCACACCCCCCAGCGGGCGTCCTCGATGTACGTCGTCAGCCCGATCCGGGGCGGCAAGACCGGGTCAGAGTCGCTCGAAGCCACGCGTGCGCTCCCAATCGGTGACTGCGGCGTCGAACGCGGCCTGCTCCACGCGGGCCGCGTTGAGGTAGTGCGCCACGACGTCCTTGCCGAACGCCTCCTCGGCCACCGCGCTCCCGGCGAACAGCGCCGCTGCGTCCCGCAGCGTCGCCGGTACCCGGGGCTTGTCGGAGACGTAGGCGTTGCCCTCGAACTCGGGCTCCAGCGGCAGCGAGTGCTCGATGCCGTGCAGGCCCGCCGCGACC